>Ga0185342_1001167_pt1 | contig 11345 bp, 9 predicted proteins | sample ConPoolayeEmetaG_FD_128045 | JGI IMG/M metagenome (GOLD analysis project Ga0185342, IMG submission 128045) | Hot spring microbial mat communities from California, USA to study Microbial Dark Matter (Phase II) - Cone Pool mat layer E metaG... ...
GTATTCCCTTGTCGATCTCCCCGCCGGAGACGTAATCCACCTGATGAGCGAGCACCCGGACGTCCGGTTCCGCCACGGTGACCACAAAGCCGAGAACGAAGGCGAGAAGGAGAAGGATTCCTAGGGGAAGCCGTTTAGGGAGCTCGGAGCCGATCGCCTCGCCGATCGGCAGCAAGCCGGTTCTGACGCCTTGAAGGAAGAGAAGAAGTCCCGCCATAACCATAACCGCACCGATGAGAAATCGAGTTATAATCACGACCGGAAGCGAAAGAAGGGTCACCTGGAGGAAGATGACCAGGACCGCGACCGGTACGACAGCCTGAAGGGTTTCTCCGAAAATTTTCTTGAATTCATCGGCCATTCTGAAATTTCCCGGTCCGGAGAACATTAGAACCGACTAGAAACGGGACTGTCAAGCCTGAAATCCGGCTGAAAACCTCCAGGATTATTTGCCGGACGCGAGGGTGCTCATCTTGGTTCATGATGCTTCGGGAGTCGGGGGGGCGAATGCGGTTTTTTCCCTCTTTTCCACTCTTCCATGATCTCGGCGAAGCACTGTAGGCCGCCGGAGATGACCGCTTTCACCTTCATAGCCACCTCCTGGTGATCAATGGAGGCGAGGACTCTGTGGAAGAAGTTTTATCATGTCGTTTCCTTTCAGGACAGCCTCCCGGCCGAGGTCTTCAAGTCCATCGATCAACGGGAAGTTCAAATTTTCTACAGATATATGCAAGAGGCAGAAGGAGCGGAACTATCTTGAGGCTGAGCAACTGAATTGAATCAAATTCGGGCGATTCTTCAAGATTTGTTAAACGTTAAGACCTGACCCCGGGCAAGTGTTTGACCCCGGACAAGCGTTTGACTTCCAAAAATCTTTTGATATAGTTATGCTTTCAATAGGGACTTGCCGAAACCAGGGGCTGAAGGAGGTCTCATGAAACAGCGCTATTCCAGGAGCTGGATCGGTCTCATTATTCTCTCTGTCTTTTTCGTCGGCACGGCATCAGCCGACACCATTTCTTTCACCTTCAAGACCAACCCTTATCAACTGGCCAAGGATGTGGATGGATACGATGTTGTCAGGATGGCGGAGTTCGAGACGGCTGCCGTCCCCGGCCGTCCCATCCTGCCTCGCAAGACTTTCTATATTGCGCTTCCGCCCGACGTCGATTGGGATACGGTGCAGCTTGCCGTTTCCACGCAGGAGAAGGAGGCCCCTCCCGGAGCATTTCATATCAAAACCTGCCCGCCGGACACTGCCTGGAACGGCTCCAAATGGCTGACATCTCCGGCCGGCGCCGATCATCTTTCAACCGGCGCGGCGGTCCGCCTCATCGGCTTCTCCCAGCTTCGCAAGTGGAAATTCGTCAAGGTCGAGTTCTCTCCTTTCCTATACACTCCGGATACGGGGGAGCTGACAGTGGTTAAAAAAGCGGACGTCGTCCTTTCCTTTGTCAGGACCGGCGAGCGGCCGAGCACGGCCGAGCTTCGGGATGATGTCATGGACGATGTCGCCAGGGACCTTTTCTTGAATTATGCTCAGGCCGGAGAATGGTACGCGGGCCAGAATCCCAACACCGACGCCGCCCTGCTTCTGCCGACGAACTATGTCATCATCACGACCGAGGCCATCCGGACGAACAGCACCAAGCTGAGCTCATTCATCGCCCATAAACAAGACATGGGGTATACGGTCGAGGTCGTTACCGAGACGACTTGGGGCGCAATGACCGGGCAGTCGCCGAACAATAAAGCGGAAAAAATCCGGGAGTGGCTGAAGACGAATTACATCTCGCTCGGCATCAAATACGTCCTGCTCATCGGCAATCCGTCACCCTACGAGAGCGGCGAGGGGGACGTGCCGCAGAAAATGTGTTGGCCGCGTCTCGGCGCCGGCTCGGACGAGAACGCCCCGACCGATTATTTTTACGCCGACCTGACGGGGAACTGGAACAAAGACGGTGACGCCTATTATGGCGAATGGTCGCAAGATATGGGCGCCGGTGGGGTGGATTTCGCGCCCGAAGTCTATGTCGGACGGATCCCGGTTTATTCGGCGGCCTATTCCACGCTCGACGCGATCCTGCAGAAGATCATCGATTACGAAAGAGAGAGCGGCGGCATCGCCTGGCGGAAATCCGCCCTCCTGCCCATGGGATTTCAGTCGGCGGGATACGACGGTGCGGCCCTGGCCGAGCAAATGCGCGACGACTACCTCGCGGGCGCAGGATTCACATCCTGGCGGCAGTATCAGCAAGGAACGGCCTTCGCCGCCGACAACTCTATCTACGCCAGCGAGGAAGAGCTCCGGGGCAATACGATCGTCCGCGACCGCTGGGCCGCCAACGACTACGGCATCGTCTGCTGGTGGGGGCACGGAAGCGCGACCAGCACGTCGGTCGGATACAACCCGAACTGGGACGGCACGCTTTTTTCTTACTCATATTGTTCCTCTCTCGACGACGCCCATCCCTCGTTCACCTACCAATGTTCCTGCACCAATGCCTATCCGGAAAACAGCAACAACCTGGCGTATTCGATCCTCAAGCAGGGCGGGATCGAAACTGTCTCGGCCACGCGGGTGTCCTGGTTCAACACCGGGGTCGGCTACGGGGCCTTCGATGGAAGCACGACCAACTCGGGGATCGGCTATGAGTACGTCAAACGCCTTGTAATCAACGAATACCCGGCCGGAAACGCCCTTTATCTGGCGAAATCGTCGATGACGCCGGAATCGAGCACCCGCCTGATGAATTATTACGATTTCAACCTCTACGGCGACCCCTCGGTCTCGTTGCAGAAGATCTACAGAGGGGATACGGGAAAACATGCCGCGGGAAATTTTGACGCTGACGGCTCGGACGAAGTGGCGATGGATTTCGGAACGCTCGGAGCATGGCTGTGGAACGGCGGCGCCTGGAGCCAGTTGACGCCGAGCAACCCGGAGAGGATGGTTCCTTTTAACATCGACGGCGACGCTGATGATGAGATCGCGCTCGACCTGGGAGCGACAGGGCTTTGGATCTGGAACGGCGGCGCCTGGAGCCAGGTCAGCGGGAGCAACCCCGAATGCCTAATCTCCGCGGACACCAATCACAACGGAAACGAAGAGCTGATCATCGATTTCGGCTCCTCAGGCTTGTGGTGGAGACAGGAGAGCGGGACGATGTTCGGGATGTCCGGTCTGGATCCTCAGAACATCACTGCGGCCGACGTTGACGGCGACGGCGACGATGAAGTGGCCGCAGACTTTGGGATGTCGGGGATATGGCTCTGGGATAGCGGCGGCGGGGCGTGGACTCAGATCACCGGGGCCGATCCCGACCTGATCATCCGGGCCGACACCGACAACGACGGCGATGACGCGCTGGCCGCCGCCTTTGTTTCGCTTGGAGTTTGGTTGCGGGACGGCGGGGCCTGGACTCAGCTGAGCGGTCTCCTTCCGGACAACCTGATCTCCGGAAAGATCGTGGCCGGCGGGGGCGAGGAGATCGCCGGCGATTTCGGGACGATCGGATTGTGGTTGTGGGCAAGCGGCGCCTGGACCCAGCTCAGCGGCGTGAACCCCGACGGCCTGATCGCCGCCGATATCGACGGAAACGGCGTTGACGAGGTTGTGGTCGATTTCGCTTCGATCGGACTATGGATACGAAACAGCGGTGTCTGGGTTCAGCTCTCCGGCGTCAACCCGGAGGGCCTGCTGTCAGGGGACATCGATGCCGACGCCCATTATGAGTTAATCGTCGACTTCGGCTCGCTGGGCGTGTGGCTGTGGAATGACGGCGTCTGGAGCCAGCTCAGTCCCAACAACCCGGATTAAATTCCGGGGACGCCATACGGCAGACGTTTATTTCGGCCGAAAAATCGGGGATTGCGCATGGCGATCCCGTTATTTTCCCTTTGTCTGAGACGCCAATTCCACGATTTCGGTCGTTTCATGTAAACTCTTCAGAGAAAGCGCGGACGGGAGTTTCTTAGCTACGGATTCGATTTCGTGTCCGAAGGCCTCGAAAAACTGGCGACGGCCGGATGGAAGATCAATAGACGCATAAGCAGCGCGGAAACGATCAGGCCAATAAAAAGAGAGAAGCTCCTTATCAATCTTGAATTCAGCATATGTCCCCATATTTTCACGACTCGATCGTCTGCCCCGAGAGGGGCGGGACGATGAAGATTATTGCTTTCCTTACGGATGACGGGCGGCGATATGGTCCCGACCAAATTCCCTAAATCCGGAGCAGGCTTTTGCCGATGATCGTGCTGACGAGCGATACTACGCCACCGAGGAGCGTGCCCCAGAGAAGGTCGACGATCGTTACCAAAATCGGCCAATCCTTGAGCGTGGCCAGGTTGGTGAGGTCATAGGTGGCATAACTGATCAGCCCGAGCAGGGCGCCGAGGAACAGGGCGTCCCACGGGCGGCCGTTGAGAAGAGCCGGCTCGACGGCAAAAACAATCAGGCCGACGATGAAAAGAAGATAGAAGAGAACAGCCGGAATCCAATTCGCCTTGGGGTTGAGCAGCGGCCCGAGCTGCTTCCTGTAGAATCCTTTAGCCACCACCCCCAGCCAGACCATGTCGATGAGAAAAAAGACGACGAGTGTGATGAGATACAAGAGGACCCTCTGTTTCCACGTCATTTCTGCCTCCCGAAAACAGCGATGTCGATATTATAGCGGAATCGAGTCCCGCATGCATGAGATCCGGCGAATTCGCTCAAACGGTCCTTGACAGAAAAAATCGAGGAATTAAAATAGGGAAGAACCGTTGCCGCCGATCTCGCTTCTGGCGGAACGGCGAAGGAAGACGAACCGATGAGCGATTCGGAAGACGGCAGTTGGACCTGCCCGACGAACGGGGGATTTTTGCCGGCGCAAAAATCCCCGTGTCCGCGCTGCGGGATGCCGGTGGCGCTGGATGTGAATCTTTTTTGTCTCATGCCCGCCTGATGCGGGGTTCACCTCCAGCCGCGCTCTCCCGGCGCGGATCGATGGAGGTGAATGATGAAAATCCCGCTCCTCGTGCCCGAGCTCCGTGAGCTCCTGGAAAACAAAGATTTCGACGGGCTGAAGGATTTTTGCCAGTCTGTCCATCCGGCGCTCGTCGCCGAATTCCTCTCCGCCCTGACATCCCGCGAAGCGTGGGAAGTCCTCCGTCACTGCCCGCCCGCTCTTCGGGCCGAGATTTTCAGCCACCTCGACGAAGACTGTCAGCTCGACATGGCGACGTCGATCAAGCGGCAGGAATTTGCCGAGCTTTTGACCGAGATGCCGCCGGACGACCGGGTCGATCTTTTTAAGAAACTGAGGCGGGACATCCAGGAAGCTATTCTGCCTGTCATGGCCCAGGCCGAGCGCGAGGATATCCGGCGGTTGGCTTCGTATCCTGAAGGGACGGCCGGAGCGGTCATGACCTCGGATTATTCCACCCTTGCTCCGGAGCTGAAGACCGAGGAGGCCATCGTTCACCTCCGCCAGCAGGCACCGAGCAAGGAAACGATTTATTATTCTTATGTGATCGATGCCTCCCGGAAGCTCCTCGGTTTCGTTTCCCTTAAGGACCTGATTCTCGCCCGGCCCGAGGCCCGGGTCGAGGACATCATGCACCGGGACGTGGTTTTCTGCCGGGTGGATGACGACCAGGAAGAGGCGGCCCGGAAAATCCAGAAATTCGACCTGATCGCTCTGCCCGTGGTCGATGCCAACGACAGACTGGTGGGAATCATCACCCATGACGACGCCCTCGACATCATCACCCAGGAGCAGACCGAGGATATAGAAAAATTGATGGCCATCGGCGGGGCGCACGAAGCGGGCGTCTACCTGAAGACCCCAGCCTGGGCTCATTTTAAGAACCGAGCCGTCTGGATTGTCGTTCTGGCTGCGCTCGGCTTGGTCTCCGGTCTTATCGTCCAGAATTTTGAAGGCCTGATCGTGCAATTCGGCATCCTGGCCGCGTTCATGCCGATGCTGGCCGATACCGGAGGAAACACAGGGAGCCAGTCCGCGACTCTTGTGGTGCGGGCTCTTGCCCTCAAGGAGATCAGGCTGAGAGATATTTTCAGAATCCTGACCAAGGAATTTCAGGTGTCTTTTCTGCTCGCGCTTCTCCTCGCGGTTCTCGCCTTCGCCCGAGTCTTTCTCACTGCCGGCCGTTCGACCCGGCCCGACGAGTATCCCCTTTGGCTGATTGCAATTGCCATTTCCGTTGCCCTCGGGCTTCAGGTCATCACGGCAACCCTGATTGGCGCTCTTCTCCCCCTTGCCGCAGCGAGAATGAGATTCGACCCGGCAGTCGTTGCCAGCCCTGCCCTGACGACCATCGTAGATATTACCGGGCTGATGATCTATTTTAGCGCCGTAAAACTCATCCTGGGCCTATAAAGCGGGGCGCAGGACAATCTTCCCTTCGGCCGGGTAATAGCTGCGGCGTTTCCCTCCGTTATCGTAAGAGTTGACCGAGGCCGGAGCGCGTGAGTTCGACCAGACCCGGCAGGCCCGTTATCTCCACTTGCCGAGTTTCGGGGACGGTCCCATTATAGGCATCGATCATCGCCAGCAGGGTTTCAATGTGGATCCCGACCCTTTTCGCCAGCGGCCATTCAGGGTCATTCACGGGATCGCCAGGCGGATTCTTAAGAAAACCAGGGTTGGGCGTTTCGAACAGGAAGGCCATGGCCGGCGTCGCATCTCCCCATTCCCGGTGCGAGAGGCCGCGAAAATTGGGAGAAGATTCCTCGAGCTTCATGGCCAGCCCCTTCGCCTCGAGGGACAGCAGCGCTTCGGCGGCCAGGGCAACATTTTTCGGGTTGGCGACGACCATCATCGCCAGCCGGCTTCCCGGAGGCGCTTCATGAAGATCGAAAGCAAGGTCGACTCTTTCCTCCCGGATCAGAGAGACAATGGCCGCCGCGATCCTCTGGGTCAGGTTTCCCTCGGGTTTTCCCGGGTACTGCCGGTCGAGGTTGCGGGAGAGGTTATCGGATACGTACTCCGGAGAAGGCGCTTCCTCGGCGGACGGATCCGGTTCTCCCTGATGCTCCGGCTTGGTCAGGCGCGCGCCGATGGCAAAGGTTCTAACGCCGCTTGCCGTCTTGATTTTGAATTCCTTCGGGCTGGGGGGTCTCTTCGGATCCCGATAGGTGATCGCGGAATTGTTCGCATAAGGAACGACGATGAGCCGACCCTGTCGGACTTCTGCCCGCTCGACGAGTCCGATGGCCGTCACGCTGCCGGCGATTTCGCCGGCGTGAGTTCCGCCCGCGACGAAAATTGTTCCTCCCGGCTTGGAACCTTCGAGAAGATAAACGGCTGTATCGCCCGGCGTTCGGGCAAGGCCGGGAAGATAGTCGGAGAGCATTTTCACTTTAACCCCTGTCGCGGGCCGGACATCATGGACGGCCGGTCGAAGGGATGGAATTTGAAGCCGGACAGGCTCGCCGACAATCAGCAAACCAATGGGGATGAAAACAAAACGCGACCAGATCGAGTTCTTCATCGCCGTCCTGAGGCCATTATCCATGAGCCTCGCGCGAAACATCAGGAGAAATCCAAACCGTTCAATAACCCGCTACCGCTCCGTCTCTTCTCGGGTCCGCGCCGCCGACCCGATGCCTCGTTTTCGGGTCAATGATGATTCCCTGCGCTCCGCCGAAAAAAAAATCGAAGGCTTGGCGCGATCTCAATGTGTAGCCCATTTTTTCGAGAGCTGCGACCGTCTCCGGCGGGAATCGAGGTTCGATCGCCAGCTCTTTATCCAAAGGAAAAAACCGGGGCATCTCGATAGCCTCCTGAATACCCATCCGGTAATCGATCAGGTTCGAGATGAGGAGCGGGGTCGTCGTCAGAATCCGGGCCGCCCCGGGCGTCCCGAGTGCCGCGAACGGCTTGCGGCCTTTAAGGAGAATCGTCGGGGCAATCGTCGTCCTCATTCGTTTTCCGGGAGCCAGAGAGTTGACGCCTTGAGCCGAGAAGTTGTCCATCTCGTTGTTGAGGATGATTCCCGTGCCTTTGACCATGACCTTGGCGCCGAAGAAGTCGGAGATCGTCTGAGTCAGCGCGACGACATTGCCGGTTCGATCGACGACCGAAAGGGAGGTCGTGCTCGGGCTATGTCTTCTTGGACTCGGCGGCGAACCCGATAAAACCTCCTCGCTGATTCGTTCCGGATTGATCTCCGCTGCTCTGGATTTCGCATATTTTTTCGAGAGAAGGCCGGCCACGGGGACGTGGACGAAATTCGGGTCGGCGACGAAGGTCCGCCAGTCGGCGATGCCTCGCTTCATGGCTTCGACCATCAGATGGATGCGCGCCGGAGACAGGGGCGCGAGGCGCCGCAGGTCGAAACGGTCGAGGATCTGCATGATTTCCACGACGGCCAGGCCTCCGACGGGAGGCGGAGCCGAGATCATATCGAAGCCGCGGTACTTGCCGCGGACCGGTTGGCGCTCGACCGCCCGGTAGGCCGCCAGATCCTCCTTTGTGATCAATCCGCCTCGGGCCTCCATTTCGACGCCGATCGCCTCCGCCAGTTCGCCGCGATAGAAGACATCGGCGCCTCCCGCCGCGATCTTGCGCAGGCTTTCGGCCAGGTCGGGATTCTTGAGGGTGTCACCGGCTTCAAGCGGCAGCCCTTCGGGACAGAACACTCGGGAGAGTTCTTCGTCCGCGGAAAGCGCTTCGAAGTGATCGAGAATGATTCCGGCCAGCGTCGAACTGACGGCGAACCCCTCGGAAGCAAGCTTGATCGCCGGCTCCATCACCCGGGCAAGGGGAAGAGTTCCGTATTTTTCCAGCGCCATTGTCAAGCCGGCCACTGTTCCCGGGACGGCGGTAGCGGCAGCGCCGGAAGAGGGGATTCGTTCGAGATCGGACACGGCGGCCGGGGCCGCAGACCGGTAGTCGATCGCTAAAGCCTTCCTTTCTTTGACGAAATACAGGACCATCATTCCCTCGCCGCCGATTCCGTTCGAGTTCGGTTCGACGACCCCGACGGCGAATGCCGCCGCCACCGCCGCGTCGACCGCGTTCCCTCCGGCTTTGAGAATTTCCACGCCGGCCTGGGAGGCGAGGGGATGGGCGGAAGCCACCATCCCGTTCGCAGCCCTGACCTCCCGGTTCTTTGTCGCGATCGGAGCGGTCGAGGCGAGGGAAAAGACGGCGAGGAGAAGGGCCGAGAAAATGAGGAGGCGCCTTAAAAAAATCGCCGCCGTGTTCTTTCTCATTTTATATCTCAGCGCGATCATAGTCTGCGCTTTCGATCAAAGTCAAGAACGGGGTCGGCAGATCATTTTCCGTTATTCCTCGGGGGATCAATAAACGGATTTGGGGATTTTCGGCTGAGCGGGAGCATTGTCCCGCGGGCAACGAGACAGAGGAGTCTTCGAGATTTGTCAATTCGAGAAAATGAACTTTGCAAATTCCCCGGGAATCGCAAGAAAAGGGGATTGGCCAGAAAGCCGGGCTGTATCGAGAAGACACGATTTATGCTATGATCGTCTTGAATTCATGAGAAAAAGGGAAAGGAAAATCCTGTTTTTCGATTGCGAAACGACGGGCCTTCCCCTGCGCCGGGATCTCTCGCCCCGGGATGTCGAAGGTTGGCCCCGGCTGGTCGAGCTCGGCTGGGGAATTTACGACTCCGATGGAAATTTGTTGGATCTGCGATCCTGCATCGTTCGACCAGACGGCTTCATCATTCCCCCGGATGCGACGGCCATCCATGGCATTTCGCATTCCCAGGCGCTCAGGGAAGGAGAGGACCTGAATGACGTCTTGGAAGAATTTGCCGGGGCTCTTGAGGAACCCTCCCTTTTGCTCGTCGCCCACAACCTGGATTTTGACTGGGGCGTCGTCGCCGCCGAATTCTTCCGGCTTCAAAAACCCCTGCCGGCTCTCGAAATCCCGGCGCTCTGCACGATGAAGACGACGGCTGAGGTCTGCCGGCTGGCCAGACCTCACGGACTGGGGTTCAAGTGGCCGACGCTCGAAGAGCTCCACTTCTGCCTCTTCGGGACTTCCTACGAGGCTCCCCACAGCGCGGCCGGAGACCTCCAGGCCTGCGCCCGGTGTTTCTTCAAACTTCTTGAAGACGGCTACTATTCGCTACCCTGACGGACCGAGCAGGAAACGTATTATGAGATTGCCTTGTTTCCGGCTTCTCTTCAGTGACCTTGTGAAACAATCAATCAATAGGAAAAGCGACGAGAAGTCGCTTCAGTCGGCGGCCCTCAATTTTTTCAGGAATGGTGCGGTCAGGCTTCCGGAGGAGAAGTAGATCACGCCGTCCGCTCTGCAGTCTTTAGCGATTTTCATCTGCCGAATCATGCCCTCGGGCGTGTTCTGGTTGTGGGAACTGGCGATCCCGATTCCGGCGCAGACCTGGCATTTCCCCTTGGCCGCGGCGACCGCCCGCTTCACGTATCTTTCGAAAAAAGCCTCGTGGTTCGTGTAGAGCATCGGGCAGAGCATGTCCACCAGCCCCTGCTCGGCCCACTTCGCCCAGTCCTGACCGATGAGAACCCTGGCGTTGTCGGAGTCAAGGAAGACTGCGGCTGAGATCTTGACCGTCCGACCGGTCGTCTTCAGGGCATCTTTCAGTTCAGCGACGAACTGCGTCACCCGGTCCCGGTTCCATTCGAGCCAGGCGTTCCAGATCATGTTTCCCGAGTCCTGGGCCTTGATGTCCAGCGGGTCCCAGCCTGAGAATTCCTTGAACAGGGCTCTCGTCCTGGGGTCGAAACTGAAGTAGGGCTCGGTCGGCTCGCAGGGGAAGCGGATGTAGTCAAGGTGGATCCAGTCCACGGGGTAATTTTTGGCGACCTCCATCATCAGGCTCCGCTCGTACTCCCGGACTTCGGGAAGGGCGGGGTTGGCCGCTCCGACGATTTCGCGGTGGCGACCTTGGATCAGCCATTCGGGATTTTGCCGGAACTTCCCGAGAATCCCAGTTTCGTGAAAAACGCAGAACCAGGGATGGACCGTGATTTTTCGCGCCCGCGCTTCTTTGAGGAAGGCGCCGAGGAAATCCCAGTTGTAGGCCGGGTCGGCGACCCCGATCTCGCTCTTGTAGTACACATGGCCATCCGTTCCTTTGACGAGCAGGATGACGGTGTCGATCCCGGCCCGGACATATTCGTCCAAAGTTTTGCGCATCAAGGGGATGGCTTTAACCTGGTCCGAGCCGAAGGTCCCCGGATGGGCCCAGACGCCGCGCACGGCCATTTTCAACCCCGAATCACGGCCCGAGAGGCGCCAGGCCGCGAAGGCCATGATGATGACTGCAGTCAGGATGATAAAAATTGTTTTTCTCATCGCCCCAAAACCTCCTTCATTTTTATCTTATCC
>Ga0185342_1001168_pt1 | contig 11344 bp, 6 predicted proteins | sample ConPoolayeEmetaG_FD_128045 | JGI IMG/M metagenome (GOLD analysis project Ga0185342, IMG submission 128045) | Hot spring microbial mat communities from California, USA to study Microbial Dark Matter (Phase II) - Cone Pool mat layer E metaG... ...
TTTTTTAAATTTTTATAAGTAATTTTCATAAGTATTTTTTATAAATATTTTTCATAAGTATTTTTGAAAATTTTTTATAAACTAGCTGAATATGACAAAATAAAAATTAAATTTTATAAATTAGATAATTATATTAAAATAAATTAAATATAGAATTATATTTTTAATAATAAGTTAAAAATAAGATTATATTTCTAATAAATTTTAAAAATTTTAAATATTAAATATTTTTGTAAAACATTTTTGGAGTGCTAATATGAAAGTTTGTGTAATTGGTACAGGATATGTTGGGTTAGTTACAGGGGTTTGTCTTTCTGAAATTGGGCATAATATAATTTGTGTTGATAATGACAGCGAAAAAATAAAAAAACTTTTATCAGGAGTAATGCCAATTTATGAACCTGGACTTGACATTTTAGTTTTAAAAAACTTAAATTCTAAAAACTTGCAATTTACTACTGACATTTCTTCAGCAATTAAGTCACAAGACATTATTTTTATATGTGTAGGAACGCCCCCTCGTCCTGACGGCAGTGCAGATTTGCAATATGTTGAAGAGGTTGCAAAGCAAATTGGAAATAATATAAATAGCTATAAAATTGTTGTAAATAAAAGCACAGTTCCAATTGGTTCTGGTGACTGGGTTTCAATAATAATTAATGATAATATAAATTCAAACAATAACCTTAACAGCAATGACTCTAACTATGACCCTAACAATAACCTTAAAAATGACTCTAAAAATAACCTTAAAAATAATAACAATAGCCTTAACAAAAAAAGTGATATTGTTAGTTTTAAATTTGATGTAGTTTCAAATCCAGAATTCCTTAGAGAAGGAACAGCCATAGCTGATACTTTTTTTCCAGATAGAATTGTTCTAGGCTCATCAAGCAAAGAAGCTATAAATATAATGAAAAAATTGTATGAACCAATAATAAATCAAAGTTTTAAAGTTTGTGATGAACTACTCAAAATTTTACCAAATACTAAAAACACAAGCCCAATTCCTGTTGTTGAAACTGATTTAGTAAGTGCAGAGATGATTAAATATGCTGCAAATTCTTTTTTAGCAACCAAAATATCATTTATAAATGAAATTGCAAACATTTGTGAAAAAGCTGGCGCTGATATAAAAAAAGTTGCTTATGGTATTGGGCTTGATTCAAGAATAGGTCCAAAATTTTTAAATGCTGGAATTGGCTGGGGTGGTTCTTGTTTTCCAAAAGATGTTTCTGCTCTTACAAAAATTGCAGCAGAATACGGCATTTCTACTCAGCTTTTAAACGCAGTAATAAATGTTAACAGCCAGCAAAGACATAAAGTTGTACAAAAAGTGCAAGAAATGTTAAAAATAGTAAAAGGAAAATCAATAGGTATCTTAGGAATATCTTTTAAACCTAATACAGATGATACCCGTGATGCTCCAGCTATTACCATTATAAATAATTTAATTAATTTAGGCGCAAAAATAAAAGCATATGACCCTGTAGTTAAAAAAATTCCAGAAAGTTTAAATCCAAAGACTATATTTTGTCCAAAAGTTGAAGATGTTTTTGATGGGGCTGACCTTATTATTCTTGCAACTGAATGGGAAGAATTTGCAAATTTAGATTTTTGCCGCCTTTCAAAGAAAATGAGAGAAAAGAATTTAATAGACGGAAGGAATTTTTTAGATAAGGAAAAGCTTTTAAGTTTAGGTTTTAACTATATTGGAATTGGAAGATAAAAGTAATTATAAAAATCATTAGAAAAAGATATTAAAAATAGAAATCAGAAAATAGGAAATTATGAAAATTAGAAAATAAAATATTAGAAAATGAAATATTATAAAAATTAAATATTAGGAAATTAAATATTAGGAAAATAAAATGAAAGAAAATCAAAAAAGTTTTAAAGGTAAAAAAACAGCAGTTGTTACAGGTGGTGCAGGATTTATTGGTAGTCATTTATGTAAATTTTTACTTAATAAGGGATTTCGTGTAATTTGTATTGATGATTTAGTAACTGGAACTTTAAAAAATCTTGAAAGTATAAAAGATGATGATTTTGAGTTTATTAACCATGATATTACTGAATTTATAAAAATAGATGAAAAAGTTGACTGCATATTTCATTTTGCATCTCCTGCAAGTCCTCTTGATTATATTCAGCTTCCAATACAGACGTTAAAAGTTGGTTCTCTTGGAACTCATAATGTTTTAGGGCTTGCTAAATCTAAAAGAGCAGTGATGGTGCTTGCTTCAACATCTGAAGTTTATGGAGATCCTCTTGTACATCCTCAAACTGAAAATTATTGGGGAAATGTTAATCCTATAGGTCCTAGAGGGGTTTATGATGAAGCAAAAAGATTTGCTGAAGCATTAACAATGGCTTATCACAGGCAGCAGGGTGTAGATACAAGAATAGCGAGAATTTTTAATACTTATGGACCTAATATGAGAATAAGAGATGGAAGAGTTATTCCTAATTTTATTACGCAATGTTTGAAAGGTGAGGATATTACAGCTTATGGCACTGGTAAACAAACCAGAAGTTTTTGCTATATTGATGATATGGTTGAAGGGATATTTAAATTATCACAAGCAGATTTTCATTATCCAATAAATTTAGGAAATCCTACAGAGACATCAATACTTGAGCTTGCTGATATTATAAGAAATATTATTGGCTCTAAAAGTAAAGTAGTTTTTCAGCCCCTGCCTCAAGATGACCCAAAGGTTAGAATGCCTGATATAAGCCTTGCAAAAAAAATATTAAATTGGGAGCCAAAAGTAAGTCTTGAGGAAGGCTTAAAAAAGACTGTTGAGTGGTTTAAAAAAATATTAGAGTTGTAAATGCAATTGCAAATATTATGAATAGAATATTTTTATTATATAAATTATTTTTTAAAATGTTATAAATTGTTTTAGCAATTTTTATAATATTTTGTATTTTTCAAAAAATAATTTATCTAAAAAATAATAGAAAATAAGATAATTAAATATAATTAAATATAGGATAATTAAGTTTGGAGGAAAAATTGATTGAAGGTGTTGTATTAAAAAAATTAAAAGTTATTCCTGATGAGCGTGGAAGATTAATGGAAATGATGAGAAGTGACGATGAATTTTTTGAAAAGTTTGGGCAGGTTTATATGACAACGGCTTATCCAGGAGTGGTTAAAGGCTGGCATTATCATAAAATTCAAGATGACAATATGGTAATAGTAAAAGGAATGATGAAAATAGTTTTATATGATGGAAGAAAAGAATCTAAAACTTATGGTCAGATAAATGAGTTTTTTTTAGGCGAGCATAATCCCTGCCTTCTTCATATTCCTAAAGGTGTTCTTCATGGGTTTAAGTGTATAAGTGAAACTGAGGCAATTTGTATAAATGTTCCTACTGAAAAATATAATTATGATAATCCTGATGAATACAGGGTAGATCCGCACAGCAAGGAAATTCCTTATGACTGGAAAAGAAAGGATGGCTAGCTATGGCTGAATTTAGCAGTATAAAAAAAGAATTTAAAAGAGATTTTAAAACTTTACTTATAACTGGTGGTGCAGGTTTTATTGGAAGCAACTTTATTCATTATATGATGGAGAAATACCCCCAATATGAAATTATAAACTTAGATAAATTAACCTATGCTGGAAATTTAGAAAACCTAAGAGATATAGAAAACAGCCCTAATTATAAATTTGTAAAAGGCGATATTTGTGATAAAAATATTGTTGAAGATATATTTAAAAACAATCAAATTGATGCAATTATAAATTTTGCAGCAGAATCACATGTTGACAGGTCAATTGAAGATCCTGGCGTTTTTATTCAAACTGATGTTTATGGGGTTTTTGTCTTACTTGAGGCAGCTAAAAAATATAATGTAAAAGTTTTTCTTCAAATAAGTACAGACGAGGTTTACGGCTCAATTATTGATGGCTCATTTAAAGAGACTGACCCGCTTTGTCCAAACAGTCCTTACTCAGCATCAAAGGCTGGCGCTGAAATGATAGTTCGTTCATTTTTTAAGACTTTTGGCACCCCAATTTTAATTACAAGAACTTCTAATAATTTTGGGCCTTATCAGTATCCTGAAAAATTAATACCTTTATTTGTTACAAATTTAATGGAAGGTAAAAAAGTTCCGCTTTATGGTGATGGCTTAAATGTAAGGGATTGGATATATGTTACTGATAATTGTGAAGCGCTTGATTTAGTTTTACATAATGGAAAAATTGGCGAGGTTTATAATATTGGTGCTGGAAATGAAAAGCCTAATATCTGGATAACAAAGAAATTAATTGAGCTTGTTGGAAGAGATGAAAGTTATATTCAGCCAGTTGCAGATAGACCAGGCCATGACAGAAGGTATTCTGTAGATTGCACAAAAATTCAAAAAGAGCTTGGATGGAAGCCAAAAACAGATTTTGAGTCTGCTCTTAGAAAAACAGTTCAGTGGTATATGCAAAATGAAAACTGGTGGAAGCCTTTAAAGTATAAGGGCGTAAAATAAATTTGCTTAAAATAAATAAAGCATTTACTTAAAAGAAATAAAGCAATAAGTAAAGAAATATTTAGTAATTGTAGTAATTAGTAGCAATATATAAGGAAATAACATAATAGTAATATATAAAAATATAAAATATAGCAATGTATATAGCAAATAAAAAAATAGGTTGAAATTAAATGGCAAAACATGCTAAGAAACAAAGTTTCTTTAAGTCTAAGAAAAATATTAAATATCTAATTATAATTTCAGTTTTTTTAATTTTGGTGCTGACTTCCTGGTCATGGCTTTTTCTTTTAAATCCTGATATTTCAAAAAAAGCTGAACCTTTTATAAGCAAGTATTTTCCGGGTCTTGTTGATAGATTAAACAGTTTTAGCCAATTAAAAAATTATTTTGATTTTTCTTTATTTGGGCTAAAAACTGCCCGAAATGAAGAACTAAACAATCAAGGTGAAACAACAAGCACATCAAAAAAAGAAGATAAAAATTCTAAAAATCCTAATACTTCAGACACAAAATCAGCAAAAGATGATGAAACCAATCAAAAAAGACCAACTATTCAGCTTAAAATTTATGAAGGTCCTAAATTTAATCAGCAAGATGGGACATATTATTTTAAAATTAGAGCTGTAGTTACAGGCGATCCTTTGCCTAATGTTCAGTTTAGCCGTGATGACAGCAATGGCGCTCTTGGAAAGTATGAAGCTCAAATTAACTTGAAAAGTAATGAAAAAAGTTATGTTTTAACTGCTGTTGCATCAAATGAACATGGCATTGCAATGGATTCAATAACTTTAACTAAAGGAGGCAGCGGAAACTCAAATCCAATAATTTCTGAAATTAAACTTTCAAGTGATATTATTTATGTAAATAAACAGTATGAAATAACAGTTATGGCAAGCGATCCAGACAAAGACAGTTTGACATACAAGTGGACTGTTAGTGGGGGCACTTTAGAAGCAGATAACTTACAGACTGTAAAATGGAATACTCCTTTGCAGCCTGAAAATTATGATGTTAAGGTTGAAGTCATGGACTCAAAAGGTGCAAAAGTTGCAAAGGCAATCTCAGTGTATGTTGGCTCACAACAAGCCCCACAAACTACTCAAACTACTGAGCAGCAAACTACTCAGACGTCCTCAACTACTACAACAACTACAACTTCTTCAACAACTGCTCCTGCAACAACATCTACCGTACCACCAACAACTACTCAGCCACCCACCACAACAATAAATGTCCAGAAAGTTACAGGAGAAGGCGGATATTTGGAATATGGTGGACAGACTTATGCAGGTGGAAATATTTATGCTGGTGACAGCTCAACAAATAAGCCCTGTGCAGGTTTTATAAGTTTTGATATATCATCACTTGCTGGCAAAAATATTGTATCTGCTGTTTTAACATTCAGCTCTGCTGCAGTTTATGGAAATCCTCTTGAATACGCAGATGCTTTCTGGATAAATGTAGTTAGCTGGGGCAACAGGCCTATTGTGCAAAATGATTTTACTCTTATTGGTATTGCAGTTCAGAGCTTTGCAAGCCCTTCTGTTACATGCGCGGCAGATAAATTAAGAACTGAGCTGCAAAAGGCTATAAATGAAGGTAAAAGCAGGTTTCAAATTAGAGTTCATTTTTCAGGACCATATACTGACAATGATGATTCAAGAGATGGTTGGGAATATTTTCAGAATAATGTTAATTTAAAAGTCGAGGTTCAATAATAATAAAGTTTGGCAATAAATAATAAATAGAATTATTAATAATTATTAAAGGTTCAACATTAAGGCTTATTAATATTAAAAATTAGGAAAAATTAAAAAAATTTTTTAAAAATTTTTTTTATTGACTTTTGTAATAATTTGTGATAAATAATATTTCATAATAAGTATTAAAATTTTATTTAAATAATAATTAAATAATAATAATTTATTTTTGACATAGAAAATATTTTTTTGTAGCAAATATAAACGTAGTAAATATTAACATAGCAATTAATTTAACATAGTAAATAAACATAGTAAATAATAATTGTAGCCATGAAACATAGCAATAACGTAAAAACAAGCTTTGTAAAAAATTGTATTTCTGAAAAGGAAGTAACACTAAAAAGAAGATTCCTGCTTTTTAAGATTTCATCTAATAAAACATTTATTAAGTCTTCAAAGTCATTGTTTTTACCTTCGTCATTTTTAAAGTCGGTTTTAATTTTTATGCTATTTTTTATATTTCTTGTTTCGTTCTGTTTAACTTTTACTGCTTGTGATGCAATTACAAATTTAACTGGTAATTTAAGCAAGTTAAAAAACCTAGAAAATAAGGCAAATCAAGATAAAAACTCTGAAAATATTCAGCAATCTGAAAACACTGAAATCACTGAAGATAAAAATTCTAATATTGGCTCAGAAGATACTACATCTGCCGAAACTGGATATACTGAAGAAAAAGCCAATACTTCAGAGCCTCTGGAAGAAAACACTGATGGAACTAATACTCCAAAAGAGATTACAATAGACCCAGCTTTGCAAACAATAAATGTTTATTATGCAAACAGTACAGGCGAGTATCTTGTTGGTGAGGCTAGAGATGTTGAAGGTAGCTCAAAACTTGTTGATGCAATTTATGAAATGATGAAAGAGCCAATTGACCCAAGTTTGGTTGTTTTAATTCCATCTACAACGAAAATAAATTCAGTCAAAGCTTATGAAAATGGTATTGCAAAAATTGATTTATCTCAAAGTTTTTTAGATGACAGGTTCCAAAGCGACACTGTTGATATTTTACTTGTTTATTCAATTGTAAATACATTAACTGAATTTAAAGAAGTTCAAGCAGTTGAATTTTATATAGATGGTAAAAAACTAGACATATTAGGTCAGCTTGATATAAAAGGTCCAGTTTATAGGAGGAGTGACTTAATAAAACAGTAAAGTAAGGAGTGGCTTAATAAAGCAGTAAAATACAAAAATTAATAAAAAGATTTTATTGCTTAAAATTAATAAATTTTTTAAAACAATTAAAAAAATTGTATTTTCATTGTTTGTTAATTTTATTTTAAGGGGTAAATATGCAATTTAAAAATAATAAAAATAAAATATTAAACCTTTATAACACTTCCTACTTTAAAAAAAAGCTTATAAAAAAACAAAAATTAAATTTTTATCATGCTCGCCTAATTAAAATTGCATTTTCTCTTTTAATTATATTTTCTTTTTTGATTACTGGCCTATTTACTACAATTAATACTGGCAGCAAATTATTTGCAGCTCCAAAAATTAAAGTATTTTTAGATCCTGGACACGGGGGATCAGATCCTGGGGCAACTTGGTATGGTTTTCAAGAAAAAGTTGCAAATTTAGACATTGCTCTTAGAGTAAAATCAAAATTAGAGGCAAATGGCTTTGAAGTAGCAATGTCTAGAACTTCTGACATTAAAAGATCTTTGGATGAAATAGTGGCTCTTGCAAACTCAAGCGGGGCTGATATTTTTGTTTCAATCCATAATAATGCATCACTTTCACCTTATTCACACGGAACAGAAACTTACTGGTGTGCAAATGGTGTAGCTGGCTCAAGCCAGCTTGCTAGTCTTATTCAGTCAAATGTTGTAGCAAGCGCAGGAAGAGCAAATAGGGGAGTTAAAACTGCAAATTTTAGAGTTATAAAATATACAACAATGCCAGCAGCACTAGTTGAGTGTGCTTTTATGTCAAATCAAACAGAATCAGACCTGCTAAAAACCGGTGAATTTAGAGAAAAACTTGCAATTGGCATTTTTAATGGTATAAAAACTTTTGCCCAAGGAATAAATAAACCTGATGTATCAGGAAATGAAACAAGTCAGTCAACTGATACTAATTCTTCACTGGACAATAACCCAAATCAAAATCCTAATAACGCAGCAGCAAATAAAAATACATACAGTGATTTAAGTAGGGCTAACTCTTCTGGATTTACAATAAAGATAGATTTACCTGAGAATGGTGCAAAAGTATTTTCAGAATTTGAAATAAGAGGATGGGCAGCTGATCTTCGAGGAACTCCTCCTAAAAAATTAACAAAAATTGAAGTTTATAAATCATCTGAACAAAGCCCCGAAAACTTAATTGGCAAAATCGATAATTTTGACTCAAATGTTTTAGGAAGTCAAGGAGTTTTAAGTGGTGGATTTAGCTTAAACATTGGAATTGACAGCCTTGCTGAAGGTGAAAATATACTTTATATTGTAGCTTATGATGAGAGTGACAAATATTCAGTTGGTAATATTAGCTTAATTGCAATTAAAGGTGGAGATGTTTCCGAAATCAATAGAAATCCAGTTGCAGTTCCAGGTGGTCCTTACAGTGGCGAAATCAATAAAGAGATAAAATTTAATGGCTTAGGCTCTTATGATCCCGATGGAATTATTTCACAGTATATTTGGGATTTTGGTGATGGTTCAGAGCTTCTTACAGGAAGTAGAGCTGATACTGGCAAGCCTGTTCATACATATACTCAAAAAGGAACATATACTGTTACCTTAATAGTAAAAGATGCACTGGGCAAATCTTCTGCACCAGTAGTAACCACTGTTGCTGTAATTGACCCAAATGAAGCTAGCCAAAGCACAGAAAGCACAGAGAGTACAGATAGTACTTCAAGCGATACACAAACAAGTAGCATAGGTGGCACAGGTAATACAGATACAGGCACAAGCACTACAAGCACAAGCACTACTCAAAGTAAAGCCACAAGCGAAAACACCTTAAGTGCTAAATTTGAAAATGTTTCAAATTCAACAAGTTTTGTTGGCTATATTGATGTATCAGTAGATAATCTAATTAAAATATTTAAAGATAGAAACTCAGGAAAAATTGAAAGAGCAACCCGTCTTGCTCCACTTTATATTAAATATGGCAAGCTATTTAATCTGCGTGCAGATTTAGCTTGGGCACAGATGTGTCATGAAACAAACTTCTTAGAATTTACAGGAGATGTAAAGCCAAACCAGAATAACTTCTGTGGTCTTGGCGCAACTGGTGGCGGAGTGCCGGGACATAGCTTTGCAACTGAGGAGCTTGGAGTTATAGCTCACTATGCACACCTTGCTTGGTATTATTATCCAAACCATGTAAATGAATATTGCAATAAAACTTTTGACCCACGACACTTAGGTAATGGGCATATAAACTATACAGGAAATACTACGCTTGGCTTTTTAAATGGCAGATGGGCTCCTGGCGCAACTTATACAGATAAAATAATTTTATTTGCAAATCAGATTATTCAAGGGATTATATCTAGCCAAAATAAATCAAGCATTCAGGAGAATTACCAAATAATAGCAAATGCAGGCCCTGACAGGCAGGCAAATATTGGTGATACTTTAACATTTGATGCATCAGAAAGCATAATTGCTATTGGTGTTAATGATAAAATAACCTATATGTGGGATTGGGACGGCGATGGAAAATATGACCAAGAACTTGAAAATGCTGTAGTTAAACATACATTCCAAAATGCTGGAAAATTTGAAGTTAGTTTAAAGATAACTTCATCTAGCGGACTAGAGGGTGTAGATAAAACAATAGTATTTATTAACAGTATTCCAACGGCAGACGCTGGTGGTCCTTATAGTGGTAATGTAAATAAAGAAATTAAATTTGATGGCTCCAAATCAACAGATTTAGATGGTCAGATTACTAAATACCTGTGGGATTTTGGCGATGGCAAAACAGGCAATGGTGTGAGTCCTATGCACGCATATGATAAGCCTGGTGAATACTTAGTATCTCTAACTGTAGTAGATGATAAAAACGCATCATCTACTACAGTTCAAACTAAGGTGGTTGTTGTGGAAGAGATAAAAGAGCCTGAAAGCTCTTCTGATACCAATGATAGCAGTGCTACATCGTCAAGTAGTGCTTCATCAGATACCACAACAGTTACTACAACAGTTACGACATCTAGTTCAACTACAGATACAACTACAACAGGTACTACTACAGATACCACCCCAACTACTACAACTGCAAGTACTACAACTGCTGCTTCAGAAACAACAACTTCAACTACTACAACCACAACTACCACAACAGTTCCAAATAAGGCACCTGTTGCAAATGCAGGAGGTCCTTATAGCGCAAAAGTTAATGAGTCTATAACATTTGATGGAAGCAAATCAACTGATTCTGATGGTATTGTAAAAGAATATTTATGGGACTTTGGAAATGGCGCTACTGCAACTGGCCAAAAACCTTCATATGCTTATCCAAAGGAAGGAACCTACACAATAAAACTTGTAGTAAAAGATGAGCTAGGCTTACAATCAGATGTTGCAACAACAACAGCAACAATAACTTCAAATACACCATCAGAACCTCAATATCCAACTAATACTTCAATAATTACAAATCAAACAAGTTTTGTCGGATATACTGAGGTTAGTGTTGAACAACTTGTTAGCATATTTGTTAAAAGAGGTTCAAATAAAATTGAAAGAGCAACTCGCCTTGCTCCGCTTTACATAAAATATGGTAAGCTATTTAACCTGCGTGCAGATTTAGCTTGGGCACAAATGTGTCATGAAACAGGATTTCTAGAATACACAGGAGATGTAAAACCAGATCAAAATAACTTCTGCGGTCTTGGCGCAACTGGAGGTGGAGTGCCGGGACATAGCTTTGCAACTGAGGAGCTTGGAGTAATAGCTCATTATGCACACTTAGCTTGGTATTATTACCCAAACCATGTAAATCAATACTGCAATAGCACTTATGACCCACGTCATTTTGGCTCAACTCATATAAAATATACTGGTGATACTACAGTTGGCTTTTTAAATGGCAGATGGGCTCCAGGTGCA
>Ga0185342_1001169_pt1 | contig 11329 bp, 13 predicted proteins | sample ConPoolayeEmetaG_FD_128045 | JGI IMG/M metagenome (GOLD analysis project Ga0185342, IMG submission 128045) | Hot spring microbial mat communities from California, USA to study Microbial Dark Matter (Phase II) - Cone Pool mat layer E metaG... ...
GGGGCTGGCAAACAGACCGCGGCTTACCGTGCTTAACAAGATGGATCTCGTTGTCGACAGCCAGGACGACTTAATCAATCTCGACCTGCGCTCCAGACTTGGCGAAATCGCCGGTGTCCGGCCGGAGGACATGGTTTTCATCTCCGCCACGCGGGGCTGGGGATTCAGTGGGCTGCTGCAAAAAATCGCGGTGATGTTACCGAGCGGCAAAGTTTAATGAGTGCCCGGAGTCTTTGAATAGAACTTTAGCTTATTGACAGCTTGCGTGGTCTTGTATATGATGGTAACTGAGTATAATATCTCTTACACTCAGTATGATGATGAAAGGAGCTTAAACAGTGCTTCCCTATCTGGACGATTTCCTATTGAACCTGCAGACAAACGGCTATTCCGCCAGGACCGTTTACAACTATGAGCGCGACCTTAAAGTCCTTACTGATTTCCTGGACCAGTGTGGCGTCCCCTTCGATAAAATCGACAAGAGGCTTGTCGCGCACTACAAGGCCTACCTTGTTTCCCGCGACCGACGTACCGCTGTTACCTGCCAGCCGGCATCCGATCGGCTGAACGCACGTTCCGTCAACCGCATGCTTTCCGTCCTGCGTTCCTACTTGCGGTATTTGATTGACATGGATCATCCCTGCCCATTGTCTCCGGACGCAGTAAAGCTCGTTAAAACCGACAAGAAGCATCCGCAGGTGGCTGAGCTTGACGACCTGGTCAGGCTGATAGAAGCCCCTTCGACACTGGAGTCGAATCCAAATGTAGCTTTGAGGAACCGCGCCATCCTGGAGGTCCTTTTTGCTACGGGTATGCGGATTTCAGAACTGCGCAGTCTCAACCGATCTCAGATTGACGGTAGCGGCCGAGTGTTCATTACCGGTAAAGGGCGGAAACAGCGTTTCGTTTACCTGACGCCGCGGGCAACGGAGCACCTTGAGGCCTATCTGCTGGCACGCAAAGACAACAGTCCCGCCCTTTTTGTGCCTTTTGCCGGAAGGAATGCGGCCAATCCACGCCGCAGGCTATCAACTAACTACATCCAGGAGCGCATCAAGCGCTACCGCGAGAAGCTCAGAATCAATATTCCCACCTCGGCGCATTCCCTGAGACACGGATTTGCTACCTACCTCGCCGAGCAAGGCGCTAACCCGGCCGCCATCCAGATACTCCTCGGTCATGAGTCGTTAAATACCACCACCCGATATGTCCATGCGTCAGACCGCTATGCCGAAGAAACGCACCGGCGCTTCCACCCGCTAAATAAGGCCTGAACCTTAGGTCTGATATTATGTCTACCTGCCGCGGCTGCCCAGGCCCTGCCCTACTCGTTGTAGAAAGCTATTGCCAGAGTGCCCGGGCCAGTGTGAGTACCTATCACCGGAGTCATGCCGCATAACCAGATCTCGACTGGCTTAAAACGCGCTATCATCCGGTCCTTAAGGATATTCAGGTTTTCCCCTGCGTCGCCATGCATGATTGCCGCATGCACCGGCGTGTTTCCGACCCGTCTGGCCATCTCATCCAGCATGGCGTCAATTGCCTTGGACATGGTGCGGGGCTTGCCGACCGGCGCTACCTTGCCCTCTTTGTCCAGGGTGAGCAACGGCTTCACCCTGAGCCACCCTGCCAGCATTGCCGCTGGCATACTCACTCTGCCGCCGCGCCGCAGGTATTCCAAGGTTTCCATAATCCAGAACAGGTGGACTTTAGGCATCATGTCGCGGGCTGCTTGGGCCACCTGCTGAAGCGTCCCACCAGCCGCCGCCGCTTTGGCCGCGGCCAGTACACAGAAGGCCTCGGCACTCATGGCGGTCCTGGTGTCAATTACTTCGATCGGCAGATCAGGTACCAGTTCTTTGGCCTGCAGAGCCGAATTGTAGCAACCAGCAATGGCGCCGGTCATGACTATGGTTACCACTCCGTCGACCCTTCCCCGCAATGATTCGAAGATGGTCACAAACTCTCCCGGAATAGATGAACTGGTAGTAGGCAGTTTCTCTTTCCTTCCCATCCTCCGCAGTCTGGCGTAAAATTCCGCGGTGTCGAGATCCACCCCGTCGCGATATTCCTTTTCACCCCCGATGATGATGTGCAGGGGCGCCACTGAAATGTTGTACTTCTGAGCTACCTCGGGCGGCAGGCATGCCGCCGTGTCAGTAACAACCGCAATCTTACCCATGGACTCCTCTCCTTATCGCTAAGCCTACCACAAGTCCACTGCAAAGCTGCGGCATTGTACCATGTCCCCGACATTTGCGTCCATGGCGTCTCGCCTCGTTGGTCCTGGTTTACCTGATTGACATGGGCTGAGGCACCGGAATAACATATCCGCTCATTATGGCTAAGATCGTTAGGATTAACTACTCGAAATGCAATCCTGAACTGTGTGGTGCAGGCCTGTGCCCTGCGGCCAAAGAATGCGATAGCCGAGCTCTACGACAGGTCGAGCCACCTGACAAACCATTGGTCGATACAAGCATCTGCCACGGTTGTTTCAAGTGTTCCAAATCCTGCCCGCGCCAGGCCATCGAGGAGACTAACGGCTAGAACGGTATCCCCATCAACCCCACAGCAAACACAGCGTGGACAATTACCGAAGCGCCTAACACCCACCACAGATAACAGTGGTACTTATAGTAATGATGGTACCAGTTGCGCTCCATCAGACCCACGCCGATTTTACTGGTACTAAGGCAACGGCAAGTTGAGAAAAGCAAGACAACCAGTATCAGATTCATTACGCCAAGGCTGAATACCAGCCGCGCCGCGAAAACCGAGTGGAAGATATCCATATTGCTCCTCCTCTGATTCCAGCTACTCTAAGATCTTTCAACTATATTGAACATACCGGGAACCTTTCCTGGCTCTTGGAACCGTTGCTGAATTGACCTTCTTGCTCTCGTGCTGTATTATGTCAACCACCAGTTGTAATGGTCTAAACATATGTATGTTAAAACTGTCCAGGTAGTTGGCCTGATGTTGTCGGTAGCCCTACTGAGCTTGTTCGCTTGTAGTCGTACTGTCCCGCCCGCAGGCGAGGTGGAGGCCACGGAGTATCTTGGAGTTAAGCTGACTCCAATCGCCCAGCAGGGCAACAATGCCATTAAAGGCACTCAATACATTGATCGCGACGCCTATCGCCTCGTGGTCGATGGGCTGGTGGAACAGTCGCTCAGCCTTACTTACGATGATCTCCTGGCTTTGCCGGCGGAATCCAGACTTACCGACCTCAACTGCGTCGAGGGATGGTACTTCACCGCCAAATGGTCCGGTCCGGCTCTGGTGTCGATATTCGAGAAGGCAAGGCCGAAACCCGGCGTCACGACTGTTATCTTTCATACAGTTGATGCCGGCGGCTACTCGTCCCTTGAATACAGCTACATTAGGGACAAGAGGATAATCATTGCCCTCAGGCTTAATGATGTTACTATCCCGGCTGACCGCGGCTTCCCCTTTCAGGTGGTGGCGGAGAGCAAATTTGGCTATAAGTGGGCCAAATGGGTTGTCCGTATCGAACTGACGGACGACACGACATTCCGGGGCTACTGGGAACAAAGAGGATTCAATAACAGTGCTAATGTAGGTGGGCCGGCATTTGAGCCTCGCTTCTGAAACGAGGGAATACCGTTGTTGGCATTTAGACGAACTCATCGAGCAATTTGCGGATCGCTTTCGGATCCGTCTTACGCCAGGCCAGCGGCTCTCCTCGGAGCATGGGCAAAGAGTCTTCGAAGGTCGGCGCCTGGCGCTGGTAGATAACTCCAATCGGAATCCTGTTACCCCATTCCTGAGCCCGCTGGAACGCTACCAGCCTGTCAGTTGGGTCGTAACCGGTCTCGGTCTCAAGCTTGTAGACACGCTCCCGGTACCAAGCGTAGGTGTTCTGGTGATTGAATGAGACACATGGCTGAAGAATATCAACGAAAGCGAAACCACGGTGCTCAATGGCCAGCTTGATTATTCCGGCTAGGTGGTCGATGTCTCCAGCGAAACTGCGAGCGACGAAGGTGCCACCGGCGGCGACGGCAATCAGCACCGGGTTTATTGGCTCCGCCGCGCCATAAGGAGTTGTCTTGGTGACGAAACCTCGGTCGCTGGTTGGTGACGCTTGGCCTTTGGTCAACCCGTATATCTGATTGTTGTGGACCAAATAGGTTATCTGGTGGTTGCGCCGCAAAGCGTGGAGCCAGTGATTACCGCCCTCACCATAGCCGTCACCATCGCCGCTAATGGCGATAACCGTAAGATCCGGATTGGCCATCTTAGCGCCAATGGCCGCGGGGACGGGTCGTCCGTGGAGTTCATTAAGGACGTTGCATTTGATGTAATGAGGCAGCTTTCCTGCCTGTCCGATACCGGAGACTATAAGCACCCGGTGCGGCTCAAGTTGAAGGTCCACCAAGGCCTTCTTAAGGGCACTCAGAATACCGAAGTTGCCGCATCCGGGGCACCATGCCGGAATCAGCCCGGCATAGTCATCAATGGTGACGCTCATGACTGTCCTTCCCTGGCCAATGCAGAGACAATGTCCGAAGGCGAAAACGGCCTCCCATCGTAGCGGAGAATCCTGCCGCTGACCCCCTCACCCGTCTCTGCCCGGATGAGACGAGCTAATTGTCCGGTGGCGTTGTTTTCGACTACAAATACCCTGCGTGACTTCTTGATGGCGGCTGCCACCGTTTCAACCGGGAACGGCCATACCTGTCGAAGGTGAAGTGCGCTGACACTGGTACCCTGGGCAAGCATAATATCTACTGCCTCGCATATTGCCCCCATGGTACTGCCCCAGCCGATTAGCAGAGTTTCCGAAGACTCCAGACCATATCGTACCGGCTGGAGAATATCACGCTTCAAGCCGTCAAACTTACGCATCCGCTTACGCACCATCGCCACTCTTGTTTCGGCATCCTCGATAAGATGCCCGGCTTCGTCATGCTCATCAGAATCGGTACACACCAGAATACCTTCGGACTGGAGAGGAAAGGCTCTTGGAGAGACCCCCGAAGCTGTGACCTTATGCCGGCGATATGCCGCAACTTCACTGTCGTCTTTACTGGAGAAGAGATCTCCCCGGTCGATAGTGACCCTGGAGAGGTCAAATTTGTTAACAGTGAAGTAGGAGGTGGCCAGCACATGATCGGTCATCAAGATGACCGGTATCTGGTAACGCTCGGCCAGGTTGAAAGCGTGTATTGTCAACCAGAAAGCTTCATCGGCATTGCCCGGGGCCAGCACGGCTCGTGGGAACTCGCCGTGTCCCGCGTGAATGGCAAACCACAGTTCTCCCTGCTCGGTGCGTGTCGGCAGACCGATAGCCGGACCGGGCCGCTGTCCCAGTACTACGACCACTGGCGTCTCGGTCATCCCCGCCAGGCTAAGCCCTTCAACCATCAGACAGAATCCGCCCCCGGATGTTGCTGTCATCGCTCTGGCTCCGGCATAGGCGGCACCAATCACAACGTTGATGGCAGCGATTTCATCCTCAGGCTGAAAGACCACCACCCCCGTCTCTTTAGACTTCGCCGCTAAGTACTCCATAATCGGCGTGACCGGCGTCATCGGGTAGGCGGCCATGAATCTGCATCCCGACGCCAGTGCGCCGACGGCAATTGCCTCGTTGCCGTTTAAGAGCATGCGGCTGCCTCGGTCGGGCAGACTGGTTGTGAAGGGTATCCTTCCGCTGACAGACCCGCGCGCATATTCGAACCCAGCCCTGACTGCCCTGGCGTTCTGTTCTCCCACCTCTCCACCGAAGTACTCATGCAGTACCTTTTCCGCAATCGTGATTTCATCTCCAACCAGTCCCAGGGCGGCGCCAAGTGCCACAGTGTTGCCCATCAGTTTGCTGCCTGTTGTCCGGACAGCAATCTCCTCAAGCGGTATACTGAAAGTTCTTGTTCCGATGCTCGGAGCGGCAATACTGCTGTCACAAATAACAGTTCCGTTTTCGGACAGTTCTCCGCGGTGAAGTTCGATGCTTTCCTGGTTCAGGGCAACGAGGATGTCGACCTTACTAGAAAAGGTCTCTATGGGAGTCTCGCTAACACGGACACGGTAGAAGTTATGCCCGCCGCGTACTCTGGACTCATAGTCCTGGTCGGCGAAGACGTAGTGACCTCCGCGGGCAAATATCCTGGCAAGCAGAAAGCCAACCGACTGGACACCCTGTCCCGCTTCACCACCAATCATGAAGTTCACCTGTTTGGGCATCAGAGGTTTACCATAAGACGTCCGTTTTCTACCCTGACCTGGTACACCCTGAGGGAACGTGGCTGCTTAAGCACGCGGGCAATAGAGGCTTTGAGACCAGTCCAGTTGGTCCATTTAATTACACGACCGTCCGACAGGTCGAACTGCGAGCCATGTAAAGGACAGGTGACTACTGTGCCCTCAAGTTTGCCCTGAGCGAGCTTGCCTCCAAAATGCGGACAGCGGCCATCGACCGCAAAGTAGCGGCCGCTCACCCGTGCAATAAGAAGCTCATGGCCCGACACTGACACCGTTCGCATTGCGCCCTCGCCGATGTCAGCGGCCTCAGGAACCTCCACGAAGTTTGCCATATACACCTCCCATTGGTCAGGCACCACGGCCGAATATTTGCACCAGCGAAGTGATTTATGCTGGAGTTATGTCCTGCGGGTAAACTCGAGACCTTTGAAAGACACGGTATACTTGCCAGCGATTTCCACTACCAGCCCGAGCCTGGCCATTTCGCGCAGGCCGTCTCGTACCCGGTTAAGGGGCAGGCCTGTCTGAGAGGCAACTTCTTCAGGGAAACGACCTGCCGCAGTTAAACTCCGTAAAAGTATAATACCGGTACTGGTCGGCTTGCCGTCAGGATAGGCACAGTCCATATTCCCTCACCTCCAGTAACTTCATAAGCGGCGGAGGTCTCTCTGGTAGTCACTGGCCGGCACGCGGCCGTAGCCGGCTAGCATCAGCCGCCTCTCGGCCTCTCAAGATAGGCCTTCATCTCCGACAACTGCCGTAGATGGGACTTCTCTTCCTTGATGATGCCATCCAGCGTTGCCCGGTCGGTCTCCCTGGACAGGTTCAGCATCTCGCTGTAGAAAAGAATGGAGTCCTTTTCTGCCTGGATACCGGTTGTAAGCGCATCGATTTCACTACCCCCTTTTCTCGATGTTTTGACGTCCCGCGAGTTCTGAAAGACAAGGGTATCGATCAGAGACTTGAGATAGGTCTGGTATTCGCCCTGGTAGCTCTCGGGCAGCGTAATCTTAATACCTTCCCTCCGCATTCTCTCGAAAATGGCCTCGTGATGTTTTTCCGCATCAGCCAGAAACTGGTACATTGAACGGGCTGATTCCGTATATGCTCTGTCCGCCAGGGATTTGTAGAAAGCTTGACCGTTCTTCTCGATTCCGACCGCAATGTCGAGCATTTCATCAGCAGTAAAAAAAGTGACCATATGGTTTGTCCTCCTCGGAGTCTGGCATGTGGCTGATATTCGTAAAACCGGATGCATTCGGCAGGCGGCTTAACATAAATAATCTTATCCAACATTACCCTACCCGTCAACATGGTCGCCCATGCTCGCCAAATAGTAGCTCTGTTTGACAGTTGTTTTTTGCACAATTAATATTTCGTGACTCATAAACATTCTTTTCTCACAGGAGGGCGCCATGTCTTCCATTCCCGGCTATGCCGGTAGGATTCTCAGGGTTGACCTTTCTCAGCGAAAGACTGTATCCCAGCCGCAGGAACCGGCGCTGGTGCGGAAGTTCTTGGGGGGCACCGGGATCGGTGCATACGTATTATGGGAAGAGGTACCGGCGGGGGTAGAATGGGCTGACCCGCAAAACCGCATCATCTTTGCCTCAGGCCCGCTCAGCGGTACCAGGGTCAAAGGCTCGAGCACCATCTCGGTAGTCACCAAGGGCGCCATTACCCGAGGCGCTGCGGCGACCCAGGCCAATGGTTATTTCAGCGCTTTTCTGAAATTTGCCGGCTTCGACGCCGTGGTTGTTGAGGGCCGTGCCGACCGCCTCTCGTATCTTTACGTACATGATGGCGTGGCTGAAATCAGAGATGCCCGCCATCTGGCCGGTAAAGATACATGGGAAACCGAGGACCTCATCAAACAGGAGCTTGGATTGAGTGCGGCGGCCGCCTCGGTGCTTTGTATCGGGCCAGCTGGCGAGAATCTGGTCAGGTTTGGTGGGGTTTTCTGCGACCACGGTCATGCCGCCGCTCACAACGGGCCGGGCGCAGTCATGGGCGCCAAAAATCTTAAGGCTATAGCTGTCGCCCGTGGTTCAGGTCGTTTGCCTGTTCATGATGATGCCAGGCTGTCTGAACTTGCTAACAAGCTGTTTGACATTACTAAAACCGATTCGTATTACCAGACTCTTTATAAGTGGGGTACGCTCTGGATACTCGAGAGCGGTGCTCATACCGGGCGGGTACCTTACAAGAACTACACCACCAACGTCTGCCCGATGACACCGGAGCAGTTGAAAACGTTTGGTCCAGAATATCTGCGTGAGCATTATGATACCGTCCGCAAGCATCCCTGCTGGGCCTGCCAGATGAACCACTGCACGGTCATCCGGCTTCAGGAAGGTCCGCTTATTGGTAAAGAGGGTGAAGAGCCGGAGTTTGAAGGCTACACCTCGGTCGGGACGCAACTTGGCATATCTGACTGGAAGGCCGTTACTGCCCTAGCTAATGAGGTAGACCGCCTCGGTATGGATGTCAACGAGACGGGCTGGGTTGTGGGACTGGCAATGGAGTGCTATGAAAAGGGACTGCTGACGAAACAGCAAACCGATGGCATTGAGTTGTCATGGGGCAATGTTGACGGTGTCCGGGCCATGATTAATCGTATTGCTCTTAAGCAGGGATTCGGGGCCGTACTCGCCGAAGGGGCTATGAGGGCGGCTCAGAGGATTGGCGGCACTGCACCACAGATGGCGGTGCACACTATGGCCGGCAACAGCCCATTGGGCCATGACCATCGCGCCAACTGGCCCTACATGTTTGACGTCTCTATGGCTAATACTGGCTGTTATGAGCTCCACCTCTCGCCGAGAGCGGCGAACCTTGGCCTCAAGGACATTGATCCCAATTCGCCGCAGCAAATTGCCTGGTGGGTGGCTACGGTTAAATGGGTGGCGCCTTTCTTCGACTCAATTGGCATCTGCCGTCTGGCTAACCGGGAGTTCCCAGACTTGCTGGTTGGGCTTCTTAACGCCGCCACCGGCTGGGACTTCACTCAGGAAGAAGCTAAGACGGTGGGCTTGCGGATCATAAATCTTATGCGCGCTTTCAATTTCCGCCATGGGCATACGCCGGAATTAGAGAGACCTTCACCGCGCTACGGCTCGGTTCCGGTCGATGGGCCGCATAAGGGCCGCAATGTAGCGCCATTCTGGGAAGAGATGCGTGATGTTTATTACCGTGAGATGGGATGGGACCGCACTACCGGGAAGCCTTTACCGGAAACGTTGAAAAGGCTCGGGCTTGAGGCCGCTGCCTCCGAACTATGGCTGGTGGCGAAGTAGTCGAATGAGGAGACTGCTGAAATGTATATTGGCTATTTCGAATTTGACGTCGAACCGGAGAGGCAGGAGGAATTCCTCAGGACAGTGCGGGACAAGATTAAGCCGCATTGGCTGTCTACCGGCCAGTGCTGGGACTACAACGTTTACCAGGAGTGGGACGCCAAGTCTGGCAAGCCCGGCAGCCATTTCATCAAGACCCAGATTATGGAAGGCACGCCCGGCCCTCGCCAGCGTACTCCTGAGGACCAGGCCATTATTGACCTCTTCTATAGCTTTGCTAAGAACGTCTCAATCAGGGTGTTTGTCAAGAAGGTATGAAGGCACCTGGTGGGCTCGGCAGGATTCGAACCTGCGACCAACCGGTTATGAGCCGGCCGCTCTGACCCCTGAGCTACGAGCCCCAAAAGGTGGAGCGGGAGACGGGATTCGGACCCGCGACAACCTGCTTGGAGGGCAGGCACTCTACCGCTGAGTTACTCCCGCAGTTACGGCTACATTGTATCTGAAAGATACCCATGAGTAAACAAGACGGTGGGCCACCTCCCACCGTATACGTGGCTTCGCTCCAGCATGCCACGGTTGTATCAGATGAAACGTTCGAAGCGGTCCTTCCTGGCTTTGCAGATGGGACAGACATCAGGCGGGCCATCGCGGGCGCAGAGATAGCCGCAGACCCGGCATCGCCAGACTGGTAAAGGCAGGCCCTGCGGAGCACCTGTAAAGCCTGCCCCTGCCATAGCACGCTTTTCCGGCGGCAGACGCCGTTCCGGGACAGCCGTCACTTTCTGTTCACCCCGTGATGCTGCCTGGGAAACGTAAAGCGCGCAGTAGCATGCCCCATATTCGGTAACATCAGCATCACGGTAATCACAGGGGCAGATAATATCCAGGTCGGCCTGTCTGCTGCCGGTTGCCAAACGGCAAGGGCAGGCGCGATAGCCGTAACGGTCCTCGTTGACTAGAAGACCTTCAACCAGGGACCTCGCAAACTCAGCGTCGGGATTGAGACAGTATCCGGACGCCTCGGCTTCTGACTTTAGCCTTTGATAAAGCTGACTGACCTGTTCCGGACTGACGGCCATGAGAGGATACTCAGGCCAAAGCTTTCTTGATTTCGTCTTCCTGGTAACCGGCGATGCATTTCTTATTGTCGATCACCAGTGTTGGGAAGGAGCAGGCAGGATTCCATTTCTTAATTGTGTCAATCGCCTGCTGTCGTTCACTTCCCTGGAGTTGATCAACATACAGGTAGTCGTACTCAACTCCCAGGTTCTCAAGCAACTGTCTGGTCTTCCGGCACCAGATACAGGTGCTTAAGGCATAAAGCATCACTGGTAAACTCTTCCTACCGGCTACATGTTCAACAGCCATCATATAACTCCGATCTTAGACTTCGATAGCAGTGATATTTGGCGATCACTTGTACGGGACACCGAACATATGGTCGGGCTGATTGGAGTCATCCTACCACTAGCTTACCCCGACTTCCATCTGGAATCAATATCTTATCGGTCAATGACTGGCTGAAGCGGTTAAGGGCAGAGTGCGCAGTGTAGGTTGAATGAGCGCCTTCTCTCCGCGAATATATGTGAGCCTGCCGGGCAATATATCACCAATATGGTCACGCCGCAAGGCCCAGATCATGACCCGAAATCAGCGATTGAAAGACTTGGGGCAAGAGAAATAGTCAAATAGTGGAAAAGTCTGACCTTTCTACTGGTTTGCCTTGCCCTTTTGTCGATGTAGGCCTCCCTTACGAGGTCAAGGCACGGTCTTTCCGGCCTTTGCCTTACTATTTTCAG
>Ga0185342_1001170_pt1 | contig 11322 bp, 9 predicted proteins | sample ConPoolayeEmetaG_FD_128045 | JGI IMG/M metagenome (GOLD analysis project Ga0185342, IMG submission 128045) | Hot spring microbial mat communities from California, USA to study Microbial Dark Matter (Phase II) - Cone Pool mat layer E metaG... ...
GGTAGACGGTGCCCCCAAGACGCTTCTGGAAGGCGTTCCCAAGGCCGAAGCCCAGAAGTGGGCCAAGCAGCTCGAAGAGGCTGGCGCGACGGTCGCAATCGAATGAGTATCGTCGCCTGCGGCAGCCAAGCGCCGGGTCGAACCTGGCCTGGCGCTTTGTACCGCTTTTACGGCTCATGGGGCCGGACACGCGGCGCTTCCTCGGCCGGCAGCGGCTCCCAGCAGCCGAAGTTCTCCTCTTCCACCCGGCAATAGCCTTCGAGCCGGTACCGTGCGTCGGCGTTGTAGCTCCAGCGCAGCAGTTCAGAATCGCCGCCCCCGATCGTGGTGATCAGAAACCGGTTTGAAAGCTCGCCGAAGCCGCGGGCCTGCTCCACAGGCGAGGCCGAGTCACCACGATTGGCGTCTACCGGAACCCAGCCGTAGTTGGGAAAGTAGACCTCCGCCCAGCGGTGAAATGCTTCGTCCACGCTGGCGTCGTCGCCGCGGACTACCACCGAGCCCTGGTACCGCGCCGGCAGTCCCGCCGCCCGGCACAGCGCGATGAACGCGAATGTGTACTCCGAACAGGAGCCGCGCCCGCGCTTCAGGACGACCTCGGGCACGTCCCAGCCGCCGGCCATCTCATACTCGAGCCGGTCTATAACGTAGTTGTAGATCTTGCGCGCAACCCAGAAAGCGTTCCGCTCATCGCCCACAACTTTGCGCACCGTCTCCTGCATGAACTCACTATGGATCTGGTACCGCGGGCCATCGGCGGTGTACTGCTTCCGAATCTCCTCGGCAATCTCGTCCAGCGTCCCCACGCACTCCGGAATCAGCAGGTACCGTATCGCCGACAACTCTACGTCCACGCAATAGCTCACCGCGAACTTTTCGTGCGGCCGCAGCCGCTCTGTGCAGAACCTGCGACACCGCTGCCCCCAGCGGTCAATCTGCTCTTCCTGCCATGCGGTGGCGAACTTCGGCTCGGAAAGCAGTTTCTGGCCGGGCAGCTCATGCGGCAGCGCTATGTTGACGATCAGGTCGCGCACCTGCCCCGGCCCGTAGTTGTACAGCGCCCAGTAATACTCGCAGCGCGCAAGCCGTCGATCTGAAAGCCGGTACATCGGCTCATCGAAAATCACTAGCTGGTAAAGGCGGCGGGTCTGAAAATCCACGTTCCACAGGAGCCCATCATGCCAGGCCAGTCCCGCCGCATACGGCCCGGGTGCCGGCAAGATCCCCAGGACCACCCCGGTCGCCGGATCGACCAGATAGAGTTCATCCTTGACCCGGTTTGAAAGCCACGCGTAGCGTCCATCGTGGGCCAGATACTCACACTGCGCCTCCGGCAGCGCGAAGTCGCTCAGAATCGTCCCATCCTGCGGGTCGACGCGGTAGACCTTCCTGGTGCGACGCTCCAGGACCCACAGCACCCCGTCTGCCCAGCAAAGTCCTGCCGGCTCCGGTCCGGGGGCCGCAAAAACGCCTTCAACCATCCCGCTATGAGCATCGACCACTTCAATCAGCCCCGTCCGGTCATCGGATATGAAAAACGCGGCGTTGCCGCAAGCCACTCCCCGCGGCCGCAGCGTGGGCAGGTCCCGAACCCATACAGGGGTTCCCTCGGCGGGGTTGATGCAGTAAAGGCGTGCTTCGCGCCAGTCGACCAGGTAAAGGGAGCGACCGTCTGACGTCAGTCCTGCCGGGTATCGGCAGGGAGAATCGAAAGACGTTTTGACGTCGCCGGGCGCTGCCAGACTCCGCGCTGCAAGACAAAGAATGCCGACCGCCAGCGGGCAGCACCCGCGGCGCACACTGACCACCATCTGTCTTCCTCCTGACCCCCGCTATTCTGACCTACCCTAATCGCTGACCGGTTCGGCTGCTTGCTGGAGCTCCCATAGCGGCGTCGCGGCCCGCAGGTAGCGCGCCTTGAACTCGGCCGGCGACATATGCGCTTCCACCGCCAGCTTGGCCAGCATCACGGGGTCTTCCAGGTCCGACCTCTCCAGTCGGATCTGGTACGCCCGCGCGACCTTGTAGAAGTCGCTGCGGATATCCACCAGCCGCGTCCGGATCCGGTTCGTCTTCGGGTCCACCAGATCCTTCAGGTCCAGCGCCACCATGTTATCGTTGACCAGCGACACCAACACCCCGCTGCTGGATATTTCGCTGCCTTCTTCAAAGAGTCGAATGCTGTGATAGCCCAGACTGCGGCAGTAAGCCATATCCTGCGGTGTCGGGTCCGCTGACCGAAGCTCATAGCCGATAATGTGCAGAACCAGCGGGAGGTTCTCGCCGCGAGCCTTGAAACGCGCCTGGATCTCGCGTTTGAGAATGTCCGCCAGCGGCACCTCCGCCAGCCGCGGATGGCCTGCGGCATCGACTGGCACTTCGCGACCCAACAGCCTCTCAAGCTCCTCGCGATCGCCGAGTCGGTAGGCCAAGCCCTCGGCGATAAGCGCCACGCCGTCCGGACGGCCCATCGCCCGGCGCTTGAGAATCGCCCCCTCGAGCACATCGGCGATCTGTTGAACGCTGCTGTGCTCTTCGAACTCCTCAGGGATGAGGCTGAGTGTGGCACCGGCGGCCAATCCCAGCGACATGGTGAGCCACCCGGCGCTGCGGCCCATGGCCGTCACCAGGTACCACCTTCCGGTCGTCTGCGAATCCTGCATGAGGTTCTTGACCAGTTGGGTGCCGTAGAAGCGGGCTGTGGCAAAGCCGAAAGTGGCCTGATTCTGCGGCAGCGGCACGTCATTGTCGATGGTCTTGGGCACGTGGACAACGCGGAGGTTTTCGCCGCCGGCCTCAGCTAGGAACCGCGCGCTCAGTGCCGTATCGTCTCCGCCGATGGTCAGCAGGCAGTTAATACCAAGCTCACGAAGCCGCCCGAGGACCAGCCCAACCTTGTGCGGGTCAGGACAGACGAAGGTGCTGTGTTTGAGGCCCTCCTCATCGAGCAGGTTGGTGCGCGAAGTCCGCAGGATCGAACCGCCATCAAAATGGATCCGCGCCACGCGGCGGATATCCAGTCGCACGGAATGGGTCGGGGGATCGAACTCCTTTGAACACAGCCACTTAAAGCCGTCGTAGAAACCGATGACTTCGAACCCCTGGTTGACCGCCTGGATAACGGCCGCCCCGATCACGGCATTGATTCCCGGCGCCGGTCCGCCGCCAACCACGATTCCCAATCGCTTTGCCACCATGGTGCCACCCGATCCTAACTTGTCGGTCCGCAAGTCCTTACCGAACGCCGCCCCTGCGGGCAAAGCGCAACGTGTACAGGCACGTTGCCCGCCGGGCCCATAGGCAGTATACTTATCGGTTTACGATTCTACCCTAATAGGTTAGCACTGTGCCGAAGCAAAAGCCGCACAAGGGACTGCTCAAACGCGTCCGCGTTACCCCGACGGGCAAGCTGCTGCGTCGCCGCGCCGGCCGGAGCCATTTGATGAGCGGCAAGAGCGGCCAGCGTCGTCAGCGCCTGCGCCGGACCGCGGTTGCGACTGGCAAGCTCGCCAGGAACATCAAGCGGGCTATCGGTAAAGAATAGTCCCTGCGACAAAGCCGAGGAGCCTCATCAATGCCCCGGGTTCTACCTGGACCAGCGACGCGCCGCCGTCACAAGAAGTGGCTCAAAGCTGCCAAAGGCTACCGCGGAACGCGCAGCAAGCTGTTCCGCTGCGCCAAGCCGATGGTGATCCGCGCGGGAGTGTACGCCGCCCGCGACCGCCGGGCCAAGAAGCGGGATTTCCGTGGTTTGTGGATCACGCGTACCAGCGCTGCCTGCCGGGCCCGTGGCATCTCCTACAGCAGCTTCATCGCCGGCCTGAAGCGGGCCAACGTAATCCTAAATCGCAAAATGCTGAGCGAGATCGCGATTGCCGATCCGCCGGCGTTTGACAAACTGGTCGCGCTCGCCCGTTCGGAGCAGTCCGGCGCCTGATGGGCTATCCTGCAAGGTAAGCAAGTCTGGAACCGTCGTGCCGAGGCCGGTTGCGGTGCGGCCCCGCGACGCGGTGACGGCCTTTCCGTACAATCATGGCCGCCTCGCGGTCGGCTCTGCGCGAACGCAGTTTGCGTAAACATCCAGGATCCGGCCAGAAGGAACTCGCGATGCCCGAAGCTCCCGACCCGCAGGTGCAGCAGCAGGTGGCTGCGTTCCGCGCGGCTTTCGCTCAACTGCGCGATGAAATCCACAAGATGATCGTCGGTCAGGACGAGGTGGTCGAGGGCGTGCTGGTCTGTCTTTTTGCCGGCGGCCACGCCTTGCTCGAAGGCGTTCCTGGGCTCGGAAAAACCCTGCTGGTCCGCACGCTGGCGCAGGTGCTCAGCCTCAACTTCGCCCGCGTCCAGTTCACCCCCGACCTGATGCCTGCCGATATCATCGGGACCAACATCATCACAGAGGACCCGCAGACCGGTCGGCGCCAGTTCCAGTTTCAGCGCGGCCCGATCTTCACCCAGATTCTGCTGGCCGACGAAATCAACCGGGCCACTCCGAAAACCCAGTCCGCACTGCTTGAAGCCATGCAGGAGCGGACGGTCACTTCCGCCGGCACGAAATACACTCTCGAGGAGCCCTTCCTCGTACTGGCGACTCAGAATCCCATCGAACAGGAGGGAACCTACCCGCTTCCCGAAGCTCAGCTTGACCGCTTTTTCTTCAAGCTCCTGGTCGGCTACCCCGAGCAGCAGCAGCTCAAGACCATCCTCGACCGCACCACCACGGGGTACGTCCCCCAACTCAAACCGGTGATGATCGGCCCGCAGATTCTGGCCGCCCAGAACCTCGTGCGACGCGTCATTATCGCACCCCACATCCAGGATTACGCCATCCGGATCGTGCTGGCGACGCATCCAGGCAGCGCTTTTGCCACCGCCAGCGTCAACAAGTACGTCCGGTGGGGTTCCAGCCCGCGCGGCGCGCAGGCTCTGGTCTTGGCCGGCAAGATTCACGCGTTGCTGGACGGCCGCTACCACGTCGCGTTCGAGGACATTCGCAAGGCGGCTCTGCCCGGGTTGCGTCACCGCCTGCTGCTGAACTTCGAAGGTGAAGCGGAAGGTCTCAGTACTGATTCCATCATCCGCGACATCCTCGAAACACTGCCGACCGTCGCGGAAAAAGCCGCATGACCGCGACCGCCCCGGACAGCCGTGAGCTGCTCTCTTGCGATTTCCTTACCCGCCTGGAGCAGCTTGAAATCCTGTGCCGCAAGGTCTTCGTCGGTCGCTTCAAGGGTGAACGCCGCAGCAAGCGCCGCGGCCAGTCCGTGGAGTTCGCCGACTATCGCAGCTATGTCCCCGGCGACGACCTGCGCTTCCTGGACTGGAACATTTACGCGCGTCTTGAGCGCCTGATGCTCAAGCTTTTCATGGAAGAAGAGGACCTCAACGTCAGCCTCCTCTTTGATGTTTCCGGCAGCATGAACTGGGGTGTGCCACACAAGGGTCTGTACGTGAAGCGCGTTGTGGCGGCACTGGCCTACATCGGCCTGATCAACCTGGACCGCGTCAGTCTGTATGCCTGGTCAAGCGGCCTGACTCGGGAACTGACGGGCCTGCGCGGGCGGCGCATGATCAACCAAGTCATCGCGTTCCTGGGAGGTCTGCCGCTTGAAGGTACATCGAGCTTCGTCCAGGCCGCCCGACACTTCGCGATTAGACACAAGGGTCGCGGCGTAGTGGTCCTGCTCAGCGATTTCCTGGACAAAGGCGGATATGCGGACGGATTGCGCTACCTGCTGAGCCGCGACCTGGACCTGTACCTTCTTCAGGTGCTTGCCCCCGACGAAATAAACCCGCCTCTGGCGGGAGACCTCCGGCTGCGCGACGTGGAAGACCGCGAGACCGCCGAAGTTACCGTAACCCAGGCCCTGCTCGACCGCTACCGTGCTAATTTACAGGCCTGGTGCGGCGCACTTAAGGACCACTGCACCCGTCGCGGGATCACGTATATTTTCGTCAGCACACAGGTCCCGTTCGAAACGCTTGTAATAACCTACCTGCGCCAGCGTGGTCTGCTCCGCTGAGCAGCCCGTCGTATGGAAAGCAGACACTGGGCCGCAGTTTCGATCAGCCGCGCCGCCGAACAATCGCCGCGGCCAGTCCGAGCAGTACCAGCGTTGCCGGCTCTGGGATCTGCGTCAGGAACAGCCGCTGATATCGCGCTATCGGTCCGGCAGGTCCGTCGGGGTCGAACCAGCCGATTCCCGTGATCCAGCCCGTGTCGCTTATGGCGCAGGCCCGCAGCAGAATCCACCAGCCGGCCTCGGGCGGCACCAAGCTATTGAGATCCACAATGTGTCCGTCCGGGTACCACAAGACTGCTCGGCTGCGAAGCATCGGGTTCGGCTCGGAATAGCGCAGGGCGCTGCCGACGATGAATTCGACGCGGTTGATGTCGTTGACATACGAATTTGCAGCTCCGGCGACGTTGAACTCGAGCTGCTGAAGCTCCGTAACTGCCGGTCCGCCGCCGACCCACTTCACGGCCCGGTTGCCCAAATCCTGCCCGGAGGGGCCGTACTTGCGTGACTCACCGGCGATCGTGCCGGCGTTGTTGATCGCATATGCAACCGCACGCGCTGACCCGCTTGAATCGGTACCCAAATGCTGCAGCTCGATGGCATCCACGCCACCCGGATCCCAGCGCACCGCCCGAGTCCCGACGAAAACGCCCGAATCGTAGCGCTCAATCTCGCCGACGGCGACACCCGTCTCGTTTATGTCGTAGGCTCGCCCGGTGGTCACGCCGGACGGGTCCAGCCCCAGATGCCCCAGCTCAGTTGCCACGGTACTGCCCGCGTCCCAGCGGATCGGACGGAAACCCAGCATCTGTCCACTGCCACCGTGCTTGCGTCCGTAACCAACCACCGTCCCCGCGCTGTTGATCGCATTCGCATAGTTGTGCGTAAAGCCAGCCGGATCGGTGCCGATGTGTCCCAGCTCCGTAACCGCCGTGCCCCCCGGCGCCCACCTCACCGCCCGGTATCCGACGTCCGTCCCGTCTGGAAGGTATTTCGTAACCTGCCCGGCAATTGCACCTGAGGCACTGATCGCTACCGCCGTCCCGAAGCTCAGCCCGGAAGGGCTGGTTCCTGAGGATTCAAGCTCGACGGGAACAGTGCTGCCGACGTCCCACCTCACCGGCCTGGTCCCCAGATCCGCCCGGTCCTCGCCGTACTTGTTGGCGTTGCCGACGACTGTGCCGAGCCGATCTGTCGCGTACGCGTAAGAATTGAAACGCCCCTGAGCGTCAAAGCCCAAGCCGCCCAATTCGGTAAATCCCCAGCCGCCCCAGCGCAGGGCGTGCTTACCGCCCCAGTGCCGTTGACGGCCTGCTGGGCGCTTCCTACTCCGAAGCCGTCGCCGGCAGTCATACCCGGGCGCACCGGAAGCTCGGGGTTGAAATAGCCGTGAAATGCGATGGGGTCGAGCGCCGGCCCCGAATAGAAGAGCACCCCCGCAGCCGCAACCGAAGCACCTACAGCGCAACCTCCCGCTGCTAAAAAGCTTACAATCGCTGGCCTCAACACGACCCTGCCTTCGCTTCTTGCATGCATTACCTTTCCCTCCTAGCTCTCAGGACATTCGAACTCAGACTCGCGGCTTTCGGCTGCGCCGGCTGGCGGCCTTGGCCTATGTTAGTAGCGTACCAGAGAAGTTCGGGGCGTTCAATGCCTATGTAAAAATATTCTTAGCCCGCGACGAACCTTGAAATTTGCTGGTTGCCACCGCTTACTGTGACCTACCCAAGGTGCTACGATCACGACGCCAATGGTACAGGCTGAGCCCAAGACCCACGATGAAGAAGTTCTGGCGCTCCAGGCCACGGCGGTTAAAGTTGGGCGTCATCTACGGGTGGCCATCGCCGAGCTGCTGGACCGGCTTGAGGTGGCCGGCATCCGCGGCCAGCGCTCGATGGCTATCGCACTGAATCTCAGTCAGTCGGTAACAAGTCGGCTCGCACGGGCCGTACGGGCGGCGGACCCTTTGGCGACACTGGCCTGCGCCCCGGCTCCAGAAGGGCTGCGCAAAATGCTTCAGGGGGCAGCCCGAGCCAACATTGACTCACGCTGCTTGGAACGTCTCGAAGCCGCCGTCGCTGACCTAGAAGCTTTTCTCGACCGGGAGGTCGGAAATCGCGACACGCTTGACGCCCTGCTGTACGAATGGGTGCACGATCTGCGCGCCAGCTTCGAGCTGCGGCACAAAGCGGCCGCCTTCCGCGCGATGAGCGCGCTGCGGGGCATCAGCGCACGGGCGATCGTGGTTTCCGCGGTGGCCTACCCGTCCTCCGACCCGAGCCGACACGACGCCATCGGCTTTGATGCGGTGATCGGCTGCCGCCGACTGCGCCCCAGTGCAGTTTTGCGGACGCTTCATTCTCACTTGGCCCCCCAATCGGTGCGATTTACGGTTCATGGTCTGGATGGTCAGCCGGTAAAAGGCCTGCGTGACATCTTCGTGCCGGAGTTCTCCACCGTTGCCTGGGAAGCCATCGAGACGCGCAGCTACGAGACGTTCATTGAGACCACGCTGCGCGATTTGCCGCTGGGCAAAAACCGCAGCGTCGACCTGGTTACCGCGCAGGTCTTCCGCGGGGTGTATCGCGCCGCGCGAGGCGACGGCCCGCCCACCTGCGGGATTGGCGGACAGGCGGAACCGCCCGCGGAGTACTTTATTGTCGACGCCCTGGTGCATGACGACATCTGGCCCGACCGAAAACCGGAGCTGCGAATGTTCGACACCGTCGTCCGCGGAATCACTCACCCGGACGACCCGCTCCGTCAGGGTGACCGGCTCGACATGCTCGAGACTGTAGTCTTCCTGGGCCGCGGCTTGAGCGCCTTCCGCATCGCTGAATTCCCGCGATATACGGAGCTCATCCAGTACGCCTGCGACAAGCTCGGGTGGGACACGCGGCGGCTGCGCGGCTTCCGCTGCAAGACACGCTACCCGATCTACGGCTGTCAGATCGGGCTGGCTTTCCCCTTGCCCGAATAGGCTCCGGCCGCAACCCAGCCCGCGTGACAGCCCGCCCCCTAAGCAGGTAAAAGTTACGCATTGTGAGCTTCCTGAACCTCTGGTGGGCAGCGGGCGCAGCGGCGCTGGTAATCCCGACGCTGATACTGCTTTATTTCCTCAAGCTGCGGCGCCGCGAGCAGCCCATTTCATCGACACTGCTGTGGAAACGCGCCGTGGAGGATCTGCGCGCCAATGTCCCTTTTCAACGGCTTCGCAAAAACATCCTGCTGGTCCTGCAACTGCTCACTCTGCTCTTGATCATTCTTGCCCTGGCCCGGCCCATTCTTTGGGCCGCCACGGACATCAAGGGCCGGCTCGTGATCCTCATCGACCGCTCGGCGTCGATGAACGCCTGGGAAGGTGATCAGACGCGTCTGGACCTTGCCAAAGATCAGGCCATTCGCCTACTCAAGGAGCTCAACCGAGGTTGTGGGGGCTGGCAATCCCTGCTGCGTATCGGCAGCGGCCCGACCGCCTCTGCCATGATAATCGCCTTCGCTGAGCGGGCGGCCATCGTGTCCCCATTTACTCCGAACAGCAGCGAGCTTATCGAGGCGGTGCGTCGGCTCGAACCGACCGACGGTACCACCAACATCCGCGAAGCGTTGGAGCTCGCGCAGGCCTACGCCGCACTTTCCGGCCCGCACAGTGATGAAGCCCCCGCAGCCCAGGCTCTGCCGGCACGCCTGATCCTGTTTTCGGACGGTGCCTTTCCCAAGCCGGCGGATCTCAACCTGCTCAGTGGTCGGCTCGAGCTGGTCACCGTCGGAACCAGCCGCGACAACACGGCCATCACCACCCTGCGCGCCCAGCGCGACTACGAGCAGCCCGATCTGGTGCGGGTGTTCATCCAGGTCGAGAACTTTTCCGATAAGCCGGTGCGGACGACCCTGGCGCTGTATGTTGATGGCGTTTTAGCAGACGCGCCCGTTCGCGAACTGGTCTTGGGCCCGCCGGCCGGGGCCGCTTCCGAATCGCAACCTCCTGCCACGAGCTCGTTGAGCTTCGAGCTGGTCTTGCCGCGATCAGCCATATTGGAAGCACGCCTGTCGCGGCCGGACGCGTTGGCGGCGGACAACCGCGCCTGGGCAGTCGTTCCGTCGCCGCGTAGGCTACGTGTACTGGTCGTGACCCGCGCAAACTTTCTGCTTGACAGCGCTCTAGCTGGCCTGCCGCTCGATGAGCGTGCCTTCGTGACGCCGCAGCAGTTCGAAAGCCGCTGGCGCAGCGAATTGGTCTCGGACAGCCACCCGGCATATGACGTAATCATCTTCGACAAGTACCAGCCCGAGGAAATAGCCACGGGGAACTTCATTTTTCTGGGCGCTGCTCCGCCGCTGGAGGGCTTCACTGCCTCAGGCCGGGTCGAGGAGGTTCAGCCCCTGATCTGGTGGGACGAAACCCACCCGATTCTAAGACACGTGGCGCTGGACGACGTGTTTATCGCGCAGAGCCTGGTGCTTACGCTGCCGGCCGAAGCGCTCGTTCTGGCCGAGGGGGCAAACGGTCCCGCGATGGCTCTATACCGACGGGACGGTCGGCAGTGTCTGGTCACCTCGTTCGCAATTGAGCACACCACCTGGTGGGACAAGCCCGCCTTCCCGATTTTCGTGTACAACGCCCTGCATTATCTGGCCGGAACCGATCCTGCTGCCCGGCCGCCCACGCGTCCGGGGGACATACTTCGCCTGAGGGTGCCCCCACAGGCGCACAACGTGCGGATCATCCGGGCAGACGAAAGCGAAGCGCCGGTGACGATCGACGCCGAAGGCATCGCGACTTATGCCGGCACCCAGCGGGTCGGACTTTATCGCCTGATCGGTGAAAGCGGCGGAAAGAGCTTCCAGGAGGTCCACGCGGTCAACCTCGAAGACCCGCTTGAAAGCGACATCCGGCCGCGCTCGGCCGCCGACCTGGGCAACCCGCAGGTAGTCGCGGGCCAGACGCTCCGGAGCGAAAAACCCGAGCTATGGCGCTGGTTCGTGGGCGCGGCGCTTATCATTGTCATGCTGGAGTGGTACATCTACACCCGCCGCGTACGAGTATGAGCACCCGCCAGGCCCGCAGCCCGGCTCCGGACCTACCCGCCTTGGCGGGCCAGCGCGTTCGGATCCGGCAGATGATTGCCCGGCGCGAAGGCCCGTGGCTTGCAGAAGTGGTCGGTACGGTCGAGTACGTCCGATACGAAAAGACCGGAAGCTGGTTCGCTCACGGCAAAGACTTACGTCTGTGGCTGCTGCGTGCGCGGGTGCGTAAGGATGACGGCGAACTGGCCACACTGGTGGTCGACCCGTACACGAC
>Ga0185342_1001171_pt1 | contig 11309 bp, 7 predicted proteins | sample ConPoolayeEmetaG_FD_128045 | JGI IMG/M metagenome (GOLD analysis project Ga0185342, IMG submission 128045) | Hot spring microbial mat communities from California, USA to study Microbial Dark Matter (Phase II) - Cone Pool mat layer E metaG... ...
TGGGCCTGGATGGCCGGCCCGGCCGCAGCCCGGCTGCGCGGGAAGACTTTCCGGTAAACCGCTCGAGCCCCGAGCCGGTCGGCGGCCAGCTCACAAAGCCGTCTGACGGTCGGCTCGTCGATCCGCAAATGCCCCTCGTGCAATTGGGCCATCAGCACGTCGCCGAGCTTCTCGATCACCAGCCCGCCGACGCCATCGGCCGCGGAGTGAAACACGCGACAGACGTCGGTGTGCGGATCCGCAAGCAGATCAGCCCGGCGCAACAGGGCGGCATCAAGGCAGGATTCCATCTGCGACCAACGCATAGCGAAGTGAGGGCCGCGGGTGGCTTCCGGGGGTGACGGCCGACCTAGCCGGGTGCGACGCGCAGCACGTGGAAATGCTTCCTGCCCTTGCGGAGGATGACGAATCCGCCGGCCAAAACGTCGGCCTGGGATACCAGGTAGGCCGGGTCACGGACGACGCGGTTGTTGACGCAGATCGCCCCGCTGGGCACGTCCTGACGGGCCCGGCCCCGCGACGGGTAGAGCCCGGCCTCAGCCAGCAGGGCCACCAGTCCTGCGGCCGGCGTGCCCAGGGCCGCAGGGTCCAGCCGGCTGCTGGGCGCACCCTGGAATGCCTCCTCTAGTTCTTGTGCCGAAAGTTGCCGGTAGTCGGCGTCCTTGGCGAACAGCACCTCGGTGGCTCGCTGGGCCCGGGCCAGGGCCTGGGGGCCGTGGACCATGCGGGTCACCTCGACCGCCAGCAGCTTCTGAGCTTCTCGGCGCTCGGGGTGACTGGCCACCGCCTGGCCGGCTTCCTGAATTTGCTCGATCGGCAACAGGGTGAACGTCTTCAGGTATCGCACCACGTCCTGATCGTCGGTGTTCAGCCAGAACTGGTAGAACTGATAGGGACTGGTGCGCCGGGGATCCAGCCAGATGTTGCCTTCTTCGGATTTGCCGAACTTCTTGCCGTCGGCCCGGGTGATCAGCGGCGTGGTCAGGCCGTAGGCCTCCACGCCCCGCAGCCGTCGAATCAGGTCGGCTCCGGAGAGGATGTTGCCCCACTGGTCGCTGCCGCCCATCTGGAGGATGCAGCCGTAGCGGTCGTACAGGGCCAGGAAATCGTACGCCTGAAGGAGCATGTACGAGAACTCGGTATAAGACAGTCCGTGGTCGCGAGCCTCCAGCCGCATCCGGACCGAGTCCCGGGTAATCATCTGGTTGACTGAGAAGTGCTTGCCGATCTGGCGGAGGAAGTCCAGCAGGTTAAGCTGGCCCAGCCAGTCGGCATTGTTGACCAGCAGGGCCTGGTCGGGGCCCAGGTCCAGGAAGCGCTCGACCTGCTTTCGGATGCCGGCCAGGTTTTTCTCGATTTGCTCGGGGCTGAGCAGGGCTCGCTCGTCCTCTTTGCCGCTGGGGTCTCCGATCAGGCCGGTGCCGCCGCCCACCAGGCCGATGGGGCGGTGCCCGGCCCGCTGAAGCCGCATCAGGTTGATCAGATGCACCAGGTTGCCGACATGCAAGCTGTCGCTGGTGGGGTCGAAGCCGGTGTAAGCTACCACAGTTCGGGTGCGGAGCACCTGAGCCAGGTCCGGCGAAGACACCTGATGGATCAGGTTCCGCCGCTCCAAATCCGCGAAGAAGTCGCTGGTCGGCATCGCGACATTCTACCCGCCGCCCGGCAGGTGGGTACAAGTCCCCCAGCGCCGGCGGGGCAAGCCGACCCCGCCGGTGCCCGCCAGCCTTGCCCGGCCCGGCTGGCACCGGCCCCAGTCCGGTTGCCCGGCTGGTCATGGGTCGACGTCGGTCGGGCTACCCGCCCCCGACTTCTGACAGGCGGATTGGATCACTGCGGGGGGGGTGCGGAACACCAGGCCGACGGCCATGGTCACGACGGCTCCCACCAGGGCGTACCAGGTAAACTCGATCTTGGGCAGCCAGGTCGGAAACGAGGACGGACGGTCGGGTCGGAAGTAGTCGATGAGGTCGAAGAGTCGTCCGCTGAGGGTGAAGATAGCTATCAGGCCGGCGGTGACGGCCAGCACGTTGCCCCGGTCCGAGCCTCGGGTAGTGGTAAGCATTCCGACCAGGAACACGCCCAGCATCGGCCCGAGGATGTAGCCGGCGATGCCCAGGGCCACCGGGATGATGGTAAGGCCGGGGTTGCGGACGTTAACCCAGGCGAAGGCCACGGCGACCAGCATCATTAGAACCGCGAACAGTCCGGTGAAAACGCGGGCCGCGGCTACTTGGCGGGTCGGGCCGCGATTGCCAGCCAGATAGGGAAGGTACCAATCGTTGGTCAGGCTGGTGGCCAGTGCGTTGAGAGCCGCGCTGAGCGAGCCCATGGCGGTCGCGAACACGCCGGCCAGCACGAACCCGCGCACCACGACCGGCATGGCCGAGAGGATGTAGGCTCCGAAGACATCGTTGGCCTTGGCGGGCCGGAGTTCGGGATGCTGGTCGTAGAAGGCGATTAGCAACACGCCGATGAAGGTGAAGACGGCCGCGATCGGCACGTCCATCAGGGCGGCAGCCAGGAGCGATCGGCGACTTTTCCTGTAGTCCGGGGCGGTCAGCATGCGCTGCACCATGTCCTGATCGGTACCGAAGGCGGCCAGGTTGGCCGCCGTGGTGGCGATCAGGGCGGCCGGGAGGGTGTACTTGTGCTCCAGTATGAGCCGAAGAAGCTCCCATCCTCCGCTGCCGGGGCGGGCCCGCTCCAGGCCGGTGAGGAAGTAGCCCTCCGGGCGGGCCATTTCAGGCACCTGCTGGATCAGGGCTCGCAGGCCGGCCAGCAAACTGCCCTGGCCGATGTGGCAAAGGATGGTCAGGACGGCGACCAGGGCACTGCTGAACATGAGGGTTGCCTGGATAAGGTCGGTCCAGATGACGGCCCGAATGCCGCCCAGCATCGTATAGGCACAGGTTATGGTGGTGAGGAGGAGAATCGCCCAGGCATAGGGCACCCATGAGTCGAGCTGCCCGTATCGCACCGACTCGCCGCCGACCAGCAGCCGCCAGGCCAGCACCATGACCAGCGAGGGCACGTATAGGCGGACGCCCGAGGCCAGCAGGCGCATGATCAGGAACAGAGCCGACACGTAGTTCTTCGACCGATTGCCGAAGCGCACGGCCAGGAAATCGTAGACCGTGTAGACGCGGTAAGTGTAGTAGGGCTTCAGGAAGATGTGCCCGACGAGAATCCGCCCGAGGATCACGCCCATGGTGAGTTGGACGTAGGTTATGCCGCGGGTGACGAACCCTTCTGCCGGCGCTCCCATGAAAGTCGCCGCGCTGGTCTCGGCCGCGATGATCGAGGCCATCACCGCCCACCAGGGCATGTGTCGCCCGCCCAGGGCATAGTCCTCGAGGCTTCGCTGGCGACGCCCCATGCACAGGCCGACCGCGGTAATGGAGACGAAATAGAGGACGATGATCAGGCCGTCGATCAGGAGCTGCCAGGTGGTCATGAGTTGGCGGGGCCGGGCGGCAGCCTCCGGCCGGCTGAGCGGTTATGTCCACTCGGGTGGCGGTGACTAGTGGGGCAGGCCGAAGACATAGTAGCCGGCACAGAGCAGGCCCAGGACCATCGCGCCGCCGGTCAGTTCTTTGAACCGGCCGGCCGCCAGCTTCATCAGCGGATAAAGCACCAGGCCCGCCGTCAGGCCGTTGGCGATGTTGTAGGTGAAGAGCATCATGGCGATGGTGGTGACGGCCGGCACCGCCTCGGTCAGGTCGTCGAAGTTAATGTGCCGGGCGGACGCTACCATCAGCACCCCGACCATGATCAATGCCGGGCCGTAGGCGAACTGCAAATGCTGGAGCGATTCGGCCAGAGGGATGAAGAACATCGCGACGGCGAACAGCAGCCCGGTCACGACGGCGGTCAGGCCGGTGCGCCCGCCCTCGCGTATCCCGGTGGCCGACTCGATGAAGGCCCCGCTGGTGGAAGTCCCGACCAGGGCGGCGAACATGCAGGCCGAAGCATCGACCAGCATGGGGCGCTCGATCTGCGGGAAGTTGCCCTGCTCATCCAAAAAGCCCCCGGCAGCCCCCACCCCGACCAGTGTGCCGAGCGTGTCCAGGAAACTCATCAGAAACAGGGTCAGCAGGATTGGCAGAAAGCTCAACCGCAAGACCCCGGCCAGGTCCAGTTTGAAGGCGATTTCCCGCAGATCGTAGGCGGCAACCCAGGGCAGGGCCAGGACCTGCTTGGGCGGCTCGGCCAGTCCCAGGGCCATGCCGACCGCACCGGTGACCGCGATGCCGATCAAAATCCCCCCTCGCACCCGCCAGAACAGCAGGATCGCCATCAGCACGAAGCCGCCGATGGCCAGCAGCACCCGCGGCTGGCGCAGGTGGCCGATCTGGACCGGGACCGCGGGCGAGAGGACCTTTCCGGCCGCCACTGGCAGGTTTTCCACCGCCATTCCGGTCACCCCGCTGGTCACAATCCCGGTTTCGTACAGGCCGATAAAGAGCAAGAAGAGGCCGATGCCGGCGGCAAAACTGTGTTTGAGGCTGGCCGAGATGGAGTTGGCCAGCCAGGTTCGGGCCCGCATCAGGGTAAGCACCAGAAACAGGGCGCCGGCCAGGAACACGGTACCCAGTCTTTGCTGCCAGCTAATTCCGAGCGTGGCCAGGCCGAAGGCGATGAAAGCGTTTTCGCCCATGTACGGAGCCACCGCGATCGGCCGATTGGCATACAAACCCATAAGCAGGCATCCGAAGACTGCCGTCAAGATGGTCGCGATTGTGCTGGGACCAGTTGGGATGCCGGCGAACGCCAGAATCGCCGGGTTGACCACAATGATGTAGGCCATGGTCACGAAGGTCGTGACGCCGGCTACTACCTCAGTGCGAACGTTGGTCCCGTGCTGGTCCAGCTTGAAGCAGCGCCCAATCAGAGCGACCACGGCATGACCCCTTCAAAGCGACTCGGGCTGGGTGCCGACCTGTTCCGCCGCACGACCAGCAGTCGCGGTGCGGCCGACGCCCCAGTCGCATCTGGAAAGCTGGTATACGGTATGCGATGCGGGCCCGTCTGACCAGCGGGAGGACTCGCTAGCGGTCGGAGCGGTCATCCGGGCCAGGCCACCAGGGCTCGACGCTGATCCGGGGGAGCCTGAGCTGCTCGGACCTGCGCAGCAGAAGGGCGAAACTCGCCACCGTCAGGCCGAATCCCACCAACCAGAGCAGGGTACTCACCGCGAGCCTCTGGAGACAAACCCGGGCCACCGGTCTTGGCCGGGACCGGCATCCGACCCTAGCGTTCCCAGTTTACGCCGAGCTGCACGATACCCGGAATCTTCTCCTCGTTGTCCACAAACAGCTCCACCCATGAGGTGGCCTCGCCGGGCTGCCCATAAAGGGTGACCTGATACACGTAATGGCCGTCGTTCTTGCCGCCGGCGACTTCGTATACCCCGCCGCCCAGCCGGGTGAAGTTCAGTTCCAGCCGAGACGTGATCTCGAACACCGCCTCATAGCTTTCGAGATTGGTGGTCCACGAGGTGTAGTGCGCCATCTGATACCCGTCCCGATACTCGAAGTGGCGCTGGGCCGGCGGACGGATCACCAAGCCCGGGGCCGACTTCACCACATACTGGACCGTGTCAGTATCGCGAGCCCCGCCTTCATCGGTGACGGTCAGTTCGAACTTGTAGGTCGCCGGCCGCCAACTGATCTGGTCGGCCTGGAGCAGACCAGTGGCGGTGGTGGTCGGCCGGGTCTGGTCGGCGACAATCAGCGAAACCGGGCCGGCCAACTGACGCCACCGATACTTCAAGCCCTCCCCGGTGCTGCCGCTCCCGTCCAGCTCCAGCAGGTCCCACCCGATCCAAACCACTCGATCCGGTCCCGCGTTTGCAACCGGCCCGGAGGGCTTCCGATTGGAAGCGGCCGGCTCGTCCGGCACTCGATCGGGCGGGTTATCGGGCGCCCGGCTACTAGGCGGTGAGGCGTTGGGCTGGCCGGAGGTCGCGGGCCTCCCCTCGGGCGGCAGGCTGTCGGCCGGTTGATCGCGTGACTCGGCCGGCGGGGCGACTGGCGGGACCGGATCGGGCTGAGGCGGCTGGGCAGGCGCCGGCGTCGGCGGCAGGTCGGCAGGCGGAAGGTCCGCCTCAAAAGAAGGTGGCAACGGACGAGTGACCGTGCGGTCCAACTGCGGGATCACCTCCCCGCTTGGACCGCCGGCGGCGGGGTCCTCCGAAACCGTCCCGCGGGCCCGGGCCGGATGCGGTACGTAGCCACTGATAACCATCAGGCTGACGCCGAGCGTGAAGCAGACTACGAACAGAACTGGCCTCATCAGCACACCTCGACCGGAGCCAGGCCGGATGCAATTGTGCCTCTTTCCTATTCATCGAAAGGCCACGTCCCAGGCAGCAGCCCGCCAGAGCAGTTTTTGGCCCGCCGATAAGACGTGCCGGCCGGCCGAAAGTCGCTGTGGACGATACCCGCAATTTTTGCGCCGCAGGCTTGGTGGTCCATCGGAAAACTGTGGCGCCGGGCCTCCGGGGCCAACGCCACTGCGCTGGCGACCGAAAAGACGCCGGACGCGTGGTCCGGCCCTACGCGCACGGTCGCCGGGACCCGCGGGCCGACCGCCACCGACTCGAGCACCCGGAGCGGTTTTTCGACGGGCGGCTACAAGAGGCCGGGGGTGGTTGCGGTCGGGCCGGAAACAGTCACCCCACCCAGGCCGCCAGTGACCCCCAGATCCGCAGCTCCCATCCGGCCCACAGGCCGGCCAGCAGGGCCGCAGCCAGGATGACACCCTTGACAAGGGAGACCTGTCGCTCGAATCGGCGCACCCGTTGCGGGTGGCGGGCCAGTTCCTGGAGGAATCGTGATCGGGATGAGATGGACGAGTGCCGCCAGCTACGGGCCTCCGGGCGAATACCGTTGAGCAATGCCACCTCGTGCAGCGCGTCTCCGAAGACATGGGCGGCCGTTGTGCAGAGTGCCCCGACTGGTCGGGTCGGCTCCGGATTGCCGCCGGGAGCGTGCACCGGACATGGCAGGCCGCACGGTAGGCCGCTGAGCGTGAGGCTCTGGACGCCGAAAACGTCGGCCTGACGTTCGAACCGGCGCGAGATCCAGCCGAACAGCAGACCCCATTTGGCCGCCAGCAGCAGGCCGAACAGCAGGGCCAGTGCCTGGTAAAGCTGGAGATTCCGCCGGGCCAGTCCCTGGGTGCGAAGGGCAAAGACGGTGAGCAGGCACCCGGTGATGAACGCGAACAGCAGGAAGTACAGGATATGGTGGCGTTTGACGTGTCCGGCCTCGTGCCCGAACACGGCTTCCACCTTGGTGTCGTCCATCTGTTCCAGCATGCCGTCGGTGATCAGCACGTAGCGTAGCGGCGGGGCCACGCCCATGACGGCCGCGTTGACCACCAGTCCGCCGCACCGCCAAATCAGGATGTCGCGGCAGCGCAAGCGGAGTCGGTTGGCCAGCGCGTTGAGCCGGTCGCGCAGGGGGCCGTCCGGCAGTCGCTGCGTGACCCAGACATATCGCAGGATCTCGGGCGTGATCAGCACGACCAGCAGAGCCGCCAGGCCGATGAGCGCGTCCGGCGCGTAGGGCAGGCCGGTGACCCGTTCGATCGGCTTCTGATATCGGACCACCAGGTCGGAAGCCGCCAGGATGAGCAGCATGGGAACCAAGACGAACAGCACCTGGTGGCGGAAGTTGTGGAGCAGATACTGCCCCAGCGCCCAAACTGGCCGGACGGGCTTGCCGCGGAACAGATACAGCTCCAGTGCGATCTGCCGGACGGCCCGGTCAGCCCGATACAACCCTGCCCAGGTCAGCCCGATCGACAGCAAGAAGGGCAGTACCGCCAGCGTTCCGGGGATCATCGGCCAGGTTCCGACGACCGGGGTGCGGGCGCAGAGCGGCAGCCAGTCTGTGCACAGCAGCACGGCCGAGTGCAGGGTGCCCAGGAGGAATTGGAGCACTGTGGTTCCCCTGGCGAAGGCGGCCTGACCCCGGCTGGGCTGTTGCGGGTGACGGTCCAGAAGTCGCAGGACGTGACCGGATACCGCTAACCCGACGGCGGCCGGTAGCCCGGTCGCGATGGCGACCGCGGCCGCAATCAGACCTGGAGCCCGCACCAGCGGGTACAGCGGACCAGAAAGCGTGAGGACCAGGGCCAGGATGGCGATGACGACCGGGTACATGCGGCCAGGATCATACGGCGAAACCCGATCGGGTTCATGGGGGTTGCGATACGTCCCTGCCGGCCACCGCGGTCGCCCACCCGGTCAGTGGGCCCGAAACAGGCGAGCATCGATCCCGTCCTGGCCCACCCTCAGTCGTACCGGCCGCAGGCACCTGGGGCACCGCCCCTGATACACCATGCGGTCCGGCCGACGATAAATCCGGGCGTACACGCCGCAGCACTCGAAAAGGATGCCGACATACGGTCGCGGATCGGCCGGGGCGGGTTTGCCGGGATCCGAGCCATCGTAGCAGTCCAGCGTCATGTTGCCGTCCCGATCTGCCAACCAGTAACGATGTTATCGGCGACTGGACCGGGGCGCTTTGCGAACAAATGGCGCAGTTGCAGCGCTTGCGGATCGGGGTCGGGCCGGTTCGGTAAACCGCGCGCGATCAGGGTTCGGGTCCGATGGCCGCGTCGAGGATCTCTTTGAGGACCGACTGGCCGCCGAGCCGCACCCGCGGCACGTACTTGCCGTTTATGAAGACGCTCGGAATAGCGTGCAGACCCGGCGGGGCTCCGAAACGAAGCACCGGAAGCTGCTTGCCGGCCCGCACGTCCTCGGCGATCGCCTCCCGCACCGACTCGGAATCCATCCTGGCCAGCACGGCGTCGGGATCCAGTCCGGCCAGGACGGCGACCGCCGCCACAGCTTCGTTGCTGAACTGGGCCTGGTTTTCCATAAGCCAGGCATGCATTTTCCAGTAGGCGGCATTGCCCCCGAGCTGGCCGGCGGCTTCCGCCGCCGCCGACGCCCGGCAGGCGTTCGGGTGACGCCGCTCCTGAATGTTCGGGTTGCAATCGCTGTTGAACGGACAGTGCCGGAAGCAATAGCGGATATCACCGCGACCGGCCAGGAAGCTGCGAATGATCTTGTCCGCTTCGGCGGTGTACGGCTCCTGATAGTCGCCCCAGAGGACAATCACGTTGCGGGCCTGCTCGGGCCCGAGCCACCAGGCGTGAGTGTCGGGCGGCAATTGCCGCACCGGCTGGTCCCGCCAGTCGCTGATGTATTTCTCGAGCGCCAGGGGCGGATGGTCGTCGGCGGGGCTGCGCGGCGGGGGATTGGTGGCGGCCAGTTCGGCCACCGCCCGCTTGACCGCGTCCTCCGCATACCACCCTTTCAGCTCGACGCCGTTGATGAAAATCATGGGCGTGAAATGCAACCCCAGAGCGTCCGCCTCCTGACAATCCTCCTGTATCCGCCGAAGGGTCTCCGGACTGGACATGGTCTGCACGAAGTTGGCCGGGTCGTAGCCCAGGGAGCGGATGCCGGCATGCAATTCGTCGGCGGTCTCGAAAGAGCCCTTTCGCTCCATGAGCCAGCGATGCATTTTCCAGAAGCCTTCGGTGCCCCAGAGCATCCCGGCCGCCTCCGCCGCCCGGGCCGCCCAGCAGGCGTTGGGATGCAAGTCCTTGCCAACCAGCGGATTGCACTCCCGGTTAAACGGAAAATACTTGATCGAGACCGACATGTCCGTGCGCTCCGCCATCAACTGTTCAACCTGCCGCTCGATCATTTGGCAGTCCGCGCACTGGTAGTCGGTAAACATCACGATCCGGATCGGCGCCCGCTCTGGACCCCACCGGTAGCGACCGGTAAAGGGCCGCTGGCCGATTGCCGGCCCGGTAGCCGCCGGCGCAGGCTCGGGGGCCCGCCTGACCAGTTGAGTGGCCGCTGGATCTATGGGACGGTCCGGCGGCGCGGGCCGACTGGCCAGCAGCTCATCGGCATCCTGGTCGGTAGTCTCCTGCCCAACCACAGGCGTGGCGACCGCGGGCTGGGTCGCCGGGGCCTGGGTGACGCCCGGCCGGGTGGTCGGCGACTGCTCGGCCGGCATCCGCGAACGCTCAATAATCTCCCGGGTGGCCTGGGCCAGTTCCTGCTCACCCTTCTGGCGCGCCACCGCCCGGTGCTGCCGATCGATCAGCCCAATCCCCCCAGTCACAATCGCGAAGGCCAGCCCCAGGGTTGCGAGCGCGGGCCCAGCTCGCAGCACCCGCGGCCCGCTCAGCTCCATGACGATCCAGAAAGCGAAATTGCCGAGATGGGCAGCGACGCAATACGGGCAAAACATCCACTTTATGAAGATAATCGCGGAAAAGCCCAGCGAGATCAGCGCCCCAAGCCGCACCAGGTGACGCAGGGCTGCCGGCAACCGGCCGCGGCATACCAGCCAGGTGAGCAGCATCGCGACAAAATATGCCAGGCCGAGGTAGGAGACCGGCCACTGGAAACTGCCGATCTGGATTCTGCCCCAGACGCTGTTGGTGGCCTGCTCGCAGGGACCGCCTTGCCCGCAGCCAGGCAAGCTGAGTCCGCCCAGGTGCTCCAGGACCAGCAGCAGAGACATCAGGGCGCTGAAGCCCACGAAAATCGCCCCGGCCAGCATCGCAGCCTGCCCGGTCGCAGCCTCGGGCGGACGCTCATGTCGGGCAAACGAGCCAGGCTGTGGCTTGCGTTCTTTCTTGTCTTTTTTGGCCATAACCAGAACCTTTCGAATCTCGGGCACGACCGCTCTCAGAACGATCGGAACCCGCCCTACGAGTTTTACACATGCCGCCCGGGCACCGTCCGTGTCGCTTATCGTGTTGCCCCGGACTGGCGCTTGAGCGGGTCGAATTATGGTAGCCCGCGATCAATCTTCCGCCAGCAAGTGCCGATCGACTTCACGCTACCGCCCAAACCTGCGGGGCAAGCGGCCCTTTTGAGTAAAGGTGCTAACTCCTGCCTCAGGTCCCGGATTGGGCTTTCGCAGCCCGGCTTGAACCCTGCGTCACCCACCAGGCCCGCAGGGTTTCAGCGACCGACCAGGCCTGTGCTATGCAGCCGTTGGGAGTATGCGGCTGGTCGCCGTCAAAGATTTCGCTCAGTGAGCCCAGGCCGGCGGTCCACAACTGACCGAGCAGCGGCTCCAGGAAACGACGGGCCTGTTCGGCGTCGCGGTGGATCCGATAATGGGCAATGACGAAGGGGCCCAGCAGCCACGCCCAGGCGGCGCCCTGATGGTAGGCTTCGTCACGTTCCAGCGGTCCCCCGCGGTAACGCCCGCGGTAGGCCCGGTTGCCGGGAGCCAGAGTGCGCAGCCCGAACC
>Ga0185342_1001176_pt1 | contig 11270 bp, 8 predicted proteins | sample ConPoolayeEmetaG_FD_128045 | JGI IMG/M metagenome (GOLD analysis project Ga0185342, IMG submission 128045) | Hot spring microbial mat communities from California, USA to study Microbial Dark Matter (Phase II) - Cone Pool mat layer E metaG... ...
GATAAAGGCATCAACGACGGCAGCGATGATGCCGGTGAAAATGCCGACGATGGCGCCTTCTCCTGCCGTCAGGGAGACGGGCGAATTCCTGGCCAGGAGATAGGCCGCCAGCATGGCCCCGCCGATAATCCAGAGACAACAGAAACATCCTAAGAAAGGGAGCGCGGTGATCACTCCGGCTACCACGCCCCCGACGAGCGCCGGGGTGAACATGCCCTGGGTTTTTTGGCTCATGCCTCCTCCTTTTTCCTTCATCGGAGACAGCTTATTTTATGAAGAACGTCGTCTCGAATTCAAGCGATATTTTCCCGCGAGGAAGAGATCGGCAATGCCCGGAACAAAATAGAAGGGCAGGATGGTTCCCCAGAGCAGGCCCGTGGCGAAGCGAAGGCTGTTCGGCGTCGTCCAGAGGCGGACGAAATTTCCCAGGGTATCGAAGACAATGGGGGCGGAAACGAAAAGGAAGGTCGCTGTCCGGGGTAGGCGGAGCCTGCGGAATCCCTGGAAAAGGGGAAAAATTCCGAGGCCGACAAGAAAGCCGGAATAGATCCCTAGGCAGCGGGCACAGGCAGCCAGGGGCTGACCGAAAAGATGGAAACACCGGGAAGGGATTTGATGACAGACCGGAGAATAAAGCGCATAGACGAGCGCGGCCCATGGCGAAGATCGGCTTTTCAAATAAGGAGCGACAAAAACCAGGCCAAACCAGACGGCTCCGCCAAGCGCCGTGGCCAGGTATGCCCAGATGATGACCCTTCGCAAGGAGCGCTGCTCGGCTAAAGCGGTCGCCTCCGGAGACTCGTCTTTTTTTTCAAACATGTCCATTGATCCGGAGAAAAGCAAGGCCAACGGTCCGGGCGAGCAAATTCAGCGTCCTCATCGAGCCGGACATGAAACTCCCGTCAAGGGGCTTCTCGGGAACTTATATCATTTTTCGCTTTTTGCTTAAAGGTCGAAGGGAGAGAGGGTGATATTTTAATTTGACAGAGAAAGGCGCTCTGTGTAAATTTGTTTCCGCATGCCAAAAAAGGAGGACCGAGGATGATCGTCAGGACTCGATATTTCGTTTGTCTCGCGGTTTTTTTTAGCTTCGGCGGATTCCTCTTTTCCCAGACCGAGGAAGCGACTTCGATTTTTGAAAAAAACAAGGAGGGGGTGGTGGCTCTCTATGTCTATGGAGCCGATAAGACACTCCTTGGCAAAGGAGTCGGCTTCGGGCTGGCCGAAGATGTCGTGGCCACCAGCTATCATCTTGTCAGCAACAGCGCCGAAGTCGAGGCGGTCACCGTCAAGGGGAAGAAAATGAGAGTTGAGGGCATCCTTTCCGTCGCTCGAGATCTCGACGTTTGTCTGCTCAAGCTCAAAGGGAAAATCCAGCCGCTGGCCCTGGGAAATTCCGATGAACTTCAAGAGGGGATGCGGATTTTTGGCCTGGGAGCCAATGAGGCCGGCGAGATTACCGTCTCGGAAGGGACCGTGCGCAAGGCGTACAAGCTTCCCGACGGGCTGTCGGTCGTCGAGGCCTCGCTTTCAATCCCCGAAGGCTATAATGGAGGGCCGTTGACGAACCTTGGCGGTCAGGCTGTCGGGCTGATCTTGATTCTGGAGAAAACATCCAGAGTCGCCATCCCTTCCAACTCCTGGAGCGGACTGCCCAGGGCGGCCAAGGTCACCGAGTTCAAAAACTGGAACAAAGAAGACTACTTTTCCAGCCCGGAAGGCATTTACTTGGCCGGCCGAGTTTTTGCCGCGCTCGATGAGCTGGGAAACGCTGCCAAGTATCTCGAGAGGGTCGTCAAGTCCAATCCCTCTCAAGTCGAAGCCCAGGCGGCTCTGGCCGAGGTGTATTTCAAGCAGAGAAATTACTCGGCCGCGATCGGGGCTTTCCAGAAAGTCGTCGAGCTCGATCCCTCTCGGGCGAACGCCTATTCGACTTTGGGTGAAATCTACTATCGGATGCAGCGGTGGAGCGATGCGGTGGCGGCGCTGGAGAAAGCGTATTCGCTCGATCGTCAAAACAAGGCGGCCCTTTTTGCTCTCGGCAACGCCTACGACGAGATGAGGGAATTCGGCAAGGCGGCGGAGACCTACGAACAATACGTTAAAACAAATCCGGAAATGGTATGGACGGGATACTTGCGTTTGGGGTTGGCCCGGATCGAACTCGGGCAGTACGATCAGGCGATCGCGGCGCTTGAATCTGCGCGCCGGGACCAGCCGAGGGACATCAAGACCAACGAAAACCTGGCCCTGGCCTATCACAAGTCCGGGCAACTCGAGAAAGCCGAGGCGGTTTTAAAGGAGCTGGCTGAAATCACTCCAGAAGCGGCGACCAAGTATTACAGCGACATCATCAAAATGTACGATGAAGCCGGCCGCAATGAGAACGCCATCGAAGCCGCTCGCAAGGTCATCGAACTCAACCCCAAGAGCGAAATTGCCGTTTTCAACCTGGGGATCATGTTTCAGAAGCTCAAGAGATACGAAGAAGCCATTGCCAGCTTTGAGCAGGCCCTCCAGATCAAAAGGGATTATGACGCGGCTTACTATAATATCGGCCTTTGTTATTTCAACCTGAAAAAGAACAAGGAGGCGATCGAGGCCTTCAAAAATTATGTCGCTCTTGTTCCCGACAATGCCGACGCCTGGCTCAACATCGGCGTCGGCTACATGCAGATCAAGGATTTCGAGTCGGCACTGGAGCCATTGAAGAAGAGCGTCGAGCTCCGGCCGGACTACGGAGTCGCGCTTTTCAATCTGGCCATCACCTACCTGAATCTCAAGGACAACTACAGCGCCAGGGATGTCTATAAAACCTTGGTCACCGTCGCCCCGGACCTGGCCGAAAGGCTGAAAAAGTACTTGAGGTAGATTTTTTCTCCTGTCTCTGAGGTCGATGATCTCTCACCGCGGGAATTTTCCACGGGATGCCATAATCCTTGCCGAGTCGAGTCCTCTCGTTGACAGCGGTGGTCGAAATATGGTAAAAATATTTCTATCCTCAGCAGCGAACGAAATGATATTCCTTTTTTCTGCGGTCAAATTTTCGCTCCTTAAAACGCGGGCAGGTGGCGGAACAGGCAGACGCGCTAGGCTTAGGACCTAGTTCCTGTTGAGGGAGTGCGGGTTCGAATCCCGCTCTGCCCATTGGAAAGCGATCTTCTTAAAACGCCGGAGCTGCTTATTTTCCGATCTGAGATCGGGAAGAAAGACAACCGGAAATCAGGAGGCTCATGAACGACGAAACCCAGGAGACGATCAAGGCGAGCGTTGGGACTCCGAACGCCAGCCGCAGGGAGATCGAAGTCGAGGTGGATGCCGCCGAAACGGCCCGGGAACTTGATCGGATCGTTGAGGAATTCACTGCGAAAGCCAGACTGGCCGGATTCCGCCGCGGCAAGGCGCCAAAAGAAATGGTCAAGCGTCTTTTCTACCAGGAAATAAGAGAGGCGCTGATCGACGATCTTGCCCCCAGGGCCCTGCGGGAAAGCCTGAGGCGTTATCAGATCAGCCCGATCGGCCGGCCGGTCATCCGTGAGGTGGCCTTCAGGGAAGGCGAGTCTTTCCGGTTTAAAGCGGACGTCGAAATCATTCCCGATTTCGATCTTCCGCCCTACAAAAAAATCCGGGTCCGGAAGCGCAGCGTCGTGGTCGAAGACCGGGAGGTCGATCAATCTCTGGAAGAGCTGCGCCAGAAATCGGCCGATTATATTCCGGTCGAGGAAAGGGGCGTGAAGGACGGAGACTATGTGGTCTTGGAATCGAAAGGCAGGGACCTGAAAACAAAAAGATTTCTGCCGACGGAAAAAATCCTCGTTCTGGCCGGTCATCCAGAGAATGAACAGGCCCTCAACGAAAGCCTGATCGGTCTCCGGCTGGAAGAGACGAGGCGCTTGACGATCGCTTATCCGGCCGGACATCCCCAGAAAAGGCTTGCCGGAAGGACGATCGAGTATGAGATCAAGGTCCTGGCCATCAAGGAGAAAAGAATTCCCGAGGCCGGGGATGAGTGGGCCAAGGACCTGGGGGAATACGAGAGCCTGGCGGCTCTGAGGGAAAAAATTCGCCAAGAATTGGTGAAAATTAAGGAAGAAGAGGCGCGCCGAGAAATGAGCCAGGAGATCATCGGGGAAATCGTCAGCCGGCTGGAAATCGATTTGCCCGAAAGCCTGGTTGCCGGTGAGAGCAAGGCGGTGCTGAACCGACTGATTTCCTCTCTGCCGCCCGATTTGTCACCGGATCAGGTCGAAGAGCTGAAAAAGCAGGCCCGATCCCAGGCCGAAAAGAATCTCAAACAGGCACTGCTGCTGACGAGGATTGCCAGACTTGAGAAGCTGACGATCAGCGATGAAGAGGTCGAGGAAGAGATCAGAAATTTGGCCGCAAGGAACAATATTCCTCTGTCCAGGATGATCGAAAGTATCAATCGGGAGGGTGGACGCGAGGACCTGAAAAACAGACTTCTTCAAAGGAAAGCGGTTGACTTTCTGCTTCAAAACGCGGTATTATATTGATGCCTCCCATGAAGTTAATCCCCTGTAGGATTGAGCGGGATGAAAGGGCCCATAACGGCAATTTTCTTTCGCCAAAGGGAAGGCGGATTATTCTGGGAAAAAGGACCAGCCGAGTCTCTGGCCTCCCAAGGAGGTCGGGCGTTAAACCAGACTGCTTCGACCGACTAAAGGAAGCCGTGGGAGAATAAAATGCCTCAAGAGCCGAACGACAGCGAAATGATCCGGAACATTCCGCTCATCCCCTTGCGCGATCTCGTCATTTTTCCCTCGACTCTCGTCCCTTTCATTATCGGTCGTCCCTCCTCGATTCAGGCGCTGGACAAAGCCATAGAACGGGACAAAATGATCTTCCTTTCCGCCCAGATGGACGCTTCGGTCGACAATCCGACTCCGAAAGGGATCTATTCGCTCGGCGTCACCGCAAAGATTATTCGCACGGTCAAAGCGGATGAGAAAAACGTCAAGGTCATTGTCGAGGCGAAGAAACGAGCCCGGATTATTGAGTATCTCAGCACCTATCCTTACTATCAGGTCCTAGCGAAGGTTATTAAGGAAGTCGAGGAGACGAGTCCCGAGATCAAGGAGGTCTTGAAGCGCGTTCTCGCCTTGTTCGAGGACTACCTCAAGCTCAACCAGAGCGCCAACATCGAGTCGATCATCCCGGCGTTGAGAGATACTACTCCCGAGCGGATCAGCGATATCATTTCATCCCATCTTTACCTGCCTCTCGAAGAGAAACAGAATTTGCTCGAAACAATCAACTGTCTGGAACGGCTGCGGCGGCTGAACTATCTGCTGGAAAATGAAATCCTGAAAATGCACTCCCGGATTCGGCGCGAAGGCGGCCGGTCGGATCGTCAAAAGGCGCCGGGGAAAGACAATCGTCAGACGCTTTTCCCGCCGGGTGCGAACCTCGGTCGGAAGGAAGATCAGCCGAACGAGATTGAAGAGCTCCGTCAGAAGGTCAAGAAAGCCGGCATGCCGCCTGATGCCGAGGAGAAAGCGAACAAAGAAATCGATCGTCTCGAGACGATGCCCCCGATGTCGGCGGAGGCGACGGTCTGCAGGAACTATCTGGATTGGCTGATTTCCCTTCCCTGGAACACGAAATCGCGGGAAAAAAGAAACCTCAAGGAAGCGGAACGTATTCTGGATGAGGACCACTACGGGCTGGAAAAGGTTAAAGAGAGGATCATTGAGTATCTTTCCATTCGCCAGCTCGTCAAGAACCCGAAGGGCGTCATTTTAGGGCTGATCGGCCCCCCCGGGGTGGGTAAGAGCTCTCTTGGCCGTTCGATCGCCCGGGCGACGGGCCGGAAGTTTGTCCGTCTGTCGCTCGGCGGAGTCCGAGACGAAGCCGAGATCCGCGGCCATCGGAGGACCTACATCGGTGCTTATCCCGGTAGAATCATCCAGATGATCAAGCGGGCGGGGACAAAGAATCCTGTTTTCCTTCTCGACGAAGTCGATAAGATGAGCATGGATTTTCGCGGCGACCCGGCCTCAGCTCTTATGGAAGTTCTTGATCCTGAACAAAATAGCAGCTTCCTCGACCACTATATCGACACGGATTTCGATCTTTCTCAAGTTATGTTTATCGTAACCGCCAACATGCTGGAGCCAATCCCGAAACCTCTCGTCGATCGGATGGAGGTCATTCGCCTGCCCGGCTATACGGAGGACGAAAAGCTCCAGATCGCCAAGCGGTTCCTGTTGCCGAAACAGATGAAAGCTCACGGCCTGAAAAAAACGAACCTGAAGATCAGCGATGCGGCGGTCCAGAAGCTGATCCGCGAATACACTCGAGAAGCGGGTGTCCGGAACCTGGAAAGAGAAATCACCTCCATCTGCCGAAAACTGGTCAAAAGGGTCGTCCAGAAGGGGAGGGAACACAGCGAGCGGGTGACGCCGAAGAACCTCGAAAGTTATCTCGGCATTCCCAAGTATCGGCGCTCGGAAATCGACAAAAAGGACGAGATCGGCGGCGCCATCGGCATGGCCTGGACGGAATTCGGCGGCGAGCTGTTGACGTTTGAGGCCACCAAGGTGCACGGCAAAGGGAATTTCACTCTGACCGGCCAGCTGGGCGAGATCATGCAGGAGTCCGCCCAGGCTGCCTTCAGCTACGTGAGAGGGAAAATTTTCGAGCTCAACATCGCCAGAGATCTGCACAAGAATTTTGATATCCATATTCATGTCCCCGAGGGATCGACGCCGAAAGAAGGCCCCTCGGCCGGAATCACCATCGCCACCTCGATCATTTCTCTGCTGACCGAAATCCCTGTCAACCGGAAAGTGGCGATGTCGGGAGAGATCACGCTACGGGGAAAGGTTCTGCCTGTCGGTGGAATCAAAGAAAAGCTTCTGGCGGCCCACCGGGAAGGAATTCGGGAAGCGATCATTCCTCTCGACAACAAGCCCGATCTGAAGGACCTGCCGAAAGTCATCAAACAGGAGCTGAAGATTCATCTGGTCGAAAGCATGGACGAGGTCTTGAAAATTGCTCTCAAAGGCGAGCTGCCCCAGAAGCCTCAAGAAGAGAAAAGGATGGGCCCAGCCGAGCCTCTGACCAGCAAGAGAGAAGACGAAGGCCCGGCTGAACCACCTCTGCCACATTAAATGTAATTTGCCTAGGCCGGATCGAGCCTGCCCAGAGAGTCGGCGGGTTCAATTCAACCCGGATGGAAAGAAGGAGCCATGCCCAGAAGACCGAAAGCGAATGAGAACAGCTTGATAAGTCCGAATCAGGCGTCGGAAACCGCCAGACCCATAGGAGAATCGAGGATGAAAGAGTACAGCTTAGTCGAGCTCGAAGAAAAAGACAAAAGGGAGCTCGAGACTATCGCCGACGAGATCGGGATTGAGCAAGAGGAAATCGAGGATGCTAGCCGGCACAACCTGATTTTTCGAATTCTAGAGGCTCAGGCCAAAAAGAACGGCCTGCTTTTTTCGGAGGGGGTTCTGGAGACTCTGGAGGACGGGTTCGGGTTTCTCCGGGCACCGGATTTCAGCTACCTTCCCAGCCCCGATGACATCTATGTCTCGCCGTCTCAGATCCGAAAGTTCCAGCTGCGAACGGGGGACACGATTTCGGGGATCGTCCGGCCGCCCAAAAACGGCGAAAAGTATTTTGCCTTGATCAAGATCGAAGCCATCAATTTCACTCATCCCGACGTCCTTCAAGATATGAGACGAAACGTCCATTTCGAACATCTGACGCCTCTGTATCCGTTTGAAAAGATCAACCTGGAAGATGGCAACGCCAAGAATATGAACGCCCGCATCATGGACCTCCTGACGCCGATCGGCAAGGGACAGCGGGGATTGATCGTCTCGCCGCCGCGGGCCGGAAAAACGACTCTTCTTAAGACGATTGCCAAATCGATTGAGAAAAACCACCCGGAAATCTTTCTCATCGTCCTCCTGGTCGCCGAAAGGCCGGAGGAGGTGACGGATTTCCAGCGGAGCGTCAACGGTGAGGTGGTGGCCTCAACCTTCGATGAACCGCCGGCGAGAAACGCCCAAGTGGCGAACATCGTCCTGGAAAAAGCGAAACGGCTTGTCGAGATCAAGCGGGACGTCGCCATCCTCCTTGACAGCGTGACCCGTCTTGCCCGGGCTCATAACGCGATCATCCCCCCATCGGGAAAAGTCCTCAGCGGCGGAATCGACGCCAATGCCCTCAATAAGCCCAAGAAATTTTTCGGCTCGGCACGCAAAATTGAAGAGGGCGGGAGCCTGACCATCGTCGCCACGGCCCTGGTCGATACCGGAAGCCGCATGGACGACGTAATTTTTGAAGAATTCAAGGGGACGGGAAACATGGAAATCAATCTCGATCGCCGGCTGGTGGATAAGCGACTGTTCCCGGCGATCGACATCAACCGCTCGGCAACGAGAAAGGAAGAACTTCTGATCGGCGAAAACGAACTCAACCGGATCTGGATCCTGAGGAAAGTCTTAAGCCAGCTCTCCGAAGTCGAAGCGATGGAGCTTCTGATCGATAAGCTGGCCAAGACCAAGACGAACGCGGACTTCCTGAACGCGATGAGCAAAGGGCTGTAAGGGCCTGACAATCTGAATCTGCGGGCCTAGAGCCTAAAAACAGGGAAGGATCAAGAGGGGAGAGGCCGCCGGTCCTATCGCCTGTTTATATTCTCACCAGGGATAGAAATAATAAAAAGGAGTGCGTTTTTTCCGCGTTTAAATAGCGATATATCGCGTTAATGGGTTGTCATGATCGGCGAGAGCTTCGCTGAGATCGGGCAATTTATTCTTAATGATAAGAGGGAATGGGGATGATCGAAGAGCAATTTTTTTTTACAAAGAGTTCTCGGCTTGATAGAGACCAAAAGATTAGGCTGCCAAAGAAAAAGAGAATCGATCTGTGTATCATAATTAAAGCCCTTATTATTTGTAGGCGAAAATAAACTTCTTGAGTTTTGTTAGATCAATGTACTGAACGACGCATTTATTAGGCGGAAGTCGATGAAGAAGAGAGAAATTAAAAGGGATCGGAGAGTGAATCTGATTAAAAAATGTGCCATATATTTAAAAAAAGACGGAAGGACAAAAAAAACCGTATCGTATTGGGTCGGATAAGGAATATTATGTAAACTTAAGCCGGGTGCGAAGAAAGCGATCCGAAAAACGCCCCATTCATAAAAAATCACGCTTTGGATCTGAGGTTTTCTATAATTTCTTCGAGAACGGCAATGATCTCTTCCTTGCTAACCTGATGCTTTCTGAATTCGATGCGCAAATGGTAACGGTCATTTGATTTTGGAGCATAGCTAAAAATATAAGGCTTTGAAGATTTCGATTTGCCTTTAAGTCTCTTAGAAAGCTCTCGCGTGTCCTCTCGCCTGAGGCCGCGCATTCCAATCTCATTGATTAATTTTTCCATATCCTCAGGATTTTCAAGTTTGGCGATTTCGATCAATGTGCTCCGGCTCGTGATATCAAAAGAAGCACAGAGATCCCTTAATTTTTTCGGTATTCTGGAGACATTGATCATTTCGGTAATCGTCGAGCGGGCTTTGCCGATTTTTTCGGCCAATTGAGCGTGGTTATAGCCATAGATATCGACGAGTGCGCTCAGGCCGTCGGCCTCCTCAAAGACGTCCAGATCCTTTCGCTGCAGGTTTTCGATGAGAGCGAGCTCGAGGGCCTCGCTGTCCTTAACATTCATCTCAATGGCGGGAATTTCCTTAAGACCGGCTTTTTTGGAGGCGACAAAGCGTCGCTCGCCGGCAATGATTTCGTAACGGTCATGGCGGGGCCGGACCAATATCGGCTCGAGAACGCCTTTTGCCTGGATGGAAGCGGCGAGCTCCTCGATATCTCCGAGTGAACAGCGAGGCTGATGAGGGTTGGGGTCGATTTTGTCGAGCGGAATAAGACGAGTGCGCGGCCCGGTCGCGCGGGTCGAGATGAGGTCGACGAAATGATGATCGTGGCGCATGGCCAGGGTATCGGGCAGACCGGATTTCTTAATTTTTGGCACGTTCGATAATCTCCTCGCCAATTTTTCGATATTGAATTGCGCCGACAGAATTCGGAGCAAAGGTGAAAATCGATTCTTTATAGGCCGGGCTCTCTTCGAGTTTAACGCTTTTTGAGATCAGTGTTTTAAATACGAGATCGCCGAAGACTTTTCGGATTCGCTTGACGACATCGCGCGATATATTCGTTCTCTTATCGTGAAGAGTGATCAGGATGCCTAAAATTTGAAGGTCAGGATTGGCGACTTTTTTTACCTTGTCGATCGTCTCAAGAAGGTCGTCCGTTCCTTCAAGGCAAAGAAATGAGGACTGAATAGGAATGAGGATGTGTGAAGCGGCGACAAGAGAGTTCAGGGTGATCAAGCCCAGGGTTGGCGGGGTGTCGATAACGATATGATGGTATTTCGATCGGATTGGCTCGATAATATCCTTAAGTCGAAAATGGCCGTCGATTTCGCCCAATAGCGAGGGCTCGAGTTTGGCCATGGAGATTCGGGAAGGAGCAAGGTCGAGGCCAGGAATCGTCGACGGAGTGATGATCGATTCTAGGCCCAATTCAGGTTGCATCATAATATCATATAGAGATTTCGAGTTGGGAGAAGCGGGTTGAGCAGAGAAAGACATGCTGCTATGGGCTTGAGGATCGGTATCAATAAGAAGGATTCTATAACCCATCAAGGCAAGGGCAGCGGAGATATTCAGCGCGGTCGTCGTCTTTCCCACGCCTCCCTTTTGATTGGTAATCGCAATAATCAAAATCTGTCCTCCATCCAAGGCCGGAAATTTCGAACAAGAACTATAATCCAGAAAAAAAGAAAAAGCAAGTAAGTCGGGCAGCCGAATAATGAAGATCAAAACTGAAAATCATGTATTGAAGAAAGGATTGATAAAAACAAAGGCGCGTAATGCTTTGGCTGATCTCGTCAAAAATATTTGAATTGAAATAAGAGGCGTCGTTTTCAAGCGGCGTATTCACATGAGGGGGATTATGCATTCAAAAAAAGCCGCAGGATTTTGTGAATGATCAGATGAAATCGGGCTTAGACTTTAATCGTCGGGAAGAAAAGAGGGAAAAAAGTAAGCCGAGACTTGATGAATGGGGCCCCTCCCCTTTTAAAAATCGAAGAAGGATATTTGATGAAAAAAGAGCATAATGTCGGCATGCCGACATTTTTTTAAATAATTGATAATAAATTAAATAGGCAGACAGGTAACCAGAAAATAAAGAATAATCGAATGTAAGCGTCAAAAT
>Ga0185342_1001177_pt1 | contig 11269 bp, 20 predicted proteins | sample ConPoolayeEmetaG_FD_128045 | JGI IMG/M metagenome (GOLD analysis project Ga0185342, IMG submission 128045) | Hot spring microbial mat communities from California, USA to study Microbial Dark Matter (Phase II) - Cone Pool mat layer E metaG... ...
TGCCCCCACCCCGCCGGTTCCCCACGACCGGCATCCGCATATGCATTTCCCCCAATTCCCCCCATCTGGGGGTACCCGGTATACCCCACACTACATATAGTACCACTATGCCACAGATATATCACCCATAGGCATACTACATGTAGTGTGTGTGTGGTGGACATATCCTACGGGTAGGGACCGGGAGGATCTGGGTGCGGGAGGCCCCGGGACAGCCGTTGACCCCAGGGAGCGCTACAGCGGGCGTTTATCCCCTTAAGCATACGTGATATAAAGTTACCCTACCCTTAAGGTATACTTTGTAGATGTAGATATATCTTAGAATACACACATGTCGATTAGGGTATCTGTAACTCTTGTATAATCAATTACTTCTAAGCTAAAACGATATATATATATGGAGAGTAAAAAATGGCTGAATTTCGGTATAGAAAACGTTCCTCTGCCAGGGCTAAGGCTACACGTGGCGAGAGCTATGAGCCTGTCGGCAAGAAGCCCAGGCTTGGTGAGGGTGGCAGATTCGCCGCACTGAAAGAGAGCCTTGAGGAGAAGGGTGCCAGAACCCCTGGGGCCCTTGCCGCCTGGATTGGAAGGCGGAAATACGGCAAGGCGAAGTTCGCAAAGCTGTCGGCTGCTGGTAGGCGTGGAAAATGAGTGGCCGCTATTGCGGCTTTATCATACACCAGCGTACGCTGGAAGGGTGGAGGCCCCTGTCGCCTGACGGGGGAGGGGCCGGGTTAGCCTTCCGGTGAGGGCATAAAGGCTATTTGGAGGCGGTATATGCCGGGGTCATGTTGCAGGTATAAGAGAAAATCACACAGAAAACACACGCCTATTGTCAGTGAGGCGCAGCGTGGTCTCTTTGGCGCTGAATTGGCAAGGCGTAGGGCGGGGAAATCGCCGCAAATGCCTGGGATTACGGAAGAAGAGCTGGTGTCGCACCTAAGGGAGGCGAGGGGGAAACGCCTTCCGAGAAGGAGAAAATAGTGGATATAAAACCGCTTGGGAAGGAGAAATAATGGCCCTGAAAATAATTGAACCCATAATTACCAAGTCAATGTTTCGCTACGCAAAAAAGAAGACCACTGCGCCCGGTAGCGATATCGACAAAATGCTTAGAGAGGCTCAAGAGAGGCTCGATAGGATTGACGCCTTGCTGGGAAAAAGGAAACAAAAGACCGTGGCCACGCCAGTAGGCGAAAAAGATGAGACTGAAACTCCAAAGAAAAGAAAGCTTCCCAAGATCTGGCGTGAGAGGCCAAGATATGAAATTTTTGAGAAGAAAAAGGCTCAACGTGAAATTGAGCGCATTGGCTGACCAAGGGGAGGATCATGAAGTTCCTCACGGTACTGGCTTTGTATGGCAGCATTGCCCTGATGAGAGAATATTTGGCGATCTGTTACTACAAAGCCATTGTAGGCCAGTCGGCTGGATTGGTGTGCGTTCTAAACTTTGCAATAGAGGTTGTCGATCTTTTTGTTTTGACATTGATTTTAGCCTCTGTTATTAGGTATGGTGACTTTGTTCCAGCTCTGGTTTACGCAGTATCTGGCAGCATTGGTGCGTTTCTTGGGGTAAAGTTTAAAAATGTCGGTTTTAAGGGTAAGTTTTGACACAACTCAAAACAAGGATTTGTTAAAACGAGGATCTAAATGGAATCAAGTGGGAGCCCATTCGCAGCGCTTCCTGCTGGCGAAACGCAGGAAGCGCAGCTTCCGAAGCGGGTCGAGGAACAGATAAAGCCGCCAGAGGGAGACCTGAAATCCGATGTTCAGGGTTTTCGTGGCGGACTGCGCATTGACTTAAAGCGAGTCATGGAAAACGGGAAAACGGTTGAGGACGACCTATCTCAATATGCCAAGGATATGCTGGATCAGGAGATCAGGAATCAGGAGCAGTTTGTCAGTAAGATTAACGACTGGCAGAAAATTTACAAGGGAGTGCGTGACCCTAAGACGTGGCCGTGGGATAGCTGCGCCAATGTCTCCATTCCCATTGTGCGCTCCAACGTGGACACGATTTATGTTCGCCAAATTGACAACCTATTCAATAAGCGTTTAGTTTGGCTTGTAAACGCAAAGAAGGATGAGTATTACTCGTTAGCCAAAAAAATTCAAGACGCCCTGCATTGGTATCAGGAAAACGTTCTTGATCTAAGGCGCAAGATTCAGGCCCCACTGATGCAAGCGATCAAGATTGGAACCGGGATAGGAAAGTTGGTGTACGAAGAGAAGCGTAAGGTTGTCTACCGATACGCCACTCCAGCTGAGGAGGCTGATGATTCCGTTGAGAAGTATTCTATTCCCGGAAGCGATGAGAAGGTGGTGAAGGATAAAATTTCTGTTTTTACTGGCCCGAATTTTTATCCTATCGCCAGAGAGGACTGGGTGCAGTCTTCCGATGCTCTTGATATTGAGCAGTGCGCCATGGTTGGGTTCCGCTTCTATCTCCGCCCGCCGCAGGTAGAGCTCAAGGCGAGACAGGGTCTTTTCCGCCAAGAGGCGGTAGATAGGCTGTTGGCTAAGAAGGGGCTTCCTGGCGCAGGCGGATCTCCGGATGATTTTGATCAGACAAAGAAAGAAAGGGCTGTTCTCGAAAAGCAGGTTCTCAATGTCATAGATCGCAATAAGCCATATGAGTTTTATGAGCTTTGGATGAAATATGATGTCGATGAGGATGGCGAAGAAGATGATATCGTTGTTACAATTCATCGTTCCACTGGCATTATTATGGACGCTATTTACAATCCTCTTTTCTCGAATTTTCGGCCGTTCATCAAATTTATCTTCTATCCAGTTGAATACTCAAGGGATGGGGAGGGGGTCTGCCAGATTCTTGAGTCTATCCAGTCCGAGATCAATACCCTGCATAACCAGCGGATTGACCGCATTACTGAAATTAACTGTCCTGTTTTCTTTGTTCAGGCGGGAAGCGGGCTGGAGAACCTTCACCGCATCGAGCCGGGGAAGATTTATCCAGTGGAGGGAGATCCGAGCACTGCCATACAGGAAATGAGATACTCGGATACGGTTTTTTCATCGTTTCAGGAGGAAGACAGGCTGATCGCCATGGCCGACCGTGCCGTGGGTATTAGTCCTGCCGTCATGGGGCAGTCAACCGCTGAACGCCCGGTGGCCAAGGAAACGTGGGCCTTGCTGGAGGAGGCGAACAAAAAGTTTAAGTATGGAACAGAAAATATCCGTGATCGGATACGTGAGATGGGCTATAAGATTCTTGAGTTTATGGCTCAGTACAGCCCACGGTTCACGTATTACATCAAGGATGAAATGGGAATCATGAGAGAGGAAACCGTTACGTTCCCCGTAGAGAGTATTCGTGAGGTTTTTGATATTACGCTGGCCTCATCTTCAGAGGTGATGAGCCAGGAAATTAGACGTGAGACAAACCTGACATTGTATCAGCTTTTGTCAGATTATATGACAAAAGTTGGATCTATGGCTCAGGTTCTCTGTAGTCCCCAAGTCCCGTCAGAGTTTAAGAAAGTGATCTTGGATGCCAATGACAAGTCGGTGAAAATTTTACAGCGAATCATTGATGATTTTCCAATGGTGCCTGATTCGAAGAGCGTGGTTCTTGATTTACGGCAAGCGGTAGACGTGAATAAAGTGATAATGCAGTCTGCGGATCTAATGCCTCCGCAACAGTTGCCTCCCGGTGGTCAGGGCCGTGGGGGTCAGCAAGGTGGGCAGCAGGGCGGAGGAGCTGCTCCGCCGGGCCAGATAACTGGAGCGTGATATGGCGAAATACAGCCAAGAATATCAGGCCAAACTCAGGGAAGAGTGGGAGGCGTTTGCCGAATCTGATCTTTGGCGTGAGATTTTAAAGGCGATTATCGAGAGGCGGAAATCGCTATCACGAACGCTCGAGATCAATCGCCTGGATAGTGTGCAGCGGATGTATGATCATGCGCTGACACAGGGGAAAATTAGTGGCGTTGATATGCTTTTGCGTATCATCATGGAAATTTTGAAAAGCGATCGTGTGCCGGGTATTACTGGAGTAATCCCGGGATTTGAATAAGGAGGTAAGTGTGTGCGCTGACAGGTTTCAAGGGATAACCGGGAATCCGGCCCCACAAGACTTGGAAGACGAAGAACTTGAGGAAAAGTCTAAGCCCGATCAAGATCAAGAACAAGATCGTGGCGAGGACAAGTATGCTGGGAAGTCTGCTGAGGAGCTGCGTGCTCTCTTGCGAGAAATGGAAAGCAATGCGGGTAAGAGAGAGCAAGAGCTTGGTGAGCTGAGAAAGGCGGTGCGGGAGGCTCAGGAAGAGGCCCGCAGGGCCTTGCAGGAAGTTCAGCTTAGGACTATGCCCATTCAGCAGCAACTTGAGTATCAGCAGCGGCTGAGGGCAGAGGAGGCGGAAAAGGAGGCGGAGAGCCAGGTTGACGAGACGGCATTTGATTTTACAAAGCCGGCCTCATCGACCTTGCGCTTGGCCCGTGAGGCGGTACAGCGTGAGATTGAGCGCCTGCGTCAGGAACAGGCGGCCCAGAATTACGCCTCGTATCGTGAGTATGCCAAGAAGAATTATGAACTTGGGTATACGAGAGCGTACCGCCAAGATCCGGAGCTGTTTAAGGGCATTGAGCAGGATGTTCAAAATGCCATGTATGCGGCGTTCGCTGGGAATAAAATCTCGGCCGAGGATCTTGGGAACGAGCAAATGTGGGCTTTGATTGCCCGCAATGTGAGGTGGATGCGTGGAGAAGAAGATGTAAGGCCACGTCGTTCACCGTCTGTCAAAAGTACTGGGAATGTACCCTCTGAGGTTAAAGAAACACCGCCCGGGTCTTCATCCACTGATATCAAGTTTGACGAAAAAACATATCAGATGATGAAAGCATTTGGGCTTACCGAGGAGGAGGCGAAGAAAATTATTCAGGAAGAACGCACGAGAGGGGGGCTATAATGTATCTCTCCGAGATTAAAATTGTTGACCTGGAACATTCTGACTGGGACAAAGAGAAATCCAACCGTGAGAAGGGCGAATACGTGTTTCGTCAGAAGGAGTATATTGATTACTCCACCAGAACACGAAGGCCGCCGTGGTTTTTCACGTGGGTTCTCAATACCCCACATGACAATTACAAGGATGTTCGGGACCACAAAATCAAGTGGGGATTTACTTATGTCACCACCGATGATCCCTATTGGCCCGAGGGGCTTGAGCCAGTTAACGGGCATTATGAGTACGGTGACGTCGTGCTGATGAAATGCCCGCTCATCAATGAGCTTAGGCGGCGTGAAGTCGCCAGGAAAATGTCTGATGCGCAGGCTATGTCGACCATTCGTGCTTATAATGAGCGGTCCCGTGAATACGGTGTGGCCCTGTCGTCGAGAGATGAGGAGATGATCGAGAATCTCGTGGAGTCTTACCTGAAAACATAAATTTTAAAACGAGGTTAAAATGGCTAATATAAACTTTCGATATAGCGGCGCTGGCGACGTGATTCTCGTTAAGGGCGGAGGAACTGGTACCAACTTTAAAAAAGGCGACTTTGTCAGTCTTTCTAATGGTACTGTTGTAATTGGGTCCTCTGGGCTTTGTAGCGGCATTGCTCTTAACGATGATGCGTCTGGCGCAGATATTCAAATTGAGCTTCTTGATCCGAATGGATTGTATGTTGTTACGTTTAACGGAACTACCGCAACCAACTTGATTGGCGACGCAATGTCCATTACGTGGACTACGACGTCGCAGGTTGCCTCTGCGTATGATTCGTCCAATAATGATGTGTATTGTGTCGGCCTATATGATCCGGCTGGAACATCCGGCGGAAGAATTATTGTTCGCTTCCACTATCGGTATTTCACCGGACGGACTTCTTAAGGAGGAATGAGATGGCTACTGTAAGAGTTTCTTTTGACACGACTACAAATAAGGACCTTTTGAAGGGCACCCTCCGCAAACTGCACGATGATACCGTCCGGGAAGCGAAGGTTGAGTATCCGGTTGTTACGAATGATCTGAAAACCAAGGATGAGTATGAGCGTGACGCCCAGATGGCCGGACTTGCCTATCCGTCTGAGATAGGCGAAGGTCAGAACATCCCGACCCAGACTCCGCAGATGGGGTCTACCAAGACCTACACCCAGCGGCAGTTTGCGACCGGGTTCCGCATGACCTTTAAAATGGACTTCTTCAACAAGTATAACTTGTGGGAGAAGTGCGCCAAGGACCTCGGTAAGGTTATGAAAGAGGGGAAGGACGCTGAAATCGCCACGATGTTCAACAACTTCACTTCTACCTCGCTAACCTGCGGAACGGGTTTTGATGGTTTGGCCATTGCGAACACTGCGCACACCGGCTTGAATCCTGCGACCACAAGCGACAACTACAGCAACTACCTGAATGCCAGCCTTTCGCAGAGCGGTCTTGAGTCTGGACGCTATTATTTTGCCACGCTTAAGGACAGCATGGGATACTGGATGGGCGCTAAACCCACCCATGTCGTGATTGAGCCGACGCTGTGGTTCCGGGCCAAGGAGTTTCTTGGATCTGATCTGAAAGCCGGGGAGTTCAGCAACACGATCAACGTGCTGCCCGAGCTGAATCTGAAAATCTTTGAGTATCATCGGTTAACAAGCACCACTTGCTGGTTTATGATCGCCAAAAACGATCAGTATGATTTCAATGTGTTTACCGCTCTTGAGCCGAAAATGATCATCAAGGATGCGGAAGACGATACCCTGGATAAGGTCGCTCTTTCGATTCAATTTTTCACATACGGTTGGGGCAACCCGAAAATGCTGTATGTTGGTCGCACGTGAGTGCGGCTTGGTAGGAGGCTGACATGTCTACGGCACCTGATGGACTTTTTCAGTATGGCGGAGTACCTGTCGGCGGAGGGAGATATGAAGGCATGTGGGGCGGCAAGGTGTATTTTGTTGACTATGATTCGGGCAACGATGCCCATGATGGCCGTGCGCCGAATCGTGCCTTTAAGTATCTTGATACCGCTTTAAGCGCAGCCACGGCTTGGGACGTGATTTATGTGCGTCCCAGGACGCCCGACACCACCGGTGGTGATCCGCAGTCAATGCTTCCGAGTTCCTCTACAAACTTTTCTATTTCCCTATACCAAGCACGGAATTTCAGTGATCGGAACTGGGATTGGTTCAACGAGGAAGACTCGGGCCAATATGACAAGAATTCAAGGGGCCAGCGGCACCACTACGGCTACCTTTACGGTTAAGGCTCCATTTGTCAATCTTGAGAACCTGACGTTTAGGAAGGGAAGCTCAACCGTGGCTGGTCTAAAGATTGATGCGTACCAAACGAATAGCGCATATGCATTTAATGTGACTGTTTTTGGGTGCGCCTTCTGGAAGATCGGATTAGCTGGAGCCGGCGCCGGAGGGTTGGTAATCGACTCTGCGTGGCACACGGTCGTCGATTCCTGCTGGTTTGAGGCTTGCCGTGGTGGTATCGCTATTGCCAACAATGAGTCCAATACCGATGGCTTCACTTGCGTGAATACGGTTTTTAATGGCCTAGATACAGACATTGACTTCGATATTTATACCAGCGGTACGCTTACTACGGTGTTAATCGATCGTTGTATTTTCGCTCACGACATTCCGGCTTATACCGGCGGCTCTGTGCTCAAGTATATTTCTTTTGCCACCGCTACTGGCCTGTTCTCTAACAGTGTTATTGGAAGCGAGACCAATACAATTGCCACTAACTGCTCTTTGTCCAATATTGATGTTTCCAACGTGACGTACGCTCCCGGCACGAACTTCACCGCATAACGTGAGGAACATAGATGGGGGCGGATTTACCACCGCCCCCATCTTTTCTTTTTTTGGAGTGTGAACATGGCGTTGACTATTATCGTGCGATCAAAGCTTAAGAGCCGTGGACGCTCGGATTACGAGCGCATCCTTCGTGATGAGGGATGGGGTGGTGGATTAACGGAAGAGGAAGCTGATAAATGTAATTTTTTAGAGCGTCAGGCTAAAAAATCCGGTATCGACAAACCAACATTCTTTCGTGGAACCCAGATCAACCGGATCAAATAATGAGGAGGAAATAAATGGCCAATAATTTTTCTGCCAATATGCCGCTGTGGATTCTGGATACGGCTGGTGTGTTTTATTCTAAGCCGGTTATTATTCGCAAGATACTGCTGTACCCCAATGCGGCTGGAGACGCAGCGACATTTTATAGTTTTGACCCCAGCGCTACCGCTAAGAGCACTGCCTCGGAGGCTACCACGACTGTTTCAGGTAATACTACTATTGCCTCGACGGGCGCCTTTACGGCTACCAAGGTAGCGGTTGGTGATGCCATTGTGATTAAATGGACTTCTACCGGGAACAATATTGGGGCCTTTATGGTTAAGACAAGAACAGATGATAATACAATTGTTGTTTGCTCCATCGAGTCTACGACAGCGCCATTAACCAATGAGAGTTCCAAGAAATACAGTTGGAGCATTCAGCCGGGTTATATTTCTGTCCCTGTGCTTAGCCCGGGAACAGAAAAATGCGAGACAGAGATTGATTTTGGTGACGGATTGTGGGTCCCTAATTTAGGGCTTATTTCACTATCAACTTCGGCGAAGGTGTATATTTATTTAAAATAAACTTTGAAGGAGACAACATGCTGGAAACCAAAATTAAGGATCTATTGGCTGAAAAGCTAAATCTTCAGAAACAGCTTATAGGCTCATGGGAATCCTTAAGGAAACAGCTGGAGAAAGTGCAAGCCGACATTGTGTCGGTGCGTGATGAGTATTTGAAGCTTAAGGGCGAAATCGATCTTCTTCAGTCTTTGGCCAAGGAGAGTTGCGGTGAAGATAGGCGAATGGCAGGTTGAAGAAAAGAATGCCAACATTGACGTGGAGCCGTGTTTTGCTGTTAAGTGTCCTTATCATCCGGAATCTGATATGGTGTTAACAGGCGGCAATATTGGGCAGGCGGTATTAAATGTCTTGTACCGCTGCCCGGCATGTGGACTGACCATATCGTTTGCCGTTGATGTTGGGCCTGACTTGGCGGCAAAGATTAGAGACGCCCTAACGCCAAGATTGGTACAGGTGACGCCAAGTGTCCCTCGAAAACATTAGGATATCTCGCCCGAACTGGCTCTTGCGTGACGCATGGAGACGATGCGTTCTGTGTTGCGCCAGGGCCACGTACGTAGAAGCGCCATTTGACAATGGTACTGCGGAATTTGCAAAAGGCGAGACGGTAACCGGGGCGACCTCTGGTGATACAGGAATTGTTGCGGAGGTTGAGCTTGTATCCGGGTCGTGGGCCGGCGGCGACGCCGCTGGGTATTTAACTCTTTCCTCTCCGACCGGGTTGGACAGCGATGGTCATTGGGGCGAGGATAACGAGACCATAACGTCCACAAGCGGCTCCGCTACCCTGAATGGCAAGGGAACGAAGAAGGTGCAGGGGTTCAGCTATCCCCAGCGGGATATGGTTTTTGCCGATGGTCGCTGGTATTGTCGATGGCATTACAATTACCGCTTTAAGCGCAAGCGTGAAGACGAAAATGTCATAACAATACAAGATGGAGGTTTACATCAATGACTTTCAAATCTTTGAAGCCACTTGGCAAGCGAATCTATGGTGTGATTCGCCCGGTGGAGGAGAAGAAAACTACGGGTGGCATTATTGTGGCCGACAAGCATTCTGAACTGACACGTGTTGGTGAAGTGTTAGAGGTTGGACCGGATGTTACCAAGATTAAGAAGGGAGATAAGTTCTTAATCTTGTTTCACGCCGGCTCTGTTATTGATGCTGGAGACAATTTCTTGGCTACCGATGATACTCACAGAATTATTGATGAGTCGGAAATTTTAGCGATTATTGAAGAGTAATTTGGGGGTGGGCCATGGGCGTGTTGACATATTCCCAGATGAAAGATAGATTAAAATTTGAGCTGGGAAACAGGACATCTCTGGAAACGCCTACGGATTGGTACGGTACCCTAATTAATGAGGCGTATTCCATGCTGTGCCTGCGAACACGCCTGTTTAACATTCCGTTTCGTATCTGGCTTCCAGAGCTGGAAACATCGTATGCGCTTACAACGACAGACGGCACGCCATATGTGTCCCTGCCGACTGATTGTTTCATCGTGCGGGCAATTTGGGATTCGGATAATGATGTAATCTTGAGATGGATTACCCCAGAGGATTATTACTCAAGAACTGGCCGTGCGAATTCAGGCGCCAAGAGTACGCCGAGGGAATACACACGGTTGGGCACAAAACTTTATCTTTATCCAACCCCGGATGCCACCTATAACGAAACGTGTTATTACAAAAAATATCCCAGCGGTCTGTCGCAGGATAATGATGTTACAGAGATTGGGCGGGAGTGGGATGTGCCAATTATTAAATTGGCCACCATTATTAGTCTGTATAAATTGAAAGAATATGATTTTGCTGAAATTGAGAAGAAGAATTTTCAAGAAGATATCATGGGTCTTGTCAATGCTTTTGCTCAGGAACAGAGACAAATGGATAAGCATCTGCAGCCAAATTCCATGTATCTTCAGCGGGGCGTCGTGTAATGCCTACGTGGGATCCGTTGATTAACGCCTGGCCAACGGCGGAGGGCATTAAGAGGCTTGTATATCTATCGACCAATCCGCAGACATGGACATGGTATGCCAGCTGGGGATCCGGAGGGCCAGCGAATTATTTAGATATTAACGACGGAAGGGCAACCTACTATACAGGACTTTTGCAGCCGGTCTCTTCTTCCGTGAAGTTAACATCAAGCATATACGGAAGTAAAATTACTCTTTACGGTACGTTTAAGATTCTTTCATCCGAGAATGGAAAGACATTGAGCGAAGTTGGTGTATGGGCAGAGTCCAAGATGCGGACTCTTTTGTTTTATTGCGGGACTAAGTTAGCGGCCGGTGGTCAGCCTGTTGTTGGTACAAATGATACTGTGTATTTCACCATGTATTTTCAGGCGCTTGGAGGCGATTGGTCAGAATGGCAACAGTAACAGTTTATGGGGAATCGTATTTTGCCTCGCTGTGGTCTAATACTAATTCCCATACTTTATCACAGTGTAAGCTGGCATATGGCGACGGGACGGCAGCTGAGAGCAGATACGATGATGCCCTGAGCCATTTGCTTGACACGTTTAGCGTTGCGTCAGTGACAACGGAATCTCGTCTTGTTGAATTGGATACCCTTAAGATTTCTGGAAGCGTATCTTTAAGCGACAATGTTACAATTAGGGAAATCGGAATATACAATTCTACTG
>Ga0185342_1001179_pt1 | contig 11256 bp, 11 predicted proteins | sample ConPoolayeEmetaG_FD_128045 | JGI IMG/M metagenome (GOLD analysis project Ga0185342, IMG submission 128045) | Hot spring microbial mat communities from California, USA to study Microbial Dark Matter (Phase II) - Cone Pool mat layer E metaG... ...
GTATCCGCCAATTCTCCAAGGGCTCCAGCTGCGGCCCAACGCACTAAGGGGTTTTCGTCGTTTAGTGCTTGGATTAAGCTTTCAACAAGGTTTCTCCAGCATTCAATGTATTGTATAAATTTTGGCGTCCCCTTTTCTTGGTTTTCCACCTTTTTCTCGGTGAATGATTCCGTTTTCATTTTTTCGGTTCTCCTCAAAATTTGATTCTTATTCTTCGTTTTCTTGTTCCCAAAGAGTGTCTTTTGCGCTTTTTCCTGTTCTTTTTTTATCAATATTCAGAAGCTGTCTTAGTTCTTTGTTCTCTTTGGGGATTCGGAGGATGTTTTTGGATTCCCTTTCATATGTTAGTTTGCTTCTGTTGGTGTTTTGGTTAGTTTTTGTGTTAGTGTTAGTTGAGTAGACTTTCTCTATTTTTGTGGGTGTTTTGTTTCTTCTTGCGAAGTATGCTTTTTTGTAAGTATCTTCGTTGTGGTTGGAGGGATAACTGTAGTTGTTTGGGTTGCGTTTGGGGTTGTTTTGATGATTGTTATAATTTGTGTCTTGGGATAGGAATAATTGGTTTTGCTGATGATTTGTTGCTATTTGTTGGCGTATTTTTTTGAATGCTGCAATGGTGATTATCGAGGGAATCAGTATTAGAGCTATCAGTTCTAAGGCTGGGGTTTGCATATATTGTGGTATGGGATAAGAGCCTTCAGTGAGGAAATAGTATGCAAGTATTGCAGTGATGGATATTGTGGATATGGGTGTTAATCTTAGGGCCCACTTCATTTTTCTTTTGGCCAGTGCGGCTACGGTGACTGTTATCATAGTTGAAGCGTATAGGCTTATAAGAAGCCTTTGTGTTGCATGTGTTTCTGTCCAGCCGGGAAGGGCGCTGTAAAACACTGCGTGTACTGTGAAGAAAAGGAATACTCCCAGGGCGAACCTCCAGTGCTTTTTATAAAAATTTACTGTATTGTTTATGAGCCAGCGCACCAAACGTGTCTGATCTCTGAGCATGTAATAAAGCAGGAAATCATGTCTAACCCAGAGGAGGCATAGACAAAAAATGTAGCCTAAGATAAGTATTATCACTATCACTAAGACTGATTGAAGCAGCGATGCGATGTTGGATAAGAAGTTTTCAAACATTTCCCTAACCCTCAAACTAGACCAGTTTCCGAGTGGGAACCCTCAGATTTTCCACCATGTGTTTAGAAGAGGGGCAGATATGGGGGTTTCCGCAATTGTTTATGATCTCTCTCTTCTTCGGTGAAACTAGATTTGGGTTTTCCGGAATGTAAATGTTGGGAAAGTCTGCGCTTATGGAGTCTGATTTAGTCTTCGTCTTCTTGTCCCTCCCCTGTTTCACTTGGCCCGTATAAGTCACCCTCAAAATTTTTGTAAATGATTTCTCGGCTTTTCCTTAGACGCATGAAAAGTATCGCGCTTCCCACAAACCCGGAACCACTCATTGCGAGAACAATAGGCGTAGTGTTGCTTCCGTTCTGGTTAGAGCTTCCCAAAGAGAGGCCGAGTAGCGCTTGGGGCTCTGAGTTATAGTCTTCTCCCTGAGTTACCACACTAATTGTTTTGCTGGTGGAGACAACAGTGTAGGATTGGTTGAAAAGAAGGAGTACTGTGTATTCGCCCAGACTCTGGGGTGTCCACTGTGCTTGGAAATATTCAGTATTGTTCATCCTGTACTCCTCTGAGTAGACTAGTTTTCCAGCTAAATCTATTACCATTAGGGTTACTGGGTCTTGGGGCTGGGGCGTGAAACTCAGCCTGCTGAAGTTTGCCGTAATTTGGAGGGTGCTTCCCAGTACAACCTGTCCATTTTTGGCGTCGGTTTCAAGCCCGGGCATTAATAGGTGGACTGCGAACTCCAGGCCTCTAGTCACCGAGTCAACGGTTATGTTGCCTGCATAGGTGCAGAATATGGTATAAATCCCCCTGGTGCTTGGAGTCCAGTTGAGGAAAAACTGACCCGAGCTGCTGGTGTATATAATGTGGCTTACGGGGTGACTGTTGGGATCATAAATGGTTACATTTATACTTACAACTTCTTGGGGAGGCTGATAATTAAGTGTCAGCTGTCCCTCAACGGTAACTGTGTCCCCTACATAGATTAAGCCTCCGCCTATACCTGCGAGATTTACTGAGAGACCTGCCTTCATCTTTACGGTGACTTGAGTGCTTGTCCAGTTCTTGGGCAAACCATTGTAGTCTCTAATCCACGCTACTACTTCATAAACTCCCATTTTTTGGGGGAACCATTGGGAGGCAGCATAGCCCGAACTATTGGTAAAAACGTATCCTACCAGAGTGTACAAGTCGGGATTACTGGTGAAGGATGCGTTAGGATACTCTAACTTGTTTAGTACACTCCACCGAAGTAATATATTTGAAGCTGCATTGCCCTCTACAGTTACACAGGAGTTTAGAAGAACTCCGCCTTCACCTAGATAAATGGTGCTGGGATTGGCTGTGAATTCAGTTATTCGGTAATCAGTGGGTTGAACTGTGAAGGGTTCAATGAAGAATATCTGTCCATCAGTAGCGTTTATGGTGTAGCTGAGGCCTGAAATTTGTGGTATTTGGAATGAAGTGTAAACTGGCCCGCTACTACTTGTGAGTACTTGGTCTGTATGAGCTATGTTTTGGCCGTCGTCGACTACTGTAATGTTAAGAGTTACTCCTCCATAACGGGTTAAATTGAAGTTGCTGATTGCCGAGATGCTGACATTTACTGTTTCCGAAGCATTATATTTGTAAAGGTTTGGCAAAATCTGTACGCTGTAGGGGTTTTTGTTGTGTAGCCAGATTAGCGTGTTTGTCAGAGTTTGCATGAGGCTGTTTCCGTAGGGGCTTTGGCTTATGGTTGTTATGTTGTGTAGCGCCCAGTGCAACAAGTGGGGATTACTCTCGTATTGGTTGTAGATGCTAAGAAAGTAGTCGTCGTACTGGGTGAGATCCTTTGCTAGGGGAATAAGTTTGGGGGAGCTGGTTAAGGTAAGGTTATCCTCACTAAGTGGTAAGAGAATGTATCTTTGAGTAATCTCCCCATATAGGAGGCTGATGCTATAATTCACATATTGAGGATACTGGTAAACTATATGGTAATGAACATCCCAATTGTTATACTTGGTTGAAATGCTGAGCACATGGACTCCTGTCTTGTTGACGACTTCCCGAGGCGTAATCTGAGCACCTAAATGGTTCAGGAATATGTAGCCTGCGCTTCCCACGGTAAGTACTGGTTTGCCTATTCCCGCAATTATTTCAGATGCACTCTGATTTATACTTGTGCAGGAGGTGTCGAGAATTAGGACATCGAACACATCGGCTATTGTGGGATTGTTAACGAGTGTTTCTAGGTATACTTGGGTAACTGTAAAACCTTTTTGTTGGAGAACGCTTTGCCAATCGCCAAAGTAGTTGTTTGCTGGACTGGTGATTAATAGTATGTTGGGTAAATTTGACTTCTGTGTGGTTGGGTTTCTGTTAAATCCAAGGGCTATGGGATTCAGGTTGCTTAATGGTGGCTGGTTTGAGATTAATAGGAATCCGGTTAAAGCTAATAGTGATATTGTTAGTAGTGTTAGGAATGTTTTTTGCTTCAGTTTTATTACTCTCCTTTTTTTGGTTTTCGAAAGATGAAGTGTTGAGTATATAAAGGATTACTCTCCTTTTTTTGGGGGTATTCCAAGCAATTTTTAGTGTTTTTTGTATGTTTACAAATTTCTTTTTCCTTAAAAAAGGATTTGAGAGCTAATAATTTCTTTTTCTGTTTTTCTCAGTTTTTAAAAGGCTTTAAATGTTGATGTTTTCGGGGGGTCGGAAAAAGGGGGTGCAAAAAATGTTCAAAAATCATATATTTTTTTATATATTAATTGCACCAGGAATAAGACGCATTTACACAATCCCTCCAAAAATTTTCCCAAAAAAATGAGCTTTGCTCAAATAAGTGAAAAACCCAAAAACTCTACAAATGGGAAACGTGTCCAAAAACATCCCCAAAAGAGACTTAATCCTGATACGCTCTCCCACTATTTTTTCAAAAAATGTTTTACGGGCTATCCTTATTCTATTTTTCCAAGATTTATTTTTAGCATCTCAGGGCTCCATTTCCAAGTTTTGGTTTGCGTGTCAAAAAGTTCAAGTAGTGGTATTTGGCTGCCCTCCTGATGGCTTCTGAAAAATAATTTATATTTTGCTAAGGGGAGAAGTGTTCTGCGAATGGCTCTCTCAAGTGGGGTTATACTGCCTAGAGGAGCTTCTAACCAGCAGGCTAATGCATTCTCCTTATTTAAGGTTCTCGTCCAGTAGATCCAAGTTTTGGGGAGTCTTTTTATAGCCACTACAAATGAATGAAGTGTGTCTGGGTCTGATTCGATTATGAAGAGTATATGCTCATTTAAGCCTATTTGATCTATTCCCAATGCGAGCTGAAGTGTTCCCATCTTCAGAAGGTTCTCCCTAGTCCTAATTATGGTGCGGGCATTGTATCCCAAATTTTGGCTCAAATCTTGCACGGTAGCATTGAAATTCTTGGATAAGGCGTCGATTAGCTTTAATTCCTTAATGGTTACGCCTCTCACTTTTCCAAGTGGAGAGGCTGGAGGGCGTTTTTTACCCATTTCTTCTGGGGAAAGAACTTTGCCCCAACCCTTGCTCAACACATTGCTGAGGTAGAGAGACCAGGCCTTCCAGTCTATTTTCCAGTTACCTTCATCCACATCGTAGAAGTCTATAGAAAAAGAACCCTCAAATGAATCGATTATCCAGATCCAGAATCTCGGAACTCTCTTCTCAAATTCTTTGTAAACCAAGTTAACTGCTCTGGGGGGTACAGCAATGGAGAAGAAGGTGTAAAGGTCTACTCCTCCGTAGAGTTCTTGTCTTGAGAGGAGGTAGGGGCTTTTGACGTAGGCTTCTCCCTCCACCAGGATAAGCATATTGGTTAATCCTATCATGGGGTAATTTACTCTGGGAAATATTCCCAGGCGGCACCGTTCCTCAAGCATCTTTTTGCGGCGTTGGATGGTGGTGTAACTGGTATTTGTCTCGTCAGCTATCTCTTTTATTGTAATAAATATGTTGCTCCTAACTTTGTCCAGAATCTTTAAATCCTTCGCATCGAGCTTAACTCGGTAATCATAAACCATGTCCTGCAAGATTTGCCTCAACTGCTCAGAGGTTAGGCTATTTTCTCCGCCCAATCGCATATACTTGTCCAACTGTTTAAGTGTGGAAATCACCGAGGGTATGAATTCCTCACCCATTATGGTGTCTGCCCTAATTAAATCTGAGAACCTTTCCTCCTTCTCTCCGCCCGGTATTTCCCCCTTATACTTATATATGAAGAATCTTGTCAGAAGTTGCTTTTCCTCCTCGGGAAGTATGTCCGGTAAGAACAATTGAAACTGCTCCTCAAGTGAGAGTGATTCAGGGTTTTCCACGGTTTTTAGGGGCTCCATTCCCAAAAAATTTTTGATATTCTCAAGCTCGCCCAAAAACATCCCTCAACAACAAGTCTTACACCTACAGGAAATAAGATTTTCTAAAAAAAAACGTACATAAGCTGCGCTTCTTAGACAAAGAACGAAAACATGTTTTTATAGCAAATAAAAAATAGTCCCAAAAAAAGGAATAAAAATGCAGATAAGTAAAAGATCTGCCGCAAGAAGGGTCTTCTGGGAGCGGGTGAAAACTATTTACACATTTTTCAACAAATTCATAATAGCCTTTTAACGGCCTCTTTTAGCTTTTCCGAATCAATAATGCTAATGGGGTTCAGGTGGTAATCCTTCTTGCACAGGGCCAAAATTATCTGTGCGTCCTCCGCTTCCCGGCAACCTACCAAATCAAAAAGGGTTTCTGGACTTGTAATACCGCCAACCAGAAGTTCCCAGAAAAATTCAGCTTGCGCAGCTAAAATTCTCAGCTTTCCACGAAGAACAATTTCCCTTGACTTGTAGCGGGACGACTCGGAGATAATGTTTTCCATAAGCCAGCAGCGGGTTTTCACAATATCTACGTTTAGCCATTCTTGGTTTTTTAAATCATAGGCTGCCACATTGTGCTTGTTAATTATTTTGGCGTCTGGCAGGGATGCACAAGAAGCCACCCATCCCGTATCGAACTTCTCTACCAGTTTTTCCAAGAAATCTGATGAAACGCTTGGAGCTATGTACAATATTCTTTCGGATTTGCTGTTTCTCTCTTCTTCAAAAAGGGCTCTAAGCTCCCCTATGGCGCTCTCGGGCTCCTCTGAAACGTTCAGATCGGATTCCCATAATCTTCGGTGGGGCGCAAAAATAGCCACTTCCCTCAGAACGTCACGAGTAAGGAAACCTACTAAGAGCACTGGCCGCCGAAGTGTGAAAACAAGTTGTCCTAGCACCGCCAGGCCTTTTTCGCTGAAATAGTTGAGGAGCCCCTTCAAATAATTCACCTAGTCTGATTCCTAATAGCTAGACGTATCATGTCCCTAAAAACTTTGTATACTCCCTTGCATTTTACGGCTGATGCGCCATAAATCGGGATAGAGCTGGGCAGTCCTAAATCCTGCCGGAGTTTTTCTGGTGTAACTGAGTTGGGCAAGTCCTGCTTATTTGCCTCGACCACTATGGGGATCTTGTTTTCTGTGAAGGCTATTAGCTCCTCGTAGCTTCTTATGTTATCCTTTAACCTATGTTCCTGTGAGTCAGCGATAAAAAGAACAACATCTGCGTTCTTGGCCACCTGTTCCCTAGTTGCCAGAAACCTCTTTTGGCCAGTAGTGGTGTGGATGTGAAATATAAAGCTATATGGGGGAAATTCTAGTTGGAAAGCTAAGTAATCCTCCCAAATGGTGCGTTCTTCGCTGGTTGAGACTTCGTAGGGTTGACCTGTTATGTTTTGGGGGAAGAGTTTCGCTATGGCTCTTAGATTCGTGGTTTTGCCTGAGGATGCTGGCCCCCAAAAGACGATTTTCACCTGTATTAGTCCCTCATTAAAATTGGTTTGCGTCTTGTCTTGTTCCAACAGGTTTCTCCCCTTTTAGTCCTTCTCTCTTATCACGGCGGCGTCGAGTCGGTTCAGGACGTCCTCTATTTGCTCCTCGCTTATCTCAATGGTTTTCCTTATGTTTTCGTTGTTCTTTATATCTTCCTCGATTCTCTTCACGTACTGGGTCATCTTTGCCCTAATAAATCCTATATTTGCTCTTTCATTGGCGAAGATTAAAAGTAGGAGTGATTTATCCTCGTTGATGTCGCTGATTTTGCAGACGTATAATTGCTTTGACTTGTACATGACCATGGCGTTCTGGAACTCGTCAGCGCCCAAATGCTTTTCTACCTGACGTGCTACACCTGCTAGAGCTGCGCCGAGGGCTCCCGCGTTCCATGCGTTCTTTATTCTGAAGCTTCTAGACTTCGCCAGGGCCTTACCGTCGCTATCCACAAGCAATAGTCCTTCTATGTCGCCTTTTCCCAACATTCTTTTATAGGCTTCCAATAGGCTGTCGAGGGTGTCTGATAGTTTATTGGTCAAGTAAAAATGTCTTAATTTGTCTTCCTCTTCTCTTTCTTGGGTGTTAAACCAATCCTCACCGTTAGACTGTAACTTATCCATTTCTTTTTAACTCCTTCGAAATTCTCCAAATATTTTTTAAACATTTAATTTAAACACATCGAGTGACATTTTTGGGGTTAGAGTGTTGATTGTATCAGTTGCGAGCCCTTGTAGGTCCTCACTAGCCTCCTTATTCCCTTATCAATCCTCTCAGGCTTCATCCCGAAATCCATCAATATTCTTTTTAACTGGCTAGTGTTTGGAGCATTAAACAATATCTTGGGGGAGATGACTTCGGGCCTTAGAAAAGCTTCGCGAATCGGTTCCACATCGAAGGGTTTTAACTTCCCCTCGGAAAACATGTTTCCAATGTCTCTGTATTTTTGAACAAGTTTCAGAGCCTTTTTTGCGCCAATTCCCCTAACTCCGGGGTTGAAGTCTGTACCTACAAGAATTGCCAAATCCACCAGTTGTTCATAGGTTATATTGTTCTGTTTAAGAACCTCTTCCAAGGTGCTGCACTCCACAATATTTTCGCTGAAATTCATGTTTCTCAGAACAGCTCTAGCTCCAAATAGAAGGGCGTCATAGTCTTGTGTGAGAACATAATCAGCCTTGCCTATTTGCGTTAAGTAGGCTGCCTGAGTTTCTCCCTCCCCGGGAGATTTTATCCAGGGAATTCCCATAGAGGTTAAAAGCTCTTGGGTTTCACCTATTATGGTATCGTAGAGTATCTCAGGCGATAAGGATAGGGTTCTGGCAATTGTGTACTCCCTGTTTCTTTGCGCCTTTCTCAGATAGCCATACTCCCTAGCTAGAGATTCTACCAGATGTTCCCTTTTACCCTTTAGCCTTGGATGAGAGCCGTCAAACACGTATATTGGTTTAATATGTCGTTCTAGCAAGTTGATAGTTCTGTAAAAAACACCATAAATGTGGGAAGTTACGCGCCCCTCTTGGTTGAAAAGGGGGAGATTTTGTCTTCTAATTTTGGTTAAAAACTGGAACAGCGTGTTAGAAGCATCAACGGCCAACCTGGCATTTTTCAGGTCACTTAAAGGAATAGGTTTGAAACTAACAATGGAGCCCAGTTTCACACCCACACAAACCACCTCCAAAAACAGACCGCATAGTTAAGAACAATTTTTTGGGCAGCAGGAATGTTCATATTACCTCCTCCTGACATGGCGCTTGCTCCTTCTTCTCCCCAACGGTTAAGTGATTGATTGGTAGAATTTGGGATAGCTCTCGCGAACTATACTTTTCTCTATACTTTCTCCTACGTATCAAATGGTACAAGTACTCTTTACTCTGCCTTGCGTCCACCTGATTCACTACCTGAGAGGCTGTCTCCCCCACACTCACAATGAAGATTGAGGAGTTCCAAAGTCCAATTTTTTGTGCCTCCATCATCCTCTGGCACTTTACTCTGGATTCCTTCAAAGCCTTCTCTATTCTTGGTTCCAGAATTAAACTCTTTTCCTGTGACAGCGAGGATATGGCAATCCATGATGCGGGATCATTTTTCTTGAACTTTTTAGTCACCAATTTCTCGATCGTGTCCTTAAGCTCTTTTTCAGCTTTCCTTAACTCTATATCCACATCCATAACTGGCTGCAGAAGAAGAATATATCCTAGGCTTCCTTCACCAAAATTTTCGCCAAGCAAAATTCTATCTAGGACTGGTTTTATGTCTGAGTTGTATTCCAATTCGCTAATCTCGAGCTCCTCAAAATACCTTTCACCCAGTTCGTGTACCCGGTTGCCATCGGGAGCTAGTAGAGGCAAGTAAAGGCACCGTTCGGCCTCCAGCTCGTCACATATCAATCTTGTATCGTATCCCTCCCTCTTCAGAATTTTCCTAAGACTTTGCATCTTCTCTCTCGCCAGTTTAACAGCCTCACCGAAATCTCGGGAAGTCTCCCAAACAGAGATCAGAGTGCGAAGCTCTTTTCCCCTCCTGTAGACCTCAAAACTGAGATTGAAGCCCTTCTCCCAGCAGGATGATAGTATGGAGCTCCCAGCCCCCCTACCGGTAACTTCTGCAAACTGGAAAACTTGGAACCCTCTCCAACCAATATTGTACACTGCACAATCATCAAGAATGTAATCCGCAATTAGAGAATTGGGAAACTTCCTCTTAAAGATCCAATGGAAAGACGCCTCTCTACGCCGCCTCATGAAAAGTGTGAAAAACGAAATCCCGGCAGCTTCAAAAATTATGGTGAACATTGGATGAACTCCATAGTGAGACGACAATCCTACAAGAGCGTAGCAGGTGTTACCTACTGCCAGTACTGTCACAACTTGGCTGCTTCTGCTAAACTTCCTATCCAGCAGAAACTTGGCCAAGAGGTAAAAAGCAAAATAAACTGCTAGAATGTAAAGAATCCCTATGGGGCTACCATTACTGCAAGCATCCAGCCCGGTGCGAATCAACCTAATGGCAAATGAAACACCCAAAGCTAAAGCGCACACTATGAACCCATAATATATGATTTTAAGAAGCACGGCTTCCAACATCCTTAAACGCTTTTAAAAGACTAGGACTAACTGGACTTAGTCCCCTACTTGTAATCTGATAAAAAATCTCCCCTCTAATGTCTAGATAATGGTTAATAATTTCGGCCTTAAGGACCGACTTCACAAATGTCGTTGAAAAGCGCAGAGTAACTTGGGAGAACTTGTTTAACCCCATTCCCATCGAAGGAATATTCTCCCCTTCTATCCCCTCCATGTTTGATATCACTTGGTTTAGTATGAGCATCGCTATGTTTCTTCTTCTTCTACACAGTCCAAGCATTTCCGGCAACTGTTTCTCCACCACCTCACGATATCTGGAAAACTGTGTATCGGGTGACAATCCCCTCCGATACTGGGAAGCAATAGTGTCCACAACTATCAATCTAGTTCTGCTGGAAACATAGGCGTCCAGCACACTGATTATTTCGGTTTGCTCATCTAAACTCTTGGGGACGATTAGGGTTATTCTCTCTAGTGAATCATCGTCCGGAAAAATCTGCGAGAACCTTTTGAAGGAGAACTTGTTATCACCATCAATGTAAAGAGTCTGGTATCCTTCCCGAGAAAGGTTTCCCGCGGCCTGCATGGCAAGCGTGGTTTTACCAGTAGCAGCCTCACCATAGATGTGACTAATCACTCCTGTGGGTAAGCCGCCTCCAATCAAATCATCTATTGGACTCTGGGTATGTACCAACAATGCACCATTATTTCTAACCCTAAGTGAACTCAACATCACCACCTCTCCTAACCAGCACCCCCTCCCTCTCCAAATACTCTAATTTTTTTAAAACCCACTTCCCACTCAAACCCCGTTTTTCCGCCTTCTCCAGAATGGCTAGAAGCGGAACTCTCCCCTCTTTTCCCAGGCTCTGAACTATTTCTTCAAACCTCTCAGTTTTAGTACACATTCCTTCAGGATTATATTTTCCCCCTGCCTTCTCAGCCTGCCTTTTCTGAACCATTTTTGCCGCGGCTTTCCAAGAGCCTACAACGTCCTTTTGCAAATCTGGTGCCTTCAACTTTTTACCACAACGGGGACAGGAGGGCTTCGCGCTGAGAGTGGCTGCAAAGTATTGATTACAGGAAGGGCACTCAACAACCATGTACTTTCTTCCCATTTTTCTCAACTCCGGATTCTCAATCATCTCCCCAATTCCAAATCTCCAATCCCTTCTCTTCTCTACGGAT
>Ga0185342_1001180_pt1 | contig 11249 bp, 13 predicted proteins | sample ConPoolayeEmetaG_FD_128045 | JGI IMG/M metagenome (GOLD analysis project Ga0185342, IMG submission 128045) | Hot spring microbial mat communities from California, USA to study Microbial Dark Matter (Phase II) - Cone Pool mat layer E metaG... ...
TATGAATTTCCTTGCAATAACTCTCATGAAAAATCGATAAAAGAAATTCCCCTTGGAGATGTTGGAGAAGTCCTCTTTTGCAGTGAAAAAGAGTCCCCAGAGAAAAGGGACTCTATTGGCGAGGAAAAGATAACCCCTTGCATAGATTAATCGGAAAATGGAAGGAGTGAAGGAAAGAATATCAACTATTTCAACTTCAGATTGGGGATCTTTTTCTTTTATAGCTTCAGCAATCGCTTTACTTGCGGATAAATGTCCTCCTCCTGCGGAAGCATAGGAAACCAAAATTTTATAACCCATCCTTTTTTATTTTATAAAAATTGGCTATACTTTGAAAACCTTAAGCTCTAAATCTCAGTAATCACAAGAAATTACGCTACTTGCACCGCAAAGGGGAATGTGAACAACTGCAGGTTGGCAGGCTATCTGTCCTGAAGGATAAACCTCAAAAACAAGTATTCTATCTCCAGCTGGAATATCATCAAAGCTTTTCCTCTGCCCGGGTCCGACAGTTCCATAATTTATATTGTCAACAAGGACAGAGTATGTAAGTCCCCTTTGCGATTTATTTTCAACCCACAGAGTCCCAGTGTCGTTGAAAAAGCAGGCACAGGAGATAAAAAGGCTCAAAAGGATAATGATGGAGGACAGAAGAGCTATTTTTTTCATTAAAACCTCCTAAAAAATTATTATAGATTGAAGAGTTAGATTTTACAATTTTAGTTTGGGGTTGATTGTATCTTTTATATGTGTTAATATTTTTCTGGAAATCGGAAGATAAGGAGATTTAATATGTCAGGTCATTCAAAATGGCATTCGATAAAACATAAAAAGGCAGCCCAGGACGCAAAGAGGGGTAAGATGTTCACAAAGATTATAAGGGAGCTCATAATTGCAGCAAGGATGGGTGGAGGAGATCCTGAAAAAAATCCTCGTCTCAGAAAGGCAATTGCAGATGCAAGAGCAGTAAATATGCCTTCTGATAACATAAAGAAAGCGATTCAGAGAGGAACTGGAGAGATAGAGGGAGAAAAGGTAGAAGAAATTTTTTACGAGGGATATGGTCCAGGAGGTGTGGCAGTTTATGTTCAGGTTATGACAGATAATAGGAACAGGACTGTTTCAGAGATAAGACACATTTTTTCAAAAAATGGTGGGAATCTTGGAGAATCAGGTTGCGTTTCCTGGATGTTCTCAAGAAAAGGATATATAGTTGTGGAAAGGGATAAAATTGATGAGGACAAATTGATTAATATTGTTCTTGATAATGGCGGAGAGGATGTTAGAATAGACGGCTCGAACTTTGAGGTCATTACACCACCTGAAGATTATGAAAATGTTTTGCAGGCAATAAAGAATAATGGAGTTGAACCTGCTTCATCAGAAATTGGTTTCATACCTCAGAATTATGTAAAGCTCAAAGGTAAAGAAGCTGAGCAGATGCTCAGACTTATGGAGGCTCTTGAGGAGCATGATGATGTTCAACATGTTTGGGCTAATTTTGACATTGAAGAAGAAGAGATTGCAAAGTATGAAGAGAAAAGATTGCAATGAAGGTTATGGGGATAGACCCCTCGCTAAATTCCACGGGTTACTGTGTAATTGAAAAAGAGGGAGAAAAAATTTCAATTTTAGAAAAAGGGGTAATAAAACCTGCTTCAAATACAATTTCTGAGAAATTGTATAATTTAGCAAGAAAGATTAAAGAGATAATAGACATTTATTCTCCTGATGAGGTTGCCCTTGAAAATGTTTACAGTTCACCCTTTAAAAAATCTTCAATCCTTCTTGCACTTTCAGCAGGAGCGCTCATATCAGCAGTTTGTGAAAGGGGGAAGCCAATATTCCAATATACAACTACAGAGATTAAAAAAGCAGTTACTGGATGGGGTAGGGCAGGGAAGAAAGATGTGGAAAGAATGGTTAGAAGATTTTTGAAAATAGATGGAGGAATTAACAGTGATGTTTCAGACGCAATTGCTGTTGCAATTTGTCACCTTTTTTCCTCATCAAAACTCAGAAATCTGAAATGATTTCGTATTTAAAGGGAAAGATAATAGAAAAAAAGCCAGGTGAGGTTGTAATTGATATTAACGGAGTAGGGTATAAGGCTTATGTCCCACTCTCCACATATTTTAGACTTGGCTCTATCGGTGAATCTATATCCCTTTTTGTTTCTACTTTTATTAAGGAAGAAAGTATAAATCTTTACGGTTTTCTAACAAAAGATGAAAGGTCTCTCTTTGAAAGATTGACAAAGATAAATGGTGTTGGACCGAGGCTTGCTCTAAACATTCTGTCAGGTTTAGAACCTGAAGAGTTTGTAGAGGTTGTTGAGAAAGGTGAGGCTCAAAGACTTTATTCCCTTCCTGGAGTTGGGAGAAAGACTGCAATGAGAGTAATTTTAGAGCTTTCAGGAAAGCTTGGGGTAGAAGAGAAGGTCAGTATGAGAGAAGACATACTATCAGCACTTGTAAATCTTGGATACAAGAAAAAGGATGTAATTAGGACTGTCGATAAGACTCTAAAAAAGATTAACCCAGAGGATGGATTTGAAAAGGCTTTTAAAGAAGTTTTAAAGGAATTGGCGAAAAAATGAAGAGTTTTTCTAATCCAAGACCAACTGAGGAAGATTTAAAATTTGAGAAAAACATCAGACCTCGAACCTTCGATGAGTTTATTGGACAGGATATTGTTAAAGAGAATTTAAAAGTTTTCATAGGAGCTTCTAAGAAGAGAAATGAGACCCTTGACCATGTTCTTCTTTACGGTCCTCCTGGTCTTGGCAAAACCTCCCTTGCTTATCTTATTTCCTATGAGATGAATGCAAAAATAAGGACATCATCAGGTCCTGCTATTGAGAAGGGTGGTGATCTTGCAGCAATCCTTTCGAATCTTGAAGAAGGTGAGATACTTTTCATTGATGAGATCCATAGATTACACCCTTCTGTTGAGGAGATTCTCTACTCCGCCATGGAAGATTTCACCCTTGATATAGTTGTTGGACAGGGACCATCGGCAAGAACCTACAAACTTTCAATTCCAAAATTCACATTAATAGGAGCAACAACAAGGGCTGGTTTAATTTCATCCCCTCTTAGAAGCAGGTTTGGAATAATTCATTACCTTGGTTTTTACACTCCTGAGGAACTTTGCAAAATTGTAAAAAGGACATCAAAAATTCTCGGAATAGAAATTGATGACAAAGCAGCTCTTGAAATCGGTAAAAGGTCAAGGGGAACACCGCGAATTGCAATAAGGCTTTTTAGAAGGGTCAGGGATTTTGCAGAGGTAAGCTCCCAATCAAAGATAACCCTTAATTTGACCCTCTCTGCCCTTGAAAAGCTCCAGATTGACAGTGCTGGTTTTGATGAGGTGGATAGGAAAATTCTCCAAACTTTAATTTTGAGATTCAATGGAGGTCCTGCTGGAATAAATGCAATTTCAGCTTCAATCAATGAGGATAGGGAGACAATTGAAGGAATTTATGAGCCATACCTTGTTCAGGAAGGATATATAATAAGGACTCAAAAGGGGAGGGTTGCAACAGAGAAAGCTTATAAGCATCTTGGTTTAAAACCAGGAACCCAGAATAAATTGTTCTGAAATGGACATTTCCCTTTTTGATTTCCAGCTTCCCAAGGAGCTTATTGCTCAATTCCCAAGGGAGAAAAGGGATTCTTCAAGGATGATGGTTGTTGAAAAGGAAAGGGGTGAAATTATCCATGAGAGTTTTGAGAATTTCCCTTCTTTTTTAAGGAAAGATGACCTTCTTGTGCTAAACAATACTAAAGTAATTCCTGCTAAATTTTTCGTTATGGATGGGAATGGAAGAAAGATTGAGGTTTTGATTCTTAGGGAGCTTGGAAATGGGATATGGGAGACCCTTTGCAAACCTTCAAAGAGAATGAAAAAGGGAATGAAATTCAAATTCATAGAAATTTCAGGAGAAGGAGAGGTTTTAGATGAAGGGGAATGGGGAAGGAGATATTTAAAGTTTTCATTTGAAAGGGAAGATTTTTACAAATATTTAAGAAGTTTTGGTTATGCTCCCCTTCCACCCTACATAAAAAGAGATAAAGAAAAGGATTATTTAAGGGAGAAGGATCTTGAGTTTTATCAAACTATATGGGCAAAGATAAATGGCTCTATTGCAGCACCAACAGCAGGCATGCATTTTACAAAGGAAATTCTTGATGAAATTTCAGCAAAGGGAGTTGAAATTGTAGAGATTACTTTGCATGTTGGAGAGGCTACCTTTAGACCTGTGAAAGTAAAGGATATAGAAAAGCATAAAATGGGAGAAGAATATGTTTTTATTGGAGAGGATTCTGCAAAAAAAATTGAAGAAGCTTTGAAAAAGAAAAGAAGGATAGTTGCAGTGGGAACAACGGTTGTAAGAGCCCTTGAATCTTCCTATAACAATGGAAAAATTAAAGAAGAAGGCTTTTTTACAGATCTTTTTATATATCCACCTTTTAAATTCAATGTTGTATCCTCCCTATTTACAAATTTTCATCTTCCCAAATCCACCCTTTTCATTCTTGTTTCTGCCTTTGCAGGATTAGATCTCATGAAAAGGGCATACTCTGAAGCCATAAAAATGGGATACAAATTTTTCAGCTATGGAGATTGCATGTTCATAGTTTAATGCTATAATTATATGGATGAGCCAGATGCCCTATGAAAAGATTCATGAGAGACTTTATGAAGAGAGATTGAAGGAGATTATTGACCCTGATTATAAACCTCCCTTCACAGTCACAATTTCCTTTGGATATGAGGAAAGAGAAGAGTATTCAAAGGCTTGCGAGAAGGTAACCCGTTCAAAATACTATTATGAAAAGGGAGAAGGGAAATTCAAAAGACATTATGCTACATTTGGAACTGATGAGGTTGAGGAGCTCTTTGAACTTTTCAATCTTGTAAAGGATTTCAAAAGTCTTGATCTCCTTATTTCAGGGAAAAGGGTTCCTTATGCAGTGGAGCTCTGGCTATTTCTTTTCTGGTTTTACAGGATAAAATAATGGAAGATTTAACCGAAAGGTTGAAAGTTCTAAAGGAAAAAATTGAAGAATTGAGAGTAAAATACGAAAATTATTTTGCAGGTTTTGAAAAACTTCCACCATTCAAACTTCATGATGAAATCTCAAAGGAAATAAATAGTCTTATGGGAAAGACTTTGATGAGTTATGGTTTGCAGTATCTTTTGAACCAAATTGCCCAGAGATTCAGAACATATGAATCCTTGTGGGAAAAACAGATGAAGAGAAGAGAGGAGGGCTTGTTAAATATGAAAAGAGAAGGGGGAAGAGCGTTTGCCTTTCCTCAGACAAGAGAGTTCTTTAAATTTTCATCGGGAAACGAAAAGGACGAGCTTAAAAAATTATATCAGGATTTTGTGAAGAATTCTGGGAAAATAGCGGGTAAAACTGTAAGTTTTGAACAATTTGAGAGGTATATATCCCAACAGGTCAATACCCTGAAAAAGAAATTTTCCTGCTCACTGGTTGTTGTCTGGGTAGAGAAAGAGGGAGATACAGCAAAAATAAAAGCAAAGCCAGAATAGAGATTTCAAAGAAGAGAATTCTGGTATTGTCATAGTTTAGTTTTTCCTAAATTATCGCTTCTAACATTCCCATTCCTTGATGGGAGGGGATAAAGGGGAGAACAAAGGGAGGGGGTATATTTTTGACAAAACTTACCATTTACCGAAATCTTTATTCAATTTCTTCTTTAATTCCATCGTCCTCGACGAGGGCTTCTTCATCTGCATAAATTCTTCCACCCTCTTCTTCAAAACTTAGACAGCACATAAGTCTTCCGCATAAACCGGATATTTTCAAAGGATTTACATTTATATTTTGGTTCCTTGCTTGCTGTAAAGTTATTGGTTCGAAAAGTCTCATAAAGGAACAGCAACAGAGATGCCTTCCGCAGACTCCTATTCCTCCGACCATTTTTGCTTCATCCCTCACTCCTATCTGCCTCATCTCAATTCTCATTTTGAACTCCTTGGCAAGGTCCTTCACAAGTTCGCGAAAATCTATTCTTCCATCTGCTGTAAAATAAAACATTCCTTTCCTTTCGTTCAAGAAGAACTTTACCTTAACGAGTTTCATTGGGAGTCCCCTTGCCTTTATCCTTTCGAGGCAGAAATTGAAAGCATACTTCTCCCTTCCTCTCTTCCTCTCTACTTTCTCTATCTCCTCATCCTTTGCTCTTCTTACTTTAACCAGATTTCCATTCTTCTCTTCCAATTGTTGTGAAATTACAATCGCTAATCCTAACTCACCTCCCATCTCGTTAGGAACAAAGACTCTATCGCCAATTTTTAGATCCTCTTCACTTATTGCCCAGACAGTTCTTCCAGATTCCTCAAGTTCAATTAGAACCTTTATCATTTAAACCTTCCTTTAGCTCTAAAAAAAGAATGTATGGGAAAAGATATTGGTTGACATTTTTCTCAAGGTTCTTCCTCAAAAAATCTATCCTCTCAATCAATTTTATCAAATTCTCCAATTTTAATCTTCCCTTCAATTCAACCATTTTGTCAAGAAGTTCAACATTAGCAAAAGAAGCCAATTCCTCATGTTCCAATTTTATCATATCTTCAATAATTGTGAGAATTATCCGGAGGAAAAGGTCAATATCTTCGTTCCATTCAGATCTTGGGACATTTCTGCCCTTTTCAATTTCAGAAAGCAAGGAATCAAGGGCATTTAGATACTCCCCATCTTTTATGTTCCTTATAATTTTAAAGGCAATCTCCCTTCTTCTCAGAATTTTTTCCATATCAGCTGAGAGAGCAAGCTCGAAATCATTTTCAAAAATTATGGAAAAAAATAGAGCGTTTTTCTCATTAAAGCCATTTTCAACAAATTTTTTTATGAAGGATTTTGAACTTGAGAAAATATCAATTTGCAAACATCTTGACCTTATTGTTGGAAGTATTTTTTCTGGATTTTTAGTCAGAAGTAAAAAGTGGGAATAGGAGGATGGCTCCTCAAGGGTTTTAAGAAAAGCATTCCCCGCTTCCTCATTCATTAGTTCTGCTTCTTTAATTATAAAGACCCTTTTTTTACCTATCATTGGTCTCAATGAAGCTATCTCAATTAGCCTTCTTATCTGGGAGATTTTTATCGATGAGCCGTCAGGTTCTTCAAAAATGATGTCAGGGTGAACATTCCTTTCAATCTTGATACAGGAATCGCATTTCTCACAAGAATCAGGCTCAGGATTTTTACAGTTAAGGGCTTTTGCAATTTGAATTGCCATGAAAAGAGTATCAGAAATTGTCCCTTTAAGAATAAGGGAATAGGAGAGTTTACCATTTTTCAAAGCTCCAAGTATTATTTTTTTTGCGACATCATTATTTTCTATCGCCTTTATGCCCATTTTCTTCCATCCATAACTTTTCTCAATGCTAAACCTGTAAAAGATGAATCCAATTTAACGAGCTCTTCCGGTGTCCCTTCTGCAACTAAATATCCTCCTTCCTCTCCTCCTTCAGGACCAAGGTCAATTATCCAGTCAGCTGATTTTATAACCTCAAGATTGTGCTCAATCACAATAACTGTATTCCCTCTTTCAACAAGCTGAGAAAGGACATCTATTAGCTTTTTTATGTCATCAAGATGGAGACCTGTTGTGGGCTCATCAAGAATATAGAGGGTTTTTCCAGTGGATTTTCTTCCCAATTCCTTACATAGCTTTACCCTCTGGGCTTCTCCCCCTGAAAGGGTAGGGGCAGGTTGACCGAGTTTTATATATCCAATACCTACACCCCTCATAACATCAAGTCTTCTTTTGAGGAAAGGAATATTTTTAAAGTATTCGTAAGCCTCATCAACTGTCATTTCAAGGTATTCATAAATGTTCTTCCCCTTATATTTTACTTCAAGGGTTTCCCTATTATACCTTTTCCCCCCGCATCTGTCACACTTAACATGAACATCGGGGAGGAAACTCATTTCTATCTTTTTTATACCAGCTCCCTGACAAGCCTCGCACCTTCCACCCTTAACATTAAAGCTGAATCTCCCTTCCCTGTATCCCCTTGCTCTTGCCTCCTGAGTCATTGCAAAAAGCTTTCTTATTGTCCCAAAGATTTCAGTATAGGTTGCAGGATTTGAACGAGGTGTTCTTCCAATTGGTGATTGGTCAACATTAATAACTTTGTCAATTTTTTCAAGACCTTTAATTTCTTCGAATTTACCTGGTTTTTCCTTGGATTTATAGAGAAAGTTTGAAGCTGCTTTGTAGAGAATGTCAAAGACAAGGGTGCTCTTTCCAGAGCCAGAAACCCCTGTGACACAAACAAAAACACCAAGAGGGATCTTCACATTTATATTTTTCAAATTATGCTCTTGAGCTCCAATTATCTCTATATATCCCTTTGGTTTCCTTCTTTTTTTAGGAAGGGGAATAATCTTCTCCTTTCTAAGGTAAGAAGAGGTAAGGGATTCTGATTTTAATAGGGTGAAAAGATCACCCTGAGCGACAAGATAACCGCCCTTCTCTCCTCCTTCAGGACCAAGGTCAATTATCCAATCTGCAGATCTTATTGTGTCCTCATCATGTTCAACAACTATAATTGTGTTTCCAAGATCCCTTATTTCCCTCAAAATCTGAATTAACTTTCTATTATCTCTATTGTGAAGGCCTATGCTCGGCTCATCAAGGACATAAAGAACTCCTCTTAATCTTGAGCCTATTGTCGATGCAAGTCTCACTCTTTGTGCTTCCCCTCCTGAGAGGGTTGAAGTTGGACGGTTCAGATCAAGGTAATCCAGACCAAGCCTTATCATAACATCAAGACGAGAATTTATTTCCTTTATTATTTTTTCTGCGATCAACCTCTCCTTTTTTTCAAGGGATTCCAAATCGAGGGATCTTCTAAGATCTGAAACAGGAAGCGTTGAGTAATGATGAATGTTCTTTCCAAGGAACAGGACAGAAAGGGATTCCTCCTTCAACCTCCTTCCATTACAAACAGGGCAGATATCATCGGTAAGGATTAGCTCTCCCCATTCATCATAAGTTGAAAGCCATCCGAGCCCCTCGCATCTTTTACATGCACCATAGGGACTATTGAAGGAAAAGGATCTCGGTTCAAATTCAGGAAGGTCAAGGTCGCAATTGGGACAGTAAAGTTTTGTTGAGAAGAGAAACTCCTCTCTGTCACTTTCTATAACAGTCACAGTTCCATTTCCGATTTTCAGAGCAAGATTTAAAGCTTCCTTAGCTCTCTCCTCCCTTACTGGATTAAGGGTTAACTGATCAATGAAAATTTCTATTGTATGTTTTTTGTTTTTGTCAAGATATATAGAATTTGTTAATTCAAGAATGTTTCCATCGATTCGAGCTTTAATAAAGCCTTTTCTTGAAAATTTTTCAAGGGATTCCCTGTGATCCCCCTTTTTCCCTCTTATAACTGTTGCAAGGATTGATATCCTTTTTCCCTGAAAATTTTCCCTTATTCTTTCCCAGATCTGGGAGGAGCTTTGTCTTGATACTTCTCTTTTGCAAACAGGACAATGGGGTCTTCCAACTTTTGCAAAAAGAAGGCGGAGATAATCATGAATCTCAGTAACTGTTCCAACCGTTGATCTTGGATTTGTTGATATTGTTTTCTGATTAATTGCAATTGCAGGAGAAATCCCCTCAATAGCCTCAACATCAGGTTTTTCAAGATTTTCAACAAATTGCCTTGCATATGTGGAAAGACATTCTATGTATCTTCTCTGTCCCTCTGTCCATATTGTGTTAAAGGCAAGAGAAGATTTTCCTGAGCCACTGGGACCAGTGATTACAATAAACTTGTTCCTCGGTATATCAATGTCAAGATTTTTTAGGTTGTGCTGGGTTACTCCTTTTATTCTGATGTAATCCATAAATTTCTATTTTAACCCTTCATTCCAAATAGAGCAATGGGTGAAAATATTTTAAAATTGTATATTCTATTTCTTCTCTTAGATTCTGATTAAAATCTAAATTTTTGCATCAGGGAAAACCGAGAAGATAGTCCAGCCCTGATAGAAATATTGCACAAAAAAATTTACATAGAAAATTAGTGATGCAATTCGTGGGCTTGACAGGAGAATTTCGATAAATATAATTGGATTTCTAATGCAATATATATTTTTTGTAATTTTTAGCCTATTGACGCTTTTGCCTATCATTTATATTCTCTTTTCAAAAAATACCCTTTATTCTGCAGTTGCCCTTATTTTCTCCTTTTCAGGAATTGCTGGTTTTTATGCACTCCTCTCAGCTCCATTTCTTTCTCTAATTCAGGTTCTTGTATATGCGGGAGCCATAATGGTCCTTTTTGTCTTTGCAATAATGCTCATTGATTTAAGGGAAAAGGAAAAAAGAAGAGCCCCCTTTTCATCTAAGATTGCGATTATACTCAGTTTTGTATTCGGTATTCAGATTTTACTTCCCATATTAAACCTGACAGGCTTTCTTCCTCCTTCAATCTCCCCAGTGAATTTAAAGGATATAGGGAAGGCTCTATTTTCTGAGTATCTTTACCCCTTTGAAATCACATCCCTTTTAATCCTTGCAGCCCTTGTTGCAGGAATTGTAATAGCAAGGAGGGAGAGTTGATCCCAAGCATTTATTTTATTTCAATTTCAATCTTTATCTTTATCGCAGGATTGATAATATTCTTTACAAAGAAGGACCTCATTTTTGTCTTTATGTCAGTTGAAATAATGCTAAATGGGATTAATCTCTTTCTTCTCTCCCTTTCTCCCAATTTAAATTCCCAGATTCTCATCATTTTTATAATAACTGTTGCAGCTGCTGAAGCTGCTGTTGGACTTGCAATAATATTGAATCTTTCAAGGGTTAAAGGGGATGTGGAGGTTGACGCAATGAGGATTCTAAAGGGATGAGGTTAGAGGATATATTCTGGTTAATTCCTTTATTCCCTGCTATCTCAACAGTTCTCATTCCCCTCTTCAGTAAGTATCTTCGTAAAGCTGGTGTTTCCCTTTTAGCCTGTGGTTCTGTTTTTTTATCATTTATTTTTTCCTCAATCTCCTTTTTCCTCCTTCTAAATCAGGGTCCTGCTAAAAAAATCCTTTATGAGTGGATTGCTGTTTCGAATCTTAAAATAAACCTCTCCTTCCAATTTGATTCTTTATCTGCGGTTATGGCTCTTGTTGTTTCTGGAGTTGGTTTTCTAATTCATGTTTACTCCATTGGATATATGGGAAAAGACCCAGGCTATGCAAGAT
>Ga0185342_1001181_pt1 | contig 11245 bp, 9 predicted proteins | sample ConPoolayeEmetaG_FD_128045 | JGI IMG/M metagenome (GOLD analysis project Ga0185342, IMG submission 128045) | Hot spring microbial mat communities from California, USA to study Microbial Dark Matter (Phase II) - Cone Pool mat layer E metaG... ...
CTCAAGGGAACGGCGTCTATGTTGGCACCCTCATGGGGGCTGCGTCTTGTTTAGCCTCTTAAGCCCAAGCCAAACCCTTCAGCTACCAACAACTATTTACATACCCTACTTTCAAATAAACTTTCTGGCGATTCATCCCCACGACTAAAGTCGGGGGCTTTCTCACCAAGGTTTTGTAAAACTTCTTTCATATCTTGTCTAAAACGCGTAAGCGGGTGTAGTTTTTTATGGGTTTTGGTTAATTTTTTGCAACTTTACAAAGTTAATTTGAAAAATTTTCAGAATTCAACTTATATTTTCCAAAAGTGAAGATTGTTTGACGGAGCATTTTTTGTAAAAATTTATATCTAGTGTTGAAGTTGGTATTACGCTTATGGGGTTGATTTCTGTGAATGAAGTTACTGTTGCTGCTATTCAGATGAGGTTGAATGACGCCTTTACTAAGTGTGATGTAGATGAGAATGTTTCCCACGCTTTAGATATGGTGGAGAGGGCGGTGAGTAGGGGAGCGGAGATTGTTGCTCTTCCCGAGTTTTTCAATGTGGGTTCTTGGCTTGAGAACAAAAGGCCGGTGGAAGTTGTTGAGTCCTTGGATGGCCCTACATACCAGAAAATTAGGGAGAAAGCGAGAGAGTTGAGAGTATGGCTGGTGGGCGGCACTATTCCGGCCCGAAAAGGTGATAAAATTTACAATGCGGGGATAATTGTTTCTCCTCGGGGTGAAGTTGTGGATTTTAGTAGAGCTTGGTATTACCCTGGATACTATGAATTGGAAGGAAAATATCCCGTTGTAGAGAGTGAATTTGGAAGGATAGGAGCCATAATTTGTGGAGACATTTTACTGAGCGAAATCCCCAGAACACTAAAGTTTAAGGGTGCGGAAATCGTTTTCCACCCAACCCTGGCCAACGAACTCTCACTCCAGTTGTTTCACGAGTTTGCATGGGTGAGAGCCATAGAAAACTGCTACTTCATTGTTCAGATTAACCCAATTGCTTATCACCCCAAGGTTGGAAAACTACCCGGACGCAGCGCCATTTTCTCACCCTTTGGAGAAAAAATAGGTGAAGCCCCTAAAGAAAAAGAACACATTTTAGTAGCCAAACTAAACCCCGATATTAAATCCAAAACTTGGTTTGGCGGAAAAGGTCTCGATGAAGCCCGAAAGTTTTTTGACGGCCCACTAAAGGACGCTATTAGAAGAATAAACTACATAGAAACGCTGAAGTCAGCCCTAAAATACGATTCAGAATAAGCCTTATACCTATAAAAATACCAGTCTCACTGTTAGTTTTTATCATTTTTGTTTTCCAACTCCGCCACTACAAAACTTTAGTGGAGCAGTAAAAAATATATGATTAGAAGAGGATATTTAGCAGAATTAATTGGAGGAAATATGATGTTTTATGAAGAAAAGTGCACCCTCTGTGGAGAGTGCCTCATGAAGTGCGCCTATTTAGCCTACCCCGAGGAAAAAGCTAAGGAGGAATTTAAAAAGTTAATTAAGGGAGAACCCACACCAGTAACCTCGGAGTGCATAACCTGCTGTGCCTGCAACATGTACTGTCCTGAGGGAGCCAATCCCTTCGACTTAATTAATCAAAGGCAGGAAGAAACTGGGACTTTTCCAGCAACAGAGAGAGCAGTGAGTATGATGAGTATGGCCTCCCAACTGCCCTCCGAAGTTAAGAAGGGTGAAAAGGGTAAACCAGTTTTGAACCTCTGTACGGTAGACCTTCTCCCAGGAGTTATTGAAGGCCGGCTTTTCGATGGGTTAACCATTACTAAGGGTGGAGACTACTTCTGCTACATCGGCTGGATTCACGTCGGTAAGCCCAGCATGGTTAAACAAAACGCCCAAAAGTTTGTCGACAACTTGTCCAAGGTAGTGAAGGAGGTGGGAGCCAAAGAGGTCATATGCTACCACGACGACTGCTACGCCCTCTTAGGCAACAAGGTTCACGAATTTGGAATAAAACTACCATTCAAACCAATACACATAATAGAGTATCTGAGGGACTACGTCAAAGCTCACAAGAACGAAGTAAAAAAGCTTAACATGAAAATAGCGTACCAGCAGCCTTGCGCCTCAAGATACACCTTTGCCAAAGACAAAATGCTTGACGAACTCTTTAAACTCATAGGAGTTGAAAGGGTGAATAGGAAATATGACAGGATGTATGCCTTGTGCTGCGGTGGGGCGCAGGGAGCAATGTCCACGGTGTCCAAAGAGGAATTGGAAGAGTGGCGGAACAAGAACCTGATGGACGCCAAGGAGCATGGAGCTGAAGCAATGGTTTTTCTCTGCCCTATGTGTGTTCTCGGTCTCAGAAGCAGAGCCAAAGCACAGAACTTGGAACCCTACATACTAAGCAACTTGGTACGTCTAAGCTTGGGTGAGAAGCTCACCGTTGGGGGAGCAGGCAAAGTTTTCGAATAAAAAAATTCCCCCTTCTTTTATGTAAATGCCAAAAAGGGAGTAGTGAGTCTTAGAGTGTGAGTTCACCCCTAATAGAGCATCCATTGCCCGGGAGCCATTATCCCTCGGGGATCCAATAATTTTTTTATTTTTTTCATAAGTTTGAGGTATTCTGAATCAGCATTTTTCAGAACAATATTTTGAAGTGTAGGGGAAGGCTTCCAAAGCACACCCCCAAGATTAATACAGTCCTGAGAGAGTTCCTTCAAGACGTTTACTAGTTTTTTGACTTGATTGGGGTCTCTTTTGTCAAAGGGAAATATGAACAAAATGCAAATAGCGTGTCCTGAGCGCATAGGCCTCAGAAAGTGCAAATATTGAAATCCGTGTCTTTTAGCTATTTCAACCCCCCTCTTATAGGCAGTGTCAATCAAGGGTGAAGGTATGTAGCATCCTAGGTACTCGGCTCCTCCACCCTGCAATAAGTCCATAAAGGGGAAGGTTCGTGGAACCATTAAAACCTCCTTTTTTGCCTGTGGGGAGCGGGCGTATTCCTCAATCTGGATACCGTTGTTTAACAGGTTCTCTGCGATGCTTTTCACAGTCCGCTTCTTATATTCTATTTCTTCTAGGGATTTGCCGTTTAAAACAATGTCCATGGTGATTTCTGAAACATCCGAGGGTTTTTCGGGCAGGGGGAACCTTTCTCTGCCGCTGGTTCCTGTCCAACTAAACATACAAATGTCTTCACACACTTCACTCCTAGTCATCTTCAAGAAGATTTCAGGAATGTCATTTACATTATAGATTTTGTAGAACAGAGCGTCCCTAAAATTGGGCTTCGGCCAGAGCTGCACAGAAGCCTTGGTGATTATGCCTGTGGCGCCGAACCAGCCCAGAAAGAGTCCCGTAAAATCGGGGAGGCAGTATTTGGTGAGCCAGGACTTACCCAACGCGCAGGAGCCGGTTCTTAGAATTTCTCCTGTGGGAAGAACCACCTCCAAACCATTAACAAAGTCTGAGTTTGCACCATAACTAAGCGACAATTGGCCCAAACCGTGTATTAACGCGTTGGGAATAACGCCCACGGAGGGAGGAGCGTGGGGCATACTAAACCAGAGATTGGAGCAGTTCTCCTCAAGATAGGTCTTAAGCTGGCCCACTGTTACTCCACACTCCACCACCACGTACATGGAACTTTTATTTAATTCCACAATTTTATCCATTCTTTTTAAGTCCAGCACTATGCCCCCCTCACACGGTATCGCCAGTCCAGACAGAGTCATACCGCCAACCCGAGGAGTTATGGGAACTCCCTCCCTATTGGCCAACAACAGTATTTCCCGAATCTCCTCCACATTTCCAGGCAACACCACAAATCCTGGACTGCGTGATTCCTCAGTACTGGGGTCACCTGAATAGTAGTAGCGTTCCTCCGAACGGTCGGAAACAAAATTTTTCCCAACAATCCTCTCCAGAGATTTCAAAATGCCCTTATGATTCTGCCTTGTTAGCGTTTTTTTAGGCAAATTAGGCTTCTCCACATACATTTTTCACGCCAAAAACCCAAACCAAAAATGACACTAAGAAAGACTCAATTTTTAAGAGTGCCATTCAAAAAAGGGGGAGGAGAGATTGAAATTTTTGGTTTTTATATGCCCATTGATTTTCTGACTAGCTGTATCACGTCGTACATTTGGAGTTTTGAGTTGTGCTGTTTTATTGCGTCGTCTAGATTACGCCAGCAGAAGGGACAAGCGGATACGATGGCTTCAACACCAAGTTTTTCTGCTTCCTTCACTCGTTCATAGGCGGTTTCAACTGACCATTCACCGTAGCCGGATTTGACTCCTCCTCCGGAACCGCAGCACCAAGCATTTTCCCTAGTGCGGGGCATTTCCACCAGTTCTATGCCAGGTATTGCTTTAAGTATGTTGCGTGGGGAGTCGTATACCCACATGTGTCTTCCCAGATGGCAGGGGTCATGGTAGGTGACCTTCATTTTCACCTCGTTTTTTAACTCTATTTCGCCGTTTTTTATCATGTTCTCCAGCAGCTGGGTAGTGTGTAATACTTCAAAGTCGTGTTTGGAATTAAGAAGCCAGTCGTATTCCTCTAGGTAGTCCTTTTTCCAAGTTCTGAAACATCCGGAACAGGTGGTAACAATTTTACAGGCGCCCACTTTTTTGGCTTCTTCAATATTGTGTTGAGCAATCTTTGAAGCCGAGACATAGTCTGTTTCCCACTGTCCAGTTCTTAGCAGGGGTGAGGTGCAACACCACTCATCTCTCATTATGGTGAAGTCCAAGCCTAAACTATCAAAGACAGCAACGGTGTCCTGTGCCAGAACCTTCTGCCGATAAGCAGAAGTGCAGCCTACAAAGTAAACCATTTCTGATTTTTCGGGTAGAATTATGCCTTTTGGTAGCCAGTCCAATCTTTTGCTGTGGGGTTCAAGGTAAGGATTGTGTTCCTTTCCCATATGTACTCCGAAGTCTTTCTGGCGGCCGGGAAGTTTTATTCCCGCTTTTACTGCTTCGGCTCTGGTGGCTTCAATTATTCTCAAAATGCTGTCCTTTATGGGATATATACATTGGGTGGAGCAGTTTCCACAGGTTTGGCAGGCAAAAAGTATATCTACAATATCGTCGTCAAAGCCAAACTCCTCCTCGTAAACGCCTCTGGCAGTCCACATCCTTCCGCCGCCCGTGAAGGTTTCAAACCGAAATTTGGTGTAGGAGGGACACCCGTTGTAGAAAAGGTTAGGGCCTGTGGTTCTGCAGTACTGGCACTTGTAGCAGCGGTGAAGTATATCTTTATATTTTTCTAAAACCATATCCATCAACTCCTAAAGAGCCCATTGTCCGGGAGCCATTATACCGTTCGGGTCAAGCATGGTTTTGATTTTTTTCATGAGTTGCACGTACTGGGAATCTGCGTGTTTTAAAACGATTTTCTGAACTGTGGGTGAGGGCTTCCAAGGAACGCCCCCCAGATTTATGGCCATATCGCATATTTCCACCAGAACCTTTAGCAGTTTTTCGACCACTTCGGGATTCCTTTTATCGAAGGGGAAGGCGTACATTATCCCGGTGCAGTGTCCAGTCCTGAAGGGCCTAACCACGTGTAGGTATTGGAAACCATACTTTTTCGCTATTTCTATTCCCCTCTTGTAGGCTTCACCCATGGCTTCCGTGGGAATGTAGCATCCCAAGTATTCGGCGCCGCCACCGAGCATCAAATCCATAAAAGGCAAGGGCTGGGGAACCATCAACATGGCGATTTTTAGCATTAAGGGAGGTTCAAACTCCTCAACTTTAACTCCCTTCCTCATGGCTTCCTCCATAATTTCTCCAATCATCCTCTTCTTTAAGTCGACTTGTTCTTGGTTCTTTCCGCTAAGAATGATGTCCATAGTAATCTCTGGGGTGCCTTCAGGTTTCTGGGACATGTAGAACCTTTTAGTGCTGGTTCCAGTCCAACTGTTAATGTAAATATCATCACAAACCTCACTCTTAGTCAGCTTCAAAAGTATATCCACAGTGTCCTCCACAGTATCCACCTTATAAAACATAGTGTCGCGAATGCTGGGTTTTGGCCAGAGCTGCACGGAAGCCTTGGTAATTATGCCTGTGGCGCCGAACCAGCCCAGAAACAGTCCCGTAAAATCGGGGAGGCAGTACTTGGTGAGCCAGGACTTACCCAACGCACAGGAGCCGGTTCTTAGAATTTCTCCTGTGGGCAGAACAACCTCCAAACCATTAATCATATCTGAGCTGACACCATAGCCTAGAGATACCTGTCCAGCACCGTATATGATCGCATTAGATATTACCCCAACAGATTGTGGAGCGTGAGGCTGACAGAACCAGAGATGGGGATGGTTCTCCTCCAGATAGGTTTTGAGTTGCCCCGTTGTCACGCCACACTCCACCACCGCATACATGGAGTCCTCGTTCACTTCAATTATTCTATCCATCCTCTTCAAATCCAGCAGTATACCACCGCCATAAGGTATGGCTAGGCCGGACAGAGTCATACCGCCTACACGGGGAGTCAGAGGAATCTTTTCCCGATTGGCGAGCCTCACTATTTCCTGAATCTCCTCAACAGAGCCCGGCATTACCACAAAATCCGGAGTGCAGGGCTCCTCAGCACTGGGATCGCTGGAATAGTAGTAGCGTTCCTCCGAACGGTCGGAAACAAAATTTTTCCCAACAATGCTCTCCAGAGATTTACGGATACTGGAATAGTTAGGGTTCCTAAGCTTTTTTTGGGACAAAACATTTTCCTCCGCCAAAAATTTCTAAAAAGATAATTGGCGCATTAAGCTCCGCTCAAAACGCTTCTATAACAAACGGATAATATTTAAATTGTGTTTGAGCGTAAAAACTTTTGTGCCTCCGCCAAGCGAGCATAAACCGAATCAGTTTCTAGGGCTCCCCGAAGAAGATTTTAAGAGAGGCTCCTCTCTAAGGAGGAAAAAAAAGGGTAGGGCATGCTCAAAAAGGGAAATAGCGTGCTAAACCAGTGTGCTATACTTGTGCCTTTAATTGTTTAATCCCATTACTAGGCCGCCTTTTTGGCACTCTTATTTATATAAAAAAGTGGGAGGGGTGATCTATTGGGTGGACTCTTTTGCTATTTCTACTGCTCTCATTATTAGGTCTGTGAATTGTTCCGGTGTGATGTTTGGAACTTCATATCCCGGGGTGGCGTATATCTTCTTTACCTTTTCTAGAATTATTTTTTTGTCTATGGGTGTGTCTTTGAGCTCTTTTTCCATTACATCTATGGGGGAGAAGGGTATCATGGGAGCCGCGTGGAGGGTGCCCGTTACCAGAATGTTATACAGTTTATTTTCTTTTACAAGCACTACGACCCTTACGAATGGCCCTTGGGGAATTTTTATTCTAGCCTCTCCTTTACCCACTCCTTTTGTTATGGGGGTGTCGGCAAACTTTACCCTCTCAGCCCTGTTGTAGAAGAAGTTTTCAGAGGAGAGCAAGCCTTTAGCCATGTTATATGCGGGAATCTTCTCCCACTCCACAACCGTAGGGACTGGTGTAACTCCGAAAGCTTTGGACAATGCGTCCCTCATCACCCCTTGGAACTCCTTTAAAGTGATTTCTCTCCCCACCAGTTCATTCAGATTTATGGATCTGTCTCGAAGCGTTTTTGTCTCCTTATCCGCAAACTTTTCGGGGGGAGGCGTAATGATTTGGTCTACTATGTCCCATGGAACAGGGGTTAATTGGATGACGTAGCCGCATCCCATGAAACTCTGACTACTTATCCCGCTGGCAATGCTAATTTTCCTCCATTTCCCGTCGTCACACATGACCTCCACATCATTGAGGGGTTTGTACCTGGTTTTAAGACCGTATACTTCCCCTATTTCTTTGGCTGCGCCTGAGAAAATCTTCCTGTAGAATTCCTCAAGGGTTGGTGGACACTTGGGATGTTCCCGATTAAAGGCCATGGTACTTGCGGGTGCCCCTACATCTACCCACGATACGCCTCCTCCATACGGACATCTAATCTCAACTGCAATGTCGTGTTCCATACAATATTTCAGGTTTACATCGTAGTCGGGAGAAGCGAAGTAGGGGAAAATTATGTTATTCTTCTTCCAAGTCAGCCACATCATAAAGGCGGGGGGAAGAACCCCCTTGGGAACCATCGAAGAAGAACCTGCAATCACAACAAATTCAGCCCAAGTTGTATGCCTCACAATGTAGGCAGCCTCATCCTCCTCCCACTTTGTTTTACCATCCTCTCTCTTCCAAAAGGTTTCGGACAGACAATGCACCTCCAAAAATGTTAATCAATTTTTATTGATTAAACCTTTAATAAACATATCTTAGAATGGATAGTAAATTTTTAACATAAATATTAAAAAGCGTGAGATTAAAAAAGGAAGGCTCAGACACCTAACCTTTTCAGAAGCCTCAAGAAAAAGGGATAACTTACGATTAAAGCGAGTTATTATTAAGTGGACCTTGCTCAATCTATGCTCCTATCTTTTTCCTCCAATCCTCCTTGTATGAAAAATTCTGGCAGGTTATTACCGAAAAAAATATTTTTTTGGGGATCTAAATTTCAATTGGTGCTTTAAGCTTTCCAACACCTTTAAGGAAGGAGCATTTTCGGTTAGGGTAGGGATTGGTGTTGGGTTTGGGAGGACTTGTTTCGGTAACTATTCCCACAAGGAATGCAGAAAAATATATTGCTTTATGTCTTGAGTCAATAAGGAACCAAACTTACCCCTACATAGAGGTTATTGTCGTTGATGACTATTCTAGGGACAGAACAGTGGACATAGCGAGAGAGTTTGGAGCCAGGGTAATTAGGGTGCGAGCTGGAAGGTCTGAGGCTAGAAATATTGGAGCTAAAAATTCGCGTGGTGAGTTTATTCTCTCAATAGATGCAGATATGCAGCTTAGCTTCGATGCTATAGAAAAATGTGTGAGTGAAGCTTTGAGGGGCGCCGAGGCTGTAATTATTCCCGAAGTTGCAGATGGACAGGGATTCTGGGCCAAGTGTAAATGTTTTGAGAGAAACCTCTTCGTAGGAGAGAAGCTGGTGGAGGTTCCCAGATTCTTTAGGAGAAGTGTTTACTGGAAACTTGGAGGCTTTGACCCTCAGCTGGAGGCTGGAGAAGACTGGGACATAGCCCAGAGAGCCAGAGAACAGGGCGTCACCATCAAAAGAGTAGACTCCCACTTGAAGCACGTGGAAAAAAACTTTAACATCCTCAAAACAATTAGGAGAGAATACCAATATGCTAGGAGCTTCTACCACTATGTCAGCAAGCATCCCCAACTGGTGAAACAACAAGCAATGGTTTACTGGAAAGTTCTGGCTCAAAAAAGGAGGGAACTGATGAGAAACCTGGCCTACACACTGGGCCTATTTACCATAAAGTTTTTTGAAGCAGTAGCACACACAATAGGATTCTTTAAAGGAATCATACTTTATAAAGTGCGAACCATACGCACAGGATCCATAATAACTGAAATATTGGTACAACAAACAAGGGAGCAAACACAGAGCTCAGATCTCCCTGACACCTAGAATTCGTTTAGTTCCACATCCAAGATTTTTGGGCTAAAAAGATTCCCCCTTTAGAACCCTTAGAGTTACATGTAGGATACCGCGAATCTAAAATATTTTCTTGGACTGCTTTCTTCTCTACCATCGGCAAATTATTAATTTGACAGTTTGAGGATTTACCCATTCAAATTTTTTAAGCGGCTAACACTCTAGTGATGTGGTTATTCCGTTTTCCCTTTTTTGGGCTCTAAATTGGAAAAGGAGCCATATAAATACTCCTTTTTGAGATGAATTTGGAAAGTTTCTGCAGGCATTTTTGTGAGAATGTTAATAAGTCTTGGGAAATTATAGGATTTTGGGAAGTGGAAATGATACTTGGCATTTGTGGAAGCCCAAGGAAAATGGCAACGGAGTATGTTTTGAGAGAAGCTTTGAGGATGCTTGAAGAAAAGGGATTCGAAACAGAGTTTTTTGGTGTGAGGGGCAAAAACATTGCGCCATGTCAACACTGCGACTACTGCCTGAAAAATAAGGAGTGTAGAATTAAAGACGACATGTTTGAACTCTACCCCCTCATCAAAAATGCTAAGGGATTAATAATGGCCACCCCAGTCTACAATGGTGCACTCAGCGCCCAGATTAAAGTAGTAATGGACCGGTGTAGAGCTCTCCTTGCGGAAGACCGCAACGCTCTGCAGTACAAGGTGGGTATGGCAATCGCAGTGGGCGGTGACCGGATGGGGGGACAGGAGCTGGCGATACAACAAATCATAACTTTCTATGTACTGAATGGAATTATACCAGTTAGCGGCGGCTCCTTCGGAGCAAATCTGGGAGCCACATTTTGGTCTAAGGACACTCTGGAAGGGGTAAAAGAAGACGAAGAAGGATTCAGAAGCCTGGAAAAGACCGTTAAAAAATTTGTCAAGTTATTAGAAAAAATCGAGACAAAAGAAAAAAAGGTATAGATAGATTTTGGAGGAGTGAATAATGGTTGAGAAAAAGGAGGAGAAAAAGAAGCTGAAAAAGGTGGCTTGGGGAATTACGGGTAGCGGAGACCGACTAAGGGAAACATTCGAAGTCATGAGAAGAATAAACGAAGAATTTGAGGACTTAGTGGATATTCGGGTTTACGTTTCCAAGGCAGGCGACCAAGTTTTAAAGTATTATAAGTTGAGCCACGATATACTTGAGGTTTTCGACAAGGTTTGGGTTGAAATTAACGCCAATGCACCCTTTCTTGCAGGTCAACTACAAATGGGAAAATTTGAATTCTTACTAATCGCTCCCGCAACATCGAACACTGTAGCTAAGATCGCCATGGGTTTGGCTGACAGCCTACTTTCCAACGCTGCCATCATGGGCTTGAAGGCCTATGTTCCACTCTACATAATGCCCTCCGACTACGAGGTGGGAACCGTAACTACAAAGCTCCCTGACGGAAGAGACTTACGATTAAGAATAAGACCAGAAGACGTGGAACACGTAAAAAAACTATCAAAAATGGACGACGTACATATACTGGAAAAACCTGAAGACATATATGAAGTTTTCAAAAAGCACTTCAAACCCAAGCAGACCTAAAAAATTTCCCGAGAGAACCGCAATTTTTACCTCCATTTATTTTAATTAGCGGTAACCAAAATTGGTTTGTAATTTTCTACATTTGACACTCTCCGCGACTAAAGTCGGGAGATTCTTGCTTCTGGCTCATTGGGAGCCTTCGAAGCAATGGGTGTGCCATCACCCAGTTAGCACGCCCTTCCCTCA
>Ga0185342_1001182_pt1 | contig 11231 bp, 9 predicted proteins | sample ConPoolayeEmetaG_FD_128045 | JGI IMG/M metagenome (GOLD analysis project Ga0185342, IMG submission 128045) | Hot spring microbial mat communities from California, USA to study Microbial Dark Matter (Phase II) - Cone Pool mat layer E metaG... ...
CCTATGGATTTCGTAATCGGGAGCATTTCAAAACAGCGATTTATTTCCATTGCGGTGGATTAAATCTTTATCCTGTTACCCACAGAAAAGTCGGATGAGTCAAAAAATAAGGAATCGAAGGACGAATCCATCCGTTTGACAGAGGTAGAGCAGCTTTGTATAAATAACACTCACGACCACAAAAAGGAGGAACAAATGAGAAGGAAGAAATTCTTCTGGATGGGATTGGTGCTTTTTGTCACTCTCACCCTGGCTGGAGTTGCTCGCCTTCCGGTAGCGGAGAATGAAAATTGTGATTCTTGCCTCAGCCAGCCCATGTCCGACGCCTGCACGGTCATCATCGTCGGCAAGAATGCCTCCATTGACGGCTCGGTTATGACCACCCATACGTGCGATTGCGGGCTCTGCGACTGGACATTCCGCTACGTTCCCGCCGCTGACCATCCGGCCGGTTCAACCCGCAAAATCTACCACATCGACCAGTTCCGAACCTGGCCACCTGATTCCGGCCTGAAGTGGGAGCGGTACAAGGATGATTTCACTGGACTCGAAATTCCTCAGGTTCCCCACACCTATGGCTATATCCACGGCGCCTTCGGCTACATGAACGACATGCAGGTGGCCATCGGCGAATCCACCATCGGCTGCCACAAAAAAATGGAAAACCCAACGCCGTCGGCCAAGTTCGACATCACCATGCTCACCCTCATCGCCATGGAGAGAGCCAAGACGGCCCGGGAGGCGATAAAAATCATGGGTGAGCTGGGAGAAAAATACGGCTACGGGTTCACCGATACGGGAGAAATGCTGGCCGTCGCCGACCCCAACGAAGTCTGGATTTTCGAGATCATGCCCGTCGGTCCGCTGTGGACGCCAGAAAGCGGAAAGCCGGGCGCTGTCTGGTGCGCCCAGCGCGTCCCCGACGACCATGTCAGTGTCTGCCCCAATGAATCCCGGATCGGCGAAATCGACCTCAAGAATAAAGACTACTTCATGGCCTCGCCCAATGTCATCCAGTTTGCCATCGACCAGAAGCTCTACGACCCGGCAAGCGGGAAGCCCTTCAACTGGAAAAGAGCCTACTCACCCAACGAGGTGAGCGCCGTCTCTTCCAGCGGCTCCCGCGTCCGGCTCTGGCGCTTCTTCGACCTCGTCGCTCCGAGCCAGAAATTCAGCCCCGAGACGCCAAACATGGACCTCCCCTTCTCCGTCAAGCCGGATAAAAAGCTTTCCGTTTATGACGTCATGGCCATGACCAGGGACAAGTGCGAGGGGACGATTTTTGACCCCGCCCGTGGCCTCCAGGGCGGCCCCTTTGCCAACCCCAATTTCCTTCCTTACGGCTTTACGCTCGAGGGCAAAAGATATAACACCTCGCGCGTTATCGGCGTCAACCGAGCCGAATACGTGACCGTGACCCAGTCGCGCGGCTGGCTACCCAACCCCGTCGGCGGGATTGTCTGGATTGCTTTCGGCGCCCAGGATACCTCCTGCTTCATGCCTTTTTATATAGGCGTCACCGAAATCCCGCGCTCCTTCGAAATCGGCGACCACTGGGTCTTCAGTCGCGATTCGGCCCGCTGGGCCTTCGATTATGTCGATTTCCATACGCAGGTCCTCTACTCTTACGCTATTCAGGATGTCCGCGAAGCCCAGAAAAAATGGGAGAAGTCGGCTGTCGATAAAACGCCGGCCATCGACGAGTGGGCGTCCAAGATTTACCAGAAGGACCCAGCTGAAGCCCGACGTTTCCTGACCGAATACTGCATCAACAACGCCACCAACGTCATCAAAGCCTGGTGGACGCTCGGCGATGCGCTTCTCGTCAAGTATAACCACCTCTGGATCTACGACGCCAAGACGAGGAAGAGAGATGCGCTCAAGTTCCCTGACTGGTACCTGCAGCTCCTCATCGACTACAACAAGCTCACCCCCCAGCCCCAGGAGAAGAAATAAGCATTAGGAATGCTTGCGGATAAAGGCGGCGATGTCCGAGATGACCTCGGGTGACACGCTGCCGTGAACCTGAAGATATTCATCCGGCGTCGGCAGACCCTGCCCCTCAAAAAAGAGATGGTTGAGCTTAGAGTAAAGGCGGAACTCAACATCTGAGCGGTGGCTGAGCGCCTTTTTCCAGTTTTCGAAGTCCTCGGTTGTCACCTGGTAGTCACGACTTCCCTGAAGGATGAGCATGGGCTTTTTCACCTTGATGGCCACTTCAGGTGGAAAGTATCCTCGGAGGTCGAGCCAGTAGGAAGGCGGAGCGTTGAGAAGTTTTTCTCCGGCTCCCCGGTCAGCCTCTTGAAGGGCCTTGATCTTGGCTATTTCCACCTTGATTCCGTCCAGCTGCTTTTTATCTTCTTCGGAAAGCTCCCCGTCGAGGCTCAAAAGATAGGTCATCTGCTGGAGATAGGTATCTTCATAAGGTCGCGTCAGACCGGCCATGATGATGAACCCGGCAATATCCAGCTCCTTCCCGGCCACCGCCAGCCGGGGGATGAGCATTCCGCCAAGGCTATGGCCGAGGACGAATATCTTGTTCGGGTGGATGGCTGGCGTTGCCTTAAGGACTCGCACAGCTTCGAGTGCGTCCTCGATAGTCTCTTCCTTGACGGTGAAGGTCCGTCCTATTTCCGGATTCGCGACGAGCTTTGGCCCGTAAAGGCGTGTCCTCTTCTCGTAGCGGAGGACGGCGAATCCCTTCGTCGCCAGTCCCCAGGCGATGTCTTTAAAAGGCTTGTTCGGCCCTAACGTTTCATCACGGTCGTTCGGCCCGGAGCCGTGGACAAGGACGACTCCTGGAAAGGGGCCATCTCCTTTGGGCAACGTCAAAGTCCCGGGAAGCGCCCATTCCCCCCTGCCGACCGTTACTTCCCTTTCTTCGAAGGTCTCGGGGTCGGCATAAGGGGGAGGTTCGTATTTCGCCGGCGGCAGGGAGGGCACAAACTGGAAGCCAGCGATTCTCTTGTTCTTGTCGAAAACCACCCGCGCGTCGAGCGTGACTTTCTCAAACTCGCATGTAACCAGGACGATATCATAAGCGCCGAGCACATCCCGTCGCGCTCCTGTCTGGCGCTTGAAGGCTCCCATTTTCTGAGGAACCAGTTTCCAGAACTCGGCCAGTTTTTCTGGTCCTGAGACTTTCATCATCGTCTCGTCAAAATCCGCCACAGCCGCCTCAAAATCGCCGCGGCTCAGCGCTTCCAGGAAGGCTCTGGCCTTGACGATGAGCTCATCTGCTTCGCGGCGCCTTGAAGCTTCCGCCTGGGTCAAAAGAAAAAAAGCGATGAGCACTGTTCCCCGGACAAACCAGGGAGATCCTCGATTCATCCTTTCCTCCAGGGTGATATTTCTACATCATATACTTTTTTGAAGCCCAAAAAATTCTCGGCTCAGAAACGACAAAAACTGAAAAATCCCCCTCGAAATTCGAATCGCTGCCTCGTTTTGCCGCCATCGGCCCCCAGGTTCAAAGATGAAGCCCGAGGACAAAGGCATCCTCGGCCGGATTGGTGTAGTAACCTTGCCTCACGCCCATCATCTTGAACCCGAGTTTCCGGTAAAGGTTGAGTGCGGCCGTGTTGGAGGGGCGGACCTCGAGAGAGATGAGGCGACCTCCTCTCAGCCGGACCATCTCAATGACCTGCCTCAACACCGCCTCGCCAATCCCCAGGCGCCGAAAATCCGGGTGGACGGCAATGTTATTGATTTGGGCATCTTCGCCAACCTGCCAGAAGATGACGTAGCCGATAACTTTATTGAGAGTCGCGTGCACGACGACCAGCGGGAAGGATATCGACCGATGATAGATCTCGCCGCGAAACGTGCTCTCATGCCATGGATTGGGGAACGAAGCCCTCTCGATCTCCAGGACAGAAGTCAAATCGGCAACTTCCATCCTTCTCAGAAAATAGAACTTTCGGGGAAGCTTGTTGTTCCTTATCGCCTTTCCTCCGCCTGCGACCTTCGAAAATAGAGAGGCTCAAGCTCATCGCCGCGGCGGCCCCGACCTCGCTTCAAGAGGTCATACCCGAGCCGTCCGACTTCATAGCCAATAAATGGCGACCGGGAGGGAAATCGAGCTTTGTCCCTCAAATAGGCAAGGATTTTTTCCCTAAAAACATCTGTCCCGTTCCCGATAAAAGAGATGACGCGATGGTCGGGAAGCCGGGAGAAAAACTCGTCCGGCTTGTAAGCTCCCTGCGGAATCACCTCTTCACGCCGCTCGCCCAAGAACTCGAACAGGCCAGTGAAAATCTCACCCTTCTTGGCATCCAGCAGGGGGCAGACGAGTCGAACCTGACTGTCTTTGAGCTTGAGGGCCAGCGCTTCCAGCGTCGATACCGGCGCCACGGGTCGTCCGGAAGCGAGGGCCAGCGCCTTGACCGTGCTCAAACCGATCCGGATACCGGTAAAGGAACCCGGACCAGCGGCAACAGCAAAAGCCTCGATATTTCGGACGGAAAGGGACTGGAGCTTGAGAAGCTCATCGACCGAGCGGAGGAGCCTGGCCGAATGGGAAGTTCCGGAAAGGGTGTTGATTTCAGCCAGCAGCCTGGTGTTCTCCAGGAGAGCCACCGACCCGGTGGCCGTTGTCGTGTCCAGGGCGAGGATGAGCATCTCACGCTCTCCGCTCGAACGTCCGGCCGTAAGCAAAAAGGTTTCCGGCTCGAAGAATTTCTCTCTGCACAGGGCTCATCGGTTCGAGGGAAAAAGCGAGGCCCTTGCTCAGGTTCATCGCCCACCCCGCAAGAAAATCGAGCTCGACTTCGTCTCCCGTCTCCAGCTTGCCGCTGCCGACAAGCTGGACTATTTCAGAACTTTTTAAGACGGGAAGGCCTGAGTTGACGGCGTTACGAAAATAGATGGAGGCAAAGGAAGGGGCCAAAATAGCCCCAACCTTGAGGGCAATGAAGCAGTCAACGGCCTGCTGGCGCGACGAGCCGGCACCGAAATTTCGACCGGCGACGAGGATATCGCCAGCTGAAGCCCGGGCCGGAAAATCCTTCCAGCCCTCCAGATTTCCGAGCGCATACTTCCCCATCTCGGAAGTATCTGTGATGTGGAGGTAAGCGTTGTGGTAAATCTGGTCAGTGTCGATGTCCTCGATGAGTCGGCCGCGGCTGTCGAGAAGAACCCAGAGCCGGCCGCGGTGCTTTGTCTTTTCCATTTTAAATATCCTCTGGGCTCGCTATCTCTCCCGCCACACAGGAGGCGGCGACAATGGCCGGGCTGGCCAGGTATGTCTGGCCCTTGCCCTGCTTGCCGGGAAAATTGCGATTTCCGGTGCTGATTTGAACTTCACCCCTTCCCGTCAACCCGACATGGCCCTCGGCGCAGCCGCCGCAACCGGGGTTAATGATGATAGCTCCGCTTTCGAACAAATCGTGGAGAAGGCCCTGCCTCAGGAGCTCCTCGTAGACGCGCCGCGTCGCCGGGACGACTTTGAGCATGACGCCGGGGTGGACTTTGCGTCCCTTGAGGATGCGCGCCGCTTCGGCCAAGTCTTCGACGCGGCCGTTGGTGCAGGAACCGATGAAACCGGAATTTACTTTGAGGCCGCGCAACTCGCTCACCGGCTTCACGTTGGTTGGCGACGGCGGCGCGGCCACTTGAGGCGGGAGGCCGTCCACGTTGACCTCGACGACTTCAGCATAATCAGCGTCGTCATCGGCCAAGAAAGGTGAATAGGGAATTCCGGCATAGCTTTCTATTTCTTTTCTCGCTTCCTCCCCCGCCTCGGGGATAAAACCGATGATTCCGGCCATTTCCGTGATCATGCTGCAAAGGGTCAACCGACCAGACAGGGAGAGGTCGGCTCCAGCCTCGCCATAAAACTCCGCTGACTTGAGGGCGAGCTTTTGCGTCCCCAACTCCCTGAGAAGATAAAGGGTCAGGTCTTTGGCCGATGTCGGCCTGCTCAACCTCCCCTGAAGGATAATTTTCACTGTCCTCGGCACTTCGAACCATGTCCGGCCCGTGCGGAAGGCGAAGGTCACATCGACATCGCCCATCCCCTGCCCGAAGCAGCCGATCGCGCCGAGGATGTTCATGTGGCTATCGGTTCCCGCCACCGTGCTATTGGGAAGAGCCAACCCCTCCTCGAGGAGCACATGGGTGCCGATGCCACAGTCAACGTCGAAAACCTTCACCCCATGCTTCCGGGCGAAATCGCGGCAGATTTGCTGGTTGTCAGCGTAGCGGAGTGTGCAGGCGGGCGCGCACAGATCGAAGGTGAAAAACGTCTTGGCGCTATCCGCCAGTGGTTGATCGTTGTACTCCCGCTCATAATTTCTGACCACGTTCGGCCCGCCAAAATCCCTGGCCGAGCGGACATCGAGGTCCATCCAGACGATGTGGCCGGCCCTCGCCTCCTCTTGAGTGTGGGCCTGGATGATTTTCTCGATGATGGTCCTGCCCATGAGCTGTTTTTCCCTCAGAGCCTTTCAGCGACAGCGTGAGCCACATCAAGCGACGATGCTTGGCCGCCCATATCATAGGTCCGAATTTTCCCTTCCTTGATGACACCGGCGATGGCGGCCTCAAGTCGTTCGGCCTTTTCCTTCTCTCCCAGCCACTCGAGCATGAGCTTGGAAGCGAGGAGCATGGCCGTCGGGTTGACCTTGTATTGACCGGCGTACTTGGGCGCTGAGCCGTGGGTCGGCTCAAAGACAGCGTAATTGTCCCCGATATTTCCGGCTGAGGCAAAACCCAACCCGCCGACAAGCTGGGCGCCAAGGTCGGAGATGATGTCGCCGAACAGGTTCTCCGCGACTAGGACATCATAGTCATGGGGGTTCTTGATGAGCCACATGCACATGGCGTCGACGTTGGCTTCCTTGAGCGGTATGTCGGGGTATTCTTTGGCAATTTCTCGGGCCACGCTGAGCATAAGCCCCCCGGTCTCACGGAGGACGTTGGGCTTTTCAACAACCGTCACCGACCGACGGCCGTGCTGGCGGGCGTAGGCAAAAGCAGCCCGAACGATTCGCGAACACCCCTTCCTCGTCATGATCCGCGTGGAAAGGGCGATCTCTTCGAGAGGAGTGTCCTCAAAAGCTTTCATCTTGGGGTGGATGAGGAGCGCATCCCGGACGGATGGGGGAAGGGGGAAAAATTCGACCCCGGCATACATCCCCTCCGTATTCTCCCGGAAGATGACAAGGTCGATATTGTCGCGATAATTGAGGGGATTGCCGGGATAGGCCTTGCAGGGTCGGAGGTTGGTGTAGAGGTCGAACTCCTGGCGAAGACGGACGATGGGGCTGAAATAGGAAAGGCCGCGACCGCGCAGGGCGGGGTCGAGCTCAGCCGCAGCTTCCTCTTTCGGCTTGGAGGTGATAGCCCCAAAAAGACAAGCGTCCGTTTCCCTGAGCATCTTGATCGTGCGGTCCGGAAGAGCATTTCCCTCTTTGCACCAGAACTCCCAGCCGATTTCGCCATAAACGTAATCGGCATCGAGAGCCATCTTATCCAGGACGATCATGGCCGCTTCCATGACGTCCTTGCCAACTCCATCGCCGGGTAATACGGCGATCTTGAATTTCGCCATTTTCACCTCTTTTTCTTTATTTTTTTAGACGCAAATAATCTACCACAATCGTCTCAAAAGAAAAAGCAGACGATAGCCCAAGTGGGGGTGAGATGAAGGCCAAACCGGAGTATAATAGGATGCTCGCTTAATTCCAGTCAGGAGGTTTGATAAACCGATGAAACGTTCTATTGCTCAGGCTTTTCTCCTCTGGCTCATTCTAGCCCCGGCCAGCTCTTTTCTCTCCGCTCCGCCCGTCAGTGAGCAAGCACCTCCTCCAGCGCCGCCTCCAGCCGACAACCCTTTCTTTAAGCCTTACTCGACCCCCTTCAACGTTCCCCCTTTCCACCTCATCAAGAATGAACATTTCTTGCCCGCCATTGAGGAAGGAATCAAGCGCGAGGATGCGGAAATCGAGGCTATCGTCCATAACCCAGCGCCACCTACTTTCGAAAATACGATAGCCGCCCTCGATCACGCGGGCATCTTCCTTGACGAGGTCACTTCCGTCTTTTTCTCCCTCCAGAGCGCCCACACGAACAAGGAGCTCCAGGCGCTGGCCCGGAAAACGGCGCCGATGCTGGCCGCCCACAGGGATAACATCACCCTCAACGAGAAGCTTTTTGCACGCGTCAAGGCCGTCTATGATCGGAAAGAAAAACTGAACCTCGGCCGTGACGAGCTTTTCCTGCTCGAAAATACTTACCGGGACTTTGTCAGGGCCGGCGCCTTGCTCCAAGAAAAAGAGAAGGCCCGGCTTCGAGAACTCAACCAGGAGCTATCTCTCCTGACAGTAAAATTCGGAGAGAATGTCCTGGCTGAGACAAACGCCTTCAAGCTCCTCATCGAGGACCAATCTCACCTGGCTGGGCTTCCAGCTTCTGTCGTCGCCATGGCCGCAGAGGCGGCCAAGCAGGCTGGTCTTGAGGGAAAATGGCTCTTCACCATCCAGGTCCCCAGCCTCATCCCCTTTCTTCAGTACTCGGAGAGAAGGGAGCTTCGGGAGAAGCTCTTCCGGGCTTATATCATGAAGGGGGATAATGGAAACGAGTATGATAACAAAGAAATCATCAAGAAGATTATCGCCCAGCGTCAGGAGCGAGCCAAGCTTCTGGGTTACGAAACCCACGCCCACTATGTCCTCGAAAAAAACATGGCCAAAAACCCGGATACGGTTAATGCTTTCTTGAGGAAACTTTGGCAGCCGACACTGGCCAAGGCTAAATCAGAGGCAGCTGCTCTCCAGGCTCTCATCGATCGGGAGGGCGGTGGATTCAAGCTGGCGCCGTGGGATTGGTGGTATTACACCGAGAAACTCCGCCAGGAGAAATATGCTCTCGATGATGCGGCCCTCCGTCCCTATTTCCGGCTCGAAAACGTGCGCCATGGCATCTTCACGCTGTGCGACAAGCTTTATGGCCTTAAGTTTATCGAGCAGCCAAGTTTGCCCCGCTACCATCCCGAAGTCCAGGTCTATGAAGTCCAGGAGGCCGATGGCCGCCACCTCGGTCTTCTCTTCATGGACTTCCATCCTCGCGAAAGCAAACGGGGAGGGGCCTGGTCCGGCGCTTTCAGGCGCTCCTACTACGAGCAAGGGGAACGCATTCCGCCCATCGCCACCATCGTCTGCAACTTCACCCGGCCGACCGCCGATACCCCTTCCCTCCTCAGCGCCGATGAGGTAACGACTTTCTTCCACGAGTTTGGCCATGCCCTGGCCACGCTCTTCTCTCAGAGTCGCTTCCGCAGCCGCTCGGTGGCCAGAGATTCAGTCGAGCTTCCCTCCCAGATCATGGAGCACTGGGCCTTCGAGCCGGACCTTCTGGCCGAGTATGCCAAGCACTATAAAACGGGCGAGGTTATTCCCGCCGCGCTCGTTGACAAGATTGAAAAGAGCAAACTCTTCAATCAGGGGTTCATCACCGGCGAGTACCTGGCCGCTTCCATTCTCGACATGGCCTGGCATACGCTCCTCGAAACAGGGGCTATCGATGTCAACGCCTTCGAAAAGAAAGTCATGACCGAGATCGGGCTCATCCCTGAAATCATTCCTCGCTACCGGAGTACCTATTTCAACCACATCTTTAGCGGCGGCTATGCCGCGGGTTACTATGCCTATATCTGGTCCGAGGTTCTCGATTGTGACGCCTACGAGGCCTTCAAAGAAAAAGGAATATTCGATAAGGCTACGGCCACGTCATTTAGAAAAAATGTCCTCGAGCCATTCGGGACGGAGGACATCGAAACCCAGTACCGGCGCTTCCGCGGCGCTGACCCGAAGATCGAACCGCTGCTCCGTAACCGTGGCCTGGAGATAACAAACTAAAGAAACCGTCAACATTCCATTCCGGTTTTTTTTCGACCTCCGTTCCTCGCTTCGAATATCATCCATCTAAACCCAGGAGGGGGAAACACGGCCTTGAAGAGAACGACGCCTCGAAGCTCCAAACAAACCAAGCTCTACGCCGTACGCAGCAGCAAGGGACGGTCCGTTGACATCCAGACTTAAAGCGCGTCCAGGCCATGGATATCAAGCGGAAAAGCGAGACTCTCAACATAGGTCTTCACGGATAGAAGGGATTGGCGAACGCGCCTCCGGTAGAGCATCTGGATAACCCATTTGGCCAGACCGAAGCGTGGCGCGACAAGACTCCCGTAGCGAGCCAGTGTTTTGTCTTCAGCCCAAGGATATAACCGCCAGAAGCCCTGAAATTCTTCCAGGTCATTCGGCGAGGCGGGGTCGAGCGTCCAGGTGAGAGCATTGATCTCTGGATAGAACCGGTGAATCACCGTGTAGCGAACAGTCGTCCCCCATATCTTGACCTCAAAGCGAACCCTGTCCTCCCCTCCCTCACGGGAAATAAGCTGAGCCTTCTTCACTTCAGGAAGATACTCGGCCTGGATTTCGGGCGAGCTGAGTACTTCCCAGACTTTGCCCACGGGCTTATGGATGAGAAGAGCCGCGGTCACCATCGTCTTTCCCCCCTCAGTCATCATCGGCTCTTCGGGGACGACGATCTCTTCAGCTATGAGCTTTCGCTGCTCTTCCGCCGATAAGCCGGCCAGGCCATCCGCGCCAAAATCGGGCACAACCATTTGGCCAGGGAAAAAGAGCATGAGGAGAGCGACGAAGGTGAGTTCCGTTTTCATCCCTTAAATCATCCCATGAGAGAGCTTCCTCTTTCAACCCTGTCCTCTCTTCGCCAAACCTCGGTCGCCTGTTCCGGACAAAGAAACATTTCTCCATGCCCGAAGAGAATATCTTTCGCTACCTTGACCTCGTTCACTGAGGAAAGAAAACTCATTCCCGATTTCTTAAATTAACAGGTCCTTTACGTTGACAAGAATTCAGCCGCGGCGATGGGGAGCTGAAGCTGAAATTCCCGATCGAAGCACTCGACGGGTCCTGTCGTGGTTCACTCCCGGCCAGGCTCGGGGTTGGGATTCCGAAGCCCGCTCTTTTCCCCAGCGAGGAAACTCGCTCCAACTCAGCCTTCGCTATTCTCTCGCTTGGCTCGAGAAACCATGCCCGCTCAGGCTTCGACGGGCTTTCTCACCCAAACCCCTCGCCTGTTTCCCCCGGCATCAAGCGCTCGGGTCGGCGTTCCGAGACGCTATCGAAAGCTTTGTTTTTCCCTACCCCTCTCCACGAAAGACGCCCCCAGGAATTCTTTCTTAGCCATTAAATCCACCTACCCCC
>Ga0185342_1001185_pt1 | contig 11181 bp, 17 predicted proteins | sample ConPoolayeEmetaG_FD_128045 | JGI IMG/M metagenome (GOLD analysis project Ga0185342, IMG submission 128045) | Hot spring microbial mat communities from California, USA to study Microbial Dark Matter (Phase II) - Cone Pool mat layer E metaG... ...
CTGTGATCCTAAGCCCATTGCGTTAAACATGTTGTAGAATGTGCCAACGTTGCGTCTTACCTCATAGGCATTAAGGCCCAGTTGTTTTCTTAGTTCCTCAGACCAAGCCCTCGCTGCCCCTGCCATATTGCCCATCGACACTTCAAACAAGTTCTCAGATTCCTGGGCCTCCATAGCAGCTTTTATTGCCGCAGTTCCGATTCCAGCCAGGGGGAGTGTGATCGCTGCCGATAAGGTCATCCCTACCGATTTAAATGATTGGCCGACCTGACGGATTTTTGATGTTGAATCATGCAAAGCTTTCTCTAGTTCAGAAACGTCAGCAGCGATTTTGACTAACAGAGTCTTAATTTCCATCACTCAATCCCCAATCTTTTTTTTAGTGCTTCAAGCTCTGTTTTGATTTCTTCCTGTGATATTTCTTTCCGCTCCATCTGGAAGCATTCTGGCAGCAAATCGTTGAAATCCACTGCCCTTCCGTTGTTATAGGGGGCGAGCAAAATTGACGTAAACCATGCCTGCCTGATCCATTCTGCCCGCTCCCTTTCATATTCACGCTCTGAGATGCCGGCAATTGCGGTCACTAGCTCCTCCGGCAATAACCGCTTAAACTCGTCCTGGCGGAAAATACCCAGATAGGCCGCCGCTAATTTTCTCTGGTGTCTGATCCAGTCTTCTGGGAATCTTCCGCCACCGGTAAGTTTTTTGGGATATCCGGTGGCGATATTATCTCTGCCCTTAGTTCCGGCTGCTGATTGAGTCCGCTCTGCGCATATATAGCCCCTGTTACGACCTCAAAAATCTGCATGATATTAATCTTCTCGGACCGTATCGCCTCATTCAACATTTGCTTAACCTGTTCGAGGGTTATAGAGGGATCTTCCCATTTCAATGCAGCAAAAACGAGAAAAGGCAGGTCGCGGTAGGTGATATTGAACGATGCAAGGTCAAAATCCTTCCCATAGGCGGAGACAAAATGATCTGTAATCAGGTCCCAGGCGTCGAAATCAAAAATGAGCTTTCTTTTTCGATCAAGATCAAGAACAAATTCCTTCACGGGTCAACTCCTTCTATCAAGAAGTAGAAAGAGGACCAGAAAGGCTAAAGCTCACCGAAACAGTTCCGGCTTCTTTCAGCGGGCCCTTGACGGAAAGCTTGCTAACTCTGAACATACCACGGAAGAATTTGCTTACCGATACCTTAAAGCGCAGATCAAGTAAGGTATCATTGAAGTAAGCTTCCTCAAGTTCCTGATACCCAGCGTCACTATCCAACATGAAATGTTCTGAAGAGATCTCAACTGACTTAACGCCAATTAGTGATTCAGCCCAGCCATTTGAATCTTTATCAGTTACGTCAATCCCCTCTCCAGACATGTCAATAGATGCATCCGTAGCCCCACCGATCTTGGTCCACACGGGCGTTTCGTAAGTACCCGTATTAACCTCGACGTAAATGTCCTTACCCCTAAGTTTAGCCATATTTACCTCCTGTTATTTTTCAGGCTTCTTAGCCTGTAATATAATTTCAGCCCCTTGAGGGGCCTATTTTCCCCGTCCGAAATATAGATTTTCTGACAGGCATGCAGATATATTCTAAATTGCGCGGCATCAACCTCTTCTTTTGCTAAAGTGAGAATATGATCCAGCTCACTCCTTAAATCATCACCGCGATATGTAAGTCCTACGATATAGTCTTTTTCCTCATTTATTTTCTTTCTCGCTGAAATTAAACAGGGCGTAATGTCTATTTCATAATCTTTAAACCTTTCTTTTAGAATTCCGCCGATATTAACCTTCTGCGGTTGGGAGGCACCCTTCTTCTTTCCCACCTCAAACCTCCTCAATAAGATATCTAAATTTCAAAATTCCATGTCTGGTGATGCCATCTATATCCACTATAATTTCAGAAAGATCCAGGCTTTGACACACCGCCCTAAAGGCCTCGCCCAGTGATAAAGGCTCCAAATAAAGGGCCTGTAATATTTCGTCCATTATCTCTGCTACTTCTTTTTTACCGGGATAACTTGACCAAACGTGTATTGTGGCGACAATTTCCTGGCCAGGCGCAAACTTATCACTCCAGTCTCGCCCTTCAATCTCGCCAGCAATAATGTAAGGCATAGATACATTTTTTGGAAAATTATCATAGACTTCCCGCCCTGTGGCGCTGATTATCCTGTCTCTTATGGCCTTATGAAGCACCAGAAAAGGAGATTTCATTATTTAGTCTCCAAAATCTTTTTAATCCGTTGTACGAAGCCATCTTTCTCTTCTTCATACGCCGGGTTGAGGTATGGCCTTTCAGGGAGCCCGCGCTCGGCAATTGCTCTGCATATCGGCCAGGCGGATTTAAAACCATGATGCCGGGCCCAATCCTCTAGTGCGTCCGGCGGAGGAAAATGTGGGCCCGTCCCAAACTCCACATAGGGCGCATAGGGCGCAGTTGAACCAATTTCCGCGGCCCACCCGTCCTGAACGGCATCCACCACGATTGAATTCACCAGGTTACCTTCATCTATTGCCTTTTGCTCTTTAAGCTTTTTCTTCGCTCTTTTCTGAATATCAAGGGCTGTTAATGAAACTTCCCGCTTTATTTTCTCATATTTGATAAACACCTTATCCAGCGTCTTTTCAAGTTCATTCAGCCCCTTGACCTCGACCTTAACACTCATTCTTTACTCCCGACATAATATTTCTAGAAACCGATGCTGGTTGCCGATATCAATCACAGCCTCTATTTCCAGTATCCTGTCGCCATATTTAATGCGCATATCAGGTGTGATGCCATTCCTATATCTGACAATAACACGGTGAGAGATCTCTGTTTGTGTCTGCATAGCATCGAAATATTCTCGGCCAGAAAGCGGTTCAATAGATGCCCAGGCATAAAAGCTGTCTGCCCACTCGACCTGTTTTCCGCCAAACCCGTCGTCAAATTCAGTTGCAGATTGGAAAACTACCCTGCTTCGTAATTCGGCAATTTCCGGCATTGTTGATTTCCAATAATGCGGCACTTCAAACCCTCGCCACTTTATACGGCCAACAAACGGCGCTTATAGAATCGATTACCTTTTGGACATCAATTATCCCCCTATTTTCATATAAAATTGCAAGAGCGAGTAGAACTGCCGTCTTCAAACCGTCTGGAAGCGTGCCCTCTGCATATCCAGCTTGTCCGATGATGACAAATGAGGTAAAGCCCCTATGCTCTGGCCATGAATATCCATCCTTAAGTTTTACCCTGCCCTGGGAAGCGTCTACTAAAAATATATCAGAAGATACCAAATTGTTATTTCCGTCATCATCCACGACCTCAATTTTGGTGATTTCTTGCAACGGCTGATATGGTATCCAGATTTCATCTGCGGCCTCGTCTAATGTATAAACAAACTCTCTTTTTAGAAGAATTTGCCCGGTATATTTTTCAATAATTTCTGTTGCTGTCGCCAGAAGCGCAGAAATCAACGAATCATCGTCAACCGTATCGACCCGGAGAAAGTTCTTCGCTTCTTCAAGAGTTATAATCGACATATCTGGCAATCTCCTCGCAATGGCCGGTTATGTTCGATGGCTTCATTTCTTTTTTCTGGGCCTGGAATTCATCTGGATATTGACTGCTTCTGTTTCTGCTTTTATTTCTTTCGTTTCAATCGCTCCATCCAGAGTCTTATCCTCCATTGCCCAGCCATGAGAAAGAAATATATTTGCCAGCTCTTTAGGGACGGTATATACCTGACCGGCTTGATATTGATATACCTGAATTCCGTCGGGGCTCCCAAATTTTGTTTGCAGCATTCTTATTCTTTGCATTTATGCCTCCTGTAGGAGATAGCGCCAGGGGGCGAGCCTAATAGCTGCGCCCCCCTATGCTTAACTTAATTGGCGCCTAATCAGCTGACCGGAGCATGCCTCGGGAAGCCCTTGATTATAATGGCCCCGAGAGTTCCGCCCGTGGTTGGAGAACCGGAAACAGTTGCAACAAGCTTGATATATCGTTTTGTACCGATATATCCAAACTGCGCTACCTTGTTGTCATCCGTGGCGCCAAACACAGGCTCTGTGCCAAGTAGATCTTCGTCAGAAACGGCCGCCAGGTCAGAACCATCAGATGCATTCCCGTGCCGAAGCTCAAAAGTGAAAGTTCCGTCAATGATAGTTCCGCTCTGGACCACGACCAGCGCTCCACCAAATCCCTGAAGATCAACCAGGCTTCCGGCCAGAGGATCCTTCCCGGTGGTGGGATTAATCGCCACCACAGCCTTAAGGTTGTTATAAAGATCCCTCACACTCACTTTTCACCTCCCTTAACTGGCAGCTATTTTAAGTTTCCTGAAGGCTTCAGGCACAGTAACTCCGCCATCAACCCGTTTCCAGAACAGGAATCCGATTTTGCCTTCAGTCGCATATTTTTCAACCAGCCTCTGAACAGACATTCCGACCCTGTCAACAATCTTATATCCAGCCCGGAAGTTTCCGAAAATAATGGGATAAGCGTTGCTGGCGACTGTGGGCATGTCGGGAGATTCATACACCGGATAACCAAGCAAAGTAGATGGCTCGCCGGCCTGGAGCGCAGGCTGCCATAAATAACGCCCCTCTTGATCCTTCAAGAGCCGAACTTCCAAAATAGTAAGGCGATTCAGCAGCCAGGCAGCTTCACGAGCATATGGGGTGGGGACATTATATACAACCTTGAACAGCCCGTCAGCGGTTATTTTAGAAGCGTCCCCAGAATTGACAGAAGAAATATTTGCACTCAGCAGACCTTCTGGTTTATGTACACCATCGCCAACAACAAAGGCCCTGCCTTCTTTGTAAGAATAAATTTCAGCAACCTTTCTCTGGATATAGCCTTCAATATCGAAGGCCGCATCTTCAATCAGAGTGCGTTTTGGCGTCACCAGAGCCTGAAGCTCAAAGGGAGTAAACCTTTCTTCTGCAAATTTTAGGTCTTGAGCCAGAAGAGTCTCACCGGGCCAGGCTGCGAAAGCGTCCATATCAACCGCCGATTCCTTAGGAATTTCCACGCCGGCACCGCTGATCGGGAACACCTCAGCTATTTCTCGAATGGGCGAGTAGACCTTCATCAATTCAATGATGCGGTTATCAAACTCCAGGGGCGTCACATATCCGCCGGTCACATCTTCAGAAACACGCATCACTTTAAGCTCTTCCGGTTGCAAATGTTTCTCGCCCTTTCGGACCCAGGATACAAAGGCCTTCCGCTCCGGTGACATATTGCCCTTGTTTTCCTTCTGCGCGTTAGCAATCACCATTTCTTTCAGCCTTAATTCCAGCTCGTCTATTTTCTTTTTGATTTCCAGCTCAGCGGCATGGGATTTTTCCTGAAATTCCTTGAAATCTGAATCTGAGATGCGACCTTTGAGGGCGTCTTCATATTTCTGACGCTCATCGTGGATGAGCTTGATTATCTTTTCGACGTCCTCTTTAGTCTCTCTCGCCAGCTCAGATTTCACCTTTTCAACCAGTTCCTTAACTTCCAATACTTCCAAGTTTTACCTCCGTGATATTTTTTCGAGGGCTTCTAACCATAATGATTTGCCCGGCTTTTCCAGCGCCTCGATTACTGGAGAAAGTGGGCTCCACGGCTCTCTGAGGCGAGTGCTCTTGGGCGGCTCACCAGAAGAGTGTGATTTTGATTTATCAGAATCCTCATAATCGCCTATGCCCAGACGTTTTGCATGCCCGATTAAATGCCTCAAAGCTTTTCGCCTTAATTCCTCAGCCGAAATTGAATCTGTTGTCGGCTTGATTTGATTTGCCCGGGCCAGGGCATTCCTCAGGTGCGGGAGGTCGACTGAGTCATCGTCATCTGGATCAGTCACGCCCTTTTTGTGATGTGGTAAATGTCGTGCCCGCTTGTCTTCTGTATCCCCTCTTCCATATGCTGGTTCAATAACAGCAAATGCCTCGTCGGGTAGCGAATTAATATACGCCACGGTCCATTCAGCTTTTGCTGATTCAATGCTATCAATGCGATCGATTAATGATTTTACTGTCTCGATAATCGCTTCTTGATTCATCGGGAAAAGAGTTATTGACCCCTCATCAAGAGCAATCTCTTTCAGCCTTCGTATCGGTTGGCCATTAACAGTGTCATAATCCCATTTAATAGGCCTGTACCCGATTGATAACCCAACCTTCACACCTCTTTCCAGTAAGGTCTGAACCTTCTTTCTGACTTTCTGGCTTTCTTCATCTTCAAAAAAATCTGCTCTTATATTGAGCCCTTTCATGTCTTCCTCGGCCTTGAATGTGCCGACGACCAGGTCCGGCGAGGAAGGATTATGATGCCAGAGCAAAGGGAAAGCTTTTTTCTCTCTAATTGTTTTTTTAAAAGCCCCTCTTTCAACGATATCGTTGCCATCATCGATATTGCCAAATATGGATAGATAGCCATCCAAAGCTCCGGTATCAGATATTTCTTTGATTTCTATCGGAAAGGTTTTTCTTTCAATCGCCATGTTTACCTCCTTCTGGCTGAATAGCCCAGACTGCACCGGCATTGCACATGGGCCGGCGGATGCAGATGCCCTGAAGAGAATAGCTCTTCATGCCCAACCACTTCCCCATCCAGTCCAGCGCAGACCGGGCAGGTTCTTTCATCATCAGCGGTGATCCATTCTTTCTCAATCTCGTCTATCAACACTGATTCTCTCATCTGTCTTAGGCTCTCCCATTGACCAAAATTATATGCTGAGCATAGTTCAGTTCTGGCTATTCGCTTTGCTCTTGCCTTCAAAAGAGACGTGGAATACCTCTCAACAAGCTTTTCTATCTTTTCCTGAGCCAGCCCCTGAGCTATAAGTTCAGTTTGGTAGTTCGCCACAGCCTGGGCTTCTCTGGAGAGCAATCCCACAAAAGACCGGAGCATGCCGGCAAGCTGATAATTACTTGTTATTCCCTGAAATACCTGATGGCGGAGGAGCATATTAATTGTTTTGGCCTGGTTTTCTGCTAACTCTTGGATAAGGATCCCCCCGCGCTCGGCCATCCACTTAAGGATATTTGAATGGATCAAATTAAACTCTGGCGCCTTTCTGGTCCGATTAAGAGCTTCGAGCATATCCTTGCCTGCAGATTCGATAGCATTATTCCAGGCTGGCACAAGAGCTGCCTCAACCCATTCATCAACCAATACCTTCCAGGCATCTATTAGCCCTTGCTGCACATAGCCTGTCTGTCTGATATAATCCACATCTCTTTCTGAGATCGCATCTTTCATTGTTTTCCATAGAATTCGAGCTTTTTTCTCAAGTACTGGCTCTGCCGTGTCGAGATAGGCGCGCATTTTCCCTGGCTGACTGCGACCGGTAAGCACAATGCGCTCAGGCCGGCGGACCTTCTTTTCTATCAGCTCATAAATCATTCTTTTTCCTCTGACGTTCCGGCTATAAATTCAAGGGGGATCGCATTGCCGCTCGCCAGAAGCTTATCTGCGCCTGGTTCGTCTGACATACCCCAGCCCAGCTGTCTACGCGCTTCGTTAATGGTTATGATCGTCCTGTCTTTGGCTTTACCAACCCGCTCCCACAGCTCCGCCAAATCTGCAGATAACGCCTCAATACCTGATATGTCATAATCGATATACAGGTCTTCCCCGAATTGCCTGACAATCCGGTAATTGAGTTCTTCTTTAAGCTCGTTTAAATGTGGTAATACTGCCCAGTGATAAAGAGCCTTTACGGCTTCTTTGGCGTTGCTATAGGTCTTGTATTCGACATCGCCTAAAAGCTCAGAGGGCACATGATAGACATTGGCCACCCTTCTCAAGATTCCTACCTGGAGTGGTTGAAAATTAATATCGTTCGGGGAAAACCCCATTCTTAGCGGCTTAAGTCCCTCCAGTATCAATGGCTTCATGACCTTTTCTGGCCCCATATATTCTTTCTGAAACTGTTCTTTTAAAAATCTTCTTTGGTCCTCGGTTAAAGGCCTTTCTGAAAAAACAGAAATGGCTGGCATTGCGCCGTTTTCAAGAAGCCTGAACATCCATTCTTCAGAATAATTTCCAATATCAACCTTCTTTGCTATTGACGCTATCGGCGAAAGGCCCCGCAGCTCATTGGTCTCATCTTCATCGGGATTTGGCATACTGAAATGAATAATTTCTTCTTCGGAAAACATATTGCTGCCATATTTATAGACTATGTTACCATACCGGAGCTCAGGAATAACGCGGTTCGGATGCAAGAATTTTGTTTCTATCTTTGTTTTGAAGGTCGGGATATTCAATAAGAGATAGGCATTCCCTGTTAATAACTTATGCATCAGGTATTTTTGCACGAATTTGGTCCAGGTCATCCGCCTTCCTGGTCTCTTAAGAAAATCAACCACTTGATGGCTTTCGACCTCAGCCACCTCATCGCCCCTTTTCTTATATAAATACCAGGGCACCGTCGAAGCGGCTAATTGAATTTTTGTGATGCAAGAATAAACTGCATCCGAAAGGGCCATCGCTTTTATGTAATTTCCCAGCCTATCAACAACGATTTTGCCGATACCGGGGATGTCAATAACTGAATATCCAGATGATATAGTTGTTATCGATTTCTTTCTAAACGGCCAGATTGCCATCAAGGCCTCCATATAAACGGCTGCATAGCAGAAATATTCCTGCAAGCCCAGTTCGCAAGAGCCAGGGCGATAACCCCATCGTCGTGATACCCCTCAGGCGCTGAATATCTAATGGAGCCAGATCCTGTTATTTCATACTCGAATATTTCTAGCTCATCAATTAGAACCGGATCGTTAAAGATTTTTATTCTCCCAGTCTCAAACGACATCATCAACGCTTGGATTAACTGCTTCTTTGTCTCGTTCGTCAGCTTATAGCCCTGGACATTAAGGCCCATATTCCTCATGTCTTCATAAATCGGATCTCCAACTCCTGTTGAATCCATAAGGAGCCATGCTCGATATTTTTTTACCGCCTCAGCTATTCGGACCTTTTGTAACGACCAATCAATCTCATTGAACCGGTCTGAATAGACCATAATGCCCCGGTCATCCAAAATAATCAGCCAGGTATAGTCTTGAAGCCTGGCCAGGTCCAGCCCGGCATAATAAGTTCGCCCTGCTTCTACTTGTCTTGGCTCAGCTCCAATTGAAGCGCGGATATTTCGAAAAACAGAAGACGAGTCATCCAGAAACTCAGCATATATTTCCTGTCTTTGGATTGATTGCGGAATTTCAGAAACAAGTTCCTCCAGCTCTTCTCTTGAAAGGAAAGGATTATCAAAGCTTGTAAAATGGAAAAACTCCCAATTTTCTTTTTCTCTAGCCATTGTGGCCAGCCTATGGAAAAGCCCCTTGCCTTTTGGTGTCCCCCCGATGTAGACGTCAGGGTTATAATCAAGCATCATCGGCTGGATGGTGTTATGCCAGAGATATTCATTGCGCAAGATAATTCCAGCCTCATTTAAGATGATGAAGCGATATCCAAAGCCTTCGATATTTTCTGGCCTATCAGCGCTCCTTAGATCCAGTTTGCTATTTCCAATCGTCAGCTCTTTTTTCTGCTGCCGCCACTTCCAGACCGATCGAGGCAGATATTTAAGGGTTGGCATAAAATAGCGTTCAACATATCGGTCAATATTGCTATTAATAGTATCAACCCAGAGCCCCGGTCCTTTCCCTTCAAGTAGATATTCAATAGCAAGATTGGCGAACCCTTTAGTCAGGCCAAACCGCCGCCCTTTAGCGATTACTTTCCGTTTTGCCTTCGACTCAAAATATATTTTTATCTGGGCAGGGTGATAGTAAATGGGAAGAGTCACATCAGCTTGCCCGCGATAAGCCATTCCTTCCATTATTCTGCCGGTTTGACCTCCGTTACTATCCGTTGAATCGTAATTTTGATATCGCCCGTAGCCTCTACATCATGCTTATCACTCATGCCTGTCCAGTTTTTCATACAGAAAATCCATCGTGCATCTGACCAGCGCTTGAATTCATGTGCCACCGCATTCCTTTTAGTTTCCCATCTTTTTATAGCTTCGGAAAACTCCGCATGCTGTTTTTGCCATTCATAAAGCGTATCTACATGTACCCCCAGAATCACGGCAATATGAAATATTGAGCAATATCGTTCAAAGTTCTGAACATTAAGTTCTTCTGCAATCTGCAGTACAGTATGGCAGGCCTTTTCCGATTTGAATTTTGTCGGCCGCCCGCCCTTATTCTTTTTCTTCATTCTTTTATCTCCACGATAGCCACGGCCACAAGCCTGCTTTCTGGGCTCTTTCTTCATCGAATCAAGCCCCCGTTAATCTTTGCTTCTATTCTCGCCACCCGCTCGCGCAGACCCTCAAGCCCGGCAAATATCTTTTCGTGGTCCTTTTTATTTTCGTCTCTCAGCTCATCTAATCCGCCCTGCAGCTGAGTAATCTTCGTTTCGTGAACGGCGCAGCGCTCCGGGTTCGCCTTCAATCCATGTTGCTTCGTCAGCTTTATTTCCCTTATTTTTTCTCTGGCAATGAAGGCCGCCAGAATGATAATCGCTAGACCGTAAATTATTTGAGATACTTCCACCTCAGCCCCCTTATTTCAGTATCGCATGCCCGCCGAAGCCTGACAGAACGCCAAGAATAAGGAAAAGGAATTTCTGCCTTTTCTGATTTCTAGCCTGTTTCTCATAGTTCAATATCAATCGGTTCATAGTCATTTTTTCTTCAAGCCAGAGGGTGTTTTTATGCCTCCATAACTTATCTGTTTCTTTCCAGAGAAATACCTGTTTCTGAAGATTAAGGTTAGATTTCTCTAGATTATCTATCTTCCTCTCCAGGGTTGGAATCCGGGTAAGGCTAAATTCCTCCCACTCTAAAAGAATCTCCGTATTCCTCCGAAAGGCAACAAATGTGAACCTGGCCCCGGTGTCTATCTTTTCAACGCCGCTATCCTGAAGAATTCTCCTGGTCTGTCGAACCATTTCGTCTGGCGGCATCGCGGCCACCCGGCCTTGTATTTCCCTCAGCTTCCGTTCGCTGGCACAAAGCTTCTCGCTCAATTCTTCCTTTTCTTTTTCCAGATCAGATAATTTTTGCTCCAGATCTTGATTTATTTTTGAGATCATCTTCAGGCGAATTTCGAGTCCGCGGGTCTGCTTTTCGAGTTCAATTAGCTTCTCCTTTTCCACCAGGGCCTGAGCTTTAAGATT
>Ga0185342_1001186_pt1 | contig 11180 bp, 7 predicted proteins | sample ConPoolayeEmetaG_FD_128045 | JGI IMG/M metagenome (GOLD analysis project Ga0185342, IMG submission 128045) | Hot spring microbial mat communities from California, USA to study Microbial Dark Matter (Phase II) - Cone Pool mat layer E metaG... ...
GCCTCCAGACGTTCCTCTGCCTGGGCGTATTCCTGGCTGTACGATTTGAATGCCTCGGAGCCTGGGCGCGCCGGGAGGGATTCCGTACCACCGAGACCAGAGACGACCTCCATTGGGGGAGTTGGAAAGCGGGCAAGCCTGCGGAACTGAATCTGGACGTAGCCGGGTATTGGCTGGACCTCAACCCAGCCCCATGGGAAATCAACACGCATCGTCCACCTCCTACTGTGATAGGGGAATATGCAGACGCGGGGCGGGGCCGCATTCAGCGGATGCGCACCCCGGCCCCGCGCCTATCGCTTTCTGCTGCCAGGCGATTAGCAGACGCGCTCGGCTGGCTCTATGACGTGAATGGAGTCTGTGCCGACAAGCACCCATGCCGGACCGGACGTGGCCACAACACGGGAGCGCCCGGCATCAGAGATGGTGTACCAGCTTAACCCTCCGTCCTCGGTCACGTACGCGCCGCCACTGCCGGCAGCGACGCCAAAGATGCCGTCCTGCGAGAACTGCATGGAGTCAATGCCGGTACCGATGGCCCCGACCTCGGTAACAACCAGGCCTGGCGCCCAGGTGTAAATGGTAGTGGGCGTTGCCATCACCAGGCGGCGCGCCCAGTTCACCGATGCGGCAACGAAGTTCTGCGACCCCAGGGTCACGGAAGTAAACTGGGCACCACTCCCGTACACCACACGTCCGTTGCTCCCCACCGCGTAGACTGTGCGGCCGTCTGTGGTAATGGCAGCGAGTGCAGAGAACGAGCCAACAGCATCCCACGCCAGGCCACCGTTGTTGCTTCGGTGGATAATACCATCGGAAGTAGCGGCGTAGACCAGCCCGTCATTCGTGCGGCAAATACCCACGACTGACGCGCCATTCGCGGTACCCAGTGCCCTTACAGTGAACGTGGTGCCGTTCGTTGAAATGGCTATCTGCGCAGGCGCGCTGGTACCGCCGCTTCCGCCTACCAGGTAGCGCTGTCCAATCCGGGTAACAAAAGTCGGGACAAAGTCCAGTGCGGTGCTGGTCCACGAGGCCCCTCCGTTCACAGAGAACTGGAACGCGTGGTCGGTGCCATCGGACGTGATTGCGTACAGGCGCTGCAGGTAGCCGACGGCCGGTGTACAGACTGTCCCGCATGACTCTGGCTCAGCCGCCGCCATCAGAACATCATTCAGAATCGCGAGTTGGCGCTCGGCCGGAGGGCCCCACAACACATAACCAGTGAAAGCCAGCGAGACAGTGGCTTCCACCACATTCGTAGTGGGCTCCAGGGAGATAGGCGCGGAGATGGTCTTATCCCCGACCTCCCCACCGGTCAGGACGATGGCCGAAGCGTAGTTGGCTGGGTTGGCCCGCTCGCCAGTAAGGGAAAAGTTCACCCGCCCGGCCACTGGACCACAGGTAAGCCGAAGCCATTGGTCGCGCGTTGTCTCCAGGCGCAGATGCAGAGTCGTTGTCATATTACCCGGAGCACCGCGAATAACCCGCTGCGGCACCCAGGAGCCAAAGTCCGGGCCAGGGCCAAAAACTGTGTTCAGGTCGCCCGCCGGAAGAGTAATGTCGTCCGCCCCGGCACAAACGAACTGCCAGGACGAGTCCGGCAGAGCAAGAAAGAGACTGGCTTCCGACTGGGTGAGTGGCATCTGAGACCTCCAATCAGTAAGCAATCAACTGCTGAAGTTTGTACCACGCTTCAACTCGCCCCCTGGTACTGCCAAGAGGCGAATGAAAGGGAATACCGTTCTCCGACCTCTGTTTCCACCATGCCACATCTACAGAGGCAAAGCACCCGGAACAGGCAGATTCCGGATAGTCTGACAGGACCATCGGAAGCCAGATGTCCGGGCGTTCAATGCCCTGGAGCGCGTAAAGCGTGACTGGCATGGTGATGCACTCGTTGTCTACGGCTACCCACCGGTCGTTGACGGTTACGGGAGTCCCCCAGACAGCAGTAACCTCAAGTCGGGCAATTCGGTCAATGGTTGGGGGAATTGGCCCCCTTTGCCCGACATATGTTCCCGGTGACAGGATGTCGGAAAAGTCCAGAACCTCAGAGCCTACATTGGGCGGGAAAATGCCCACTATTGGAAACGGCGCGTAGTCAGCATGCTCGCGCTCAAAGACGACCGACAGTTCAAGCCACGCCGGTTGCACACCAGTATCCAGGAGTTCCTGGAGCGGTGCAGACCAGTCCAGAAGCACCTTCCCTGGGATACTGGACGGCGTAACCGCTGGAGTCATTGTGGCGCGCTGGACAGGGCTATCCTCAGTGTCTATAAGGGCTTGCCTCACGAAACGTTTAACTTCCCACAGCGTCGGTGTGCCAAGCGTTCTGGCAGCAACACGTGTTGTCAGCCTGGCGGGGGAAAGGCCAAACAGGGAACCACCAACAAGGCTATCCAGTTCGGCGGCTACGGCCTCTACCACGCTTTTGAACGTCAGCCTGTCCGGGCCCGGCGGGTGAACGTTTCTCGCCTCCGTCGGCGTCGGCCACACCAGACAGTGCGGGTCGTTCATCACTCCCCAGAACGACTCCGGCACCATCCCGACTGACAGCATCGCCCTCCTGAGTGCCATTCTTGTCAACATGGACAAGCCCCCTGCTCAGCAGGTAGTCTACATCGTTCTCGTGAACGTAGATTGTCAGGCCATTCTGGACGACATACCGCCTGCCACCAGGAGTGCTGATTCGCATTGGGTATGGGTAACCAGAGTTCACCCTGAGCGGCACTGTTCTTGCCATCCAGCCCTGTGGACAGTTCGCGCACGGCATAGTGGTCACCTCCTATGTGCGTGATTCTGAGCAGCGGTGAAGGGTAAGGGTGGGCGGGACACCCACCCTTACCCAACCCTACTGCTACGTCCGCGTGGTGACCCCACCGCTCGTCAGCGGCTCAGGGAAGCCGATGGTCAGGGCAGGCCAACTGATATTGGTTATCTTGGCCGCCAGATACGGTGTAAGAAGCACGACACGAGGCACCACAACGCCCGTCAGGTTATAGCACAGCCCGCCGCTGGGCGAGGTGAACCACAGGACCTTCCCGGCATCCGTTACGACAGCGGCGGCGTACCCCTGGGCCAGTTCCGGAGCGCCGTCCATGTTCAGGTAGTTCAGGTACGTCAGTTTCCGGCCCCCGGCGCTGACCGGGATAATGTAGATGTTCCCGGTGCTCGTGCCGTCTTCGGTGGTGACCGGGATACCATCATCGCCGATGAACGGATAGGTATGGCCGCCAATGGCGATAACGTCCTCGGCCAGCATCCGGTCCCGCTCGCGAGCCAGCGCGGCCAGGTCAATGGTCGGGGTATGGCCGGTCGGGAAGGTGTAGCCGAAGACCGCCGAGTACATGCCAGCCCAGGTCAGGGAGAGCAGGTACTTCAACTCCGGCGGCAGGGCAATCACCCACTGCACGTCCCCGAAGCCGTACGCGGCCGCACGCTTCCGAAGGACCGTCACCACCTCCAGCAACCGGCGAGCCAGCACTGACCCGGTGGAATCCGTCTCGTTATAGTCGCCGGAGAAGTCCACCACCACTGAGCCGAGGTTGGGGCATGGGGTACTAGTCAGTGCATCAGTGATGGTATCGGTAATGAGAGCATCAAGGCCGTTCATTTCCCGGAACCCGTCCGTGCCGCCCGTCGGGTCTCCGGACCAGATGTCCTCGTGGAGCCGCAGGTATAGTGCACGGGCAACAGCCAGCATAGCCAGTGCAATACCCGACTCGGTCAGCACCTGGTTGTTCATCTCGCCCCTGCCGACCAGTTCACGGACTTCTGGAGAGAGAAGGTCCCCGATAATCTCAAAGTCCACCTCTCCCTGATTCACCCGCTGGGCGAACTCCTCGGGGCTGATGGTGGGTGAAGTGAAACAGTACCGCCCGTACGGGATAATGGCAACGCAAGACGCCAGTTCTCCAACCGTCTGGCAGGTGCTGCACTTGCTCTGCGGCACACTGCCCGTCGGCCCCGAATCTACCCGCAAGAGATACGCAATCTGCGGGTTTGCCAGATTTGACGGCACCCAGGAAAGTTTGGAAAGAACGGACGTCGGCGTAACAACTGTGTTCAGCACCTCTTTGGCACTGACGCCAGTGAACGCAGTGCCGCTACCATGAAAGCGAAGTGGCATGGTTACCCTCCAATCAGTTTTTGGGCAAGAGCACTAACAGGTGTGACCTCGCGAGCAATCGGCGTAACGGATGGGCGAGGAACAGCGTCCATCGCTTTTTGGGCCACTTCCTGCACCTGACGCACCTGTTCACTGAGCGCAGTAACGACTCCCGACAACTCGTTGACGCGCTCCTCAAGGTGCGATACCGCCTCGGCGATAGACTTCTCTTCGCCGTTGGGCGCCGGGTAAGGGTAGCCGTACGTGGCGCCGGACTCTCTGGCCATCTTCTCGGCGATTCTGTCGGCCTGCTCCTTGATGGACTTCGGAGCAATGCGCGACAAGATGGCCGCCAGGGCCCCGAACTCGCCGGGCTTCGCGAGACGGACAACGGCCGCCAGCGCCCGCAGGTATTCCCGCACGCGCTCGCTCACATCGCCCTCAGCCAGGGCCGCAATCTGACGCCCGAAGGTAGCCGCAGATTTCTCGCTATCTTCCCATTGCCCTGTGCTGTCATCGGCACCGTCCCCACCCACTGACTTGCTCTCCAGACCGGCACTGTCAAGCGTCTGCTCCATCCGGTCAGCAGCAGCAAGCAGGTCCTCCAGTTCCCTGGCCAGGACGTCGGGGCTGGCTTCCTCAATAATGACAGCATCACTACCTGTGGTGACAACTTCCATTTGGCCCTCTGTCATTCCATACCTCCACCGGTGTTGATTGGGAATGTTGTCCAGGGATTGGCGGCCATTCCTGCAGGAAGGATGCTGACCTCTCGCAGCACCATCTTCACAATCTGAGATGGGTCATTGGGGTCGCGCAACCCCCAGAAACCAATGGACGTTGCCCACCCGTTGGGCGCAATGGTGGGATGTCCCTTTGGATAAGCGGTAAGGAAATTCCTCAAGAACCTTGCTTTTGGCGTGTCACGAAATCTTCCGACACCGAAAACGAACTTCCCGTGTGGTATAAAGGCGACCAGGTCTGCAATATCCGTCCCGTCCCGGTGGGCAACCCGAACGGTAACACCTGTTGGTTGGTTCTCCACCAGCGATTGGACCGCTGACCTTGTGACGAAATCCCCATGCAGGTCAAGGTATCTGTTCGTTACCGGCAGAATAATCCAGTCCCCCACTATTTTATAACAGATTGCCCCGGAACGCAAGCGCGGCAGGAGAGCAAGAAAAATCTTCCATGGCAGATGCGGCCACAGGCGTACAGCCTTTGCAAGCCAGGATTTCAGCGATACCCTGACGGGTTTATCTTCCGACAGCGGGTCACGGTAGAAAAACAAATCATGGCCACGACGCGCGAGCCTGGACCGCACCTGTTCCAGCGACTCCCGTCGCGCAATGGGCTCTCCGCCTGCCCTTGCGGTCCATACACCAGGCTCCACCCTCTGGAACGTCAGGCGCAGCGGGCTACCCCTGCGGCCGCGTAGCACGACCTCAACGAAATGGCGATTCCATACGCCAGCACTGTACGTGCCCCAGTCAACTGCATCAAACCGGGCATACTTCTGGCTGGTAGAACCCACCTCGCCAGGACCGGACACGAACGGTTCTCCCTTGCCGATTTCCAGCCAGTCAACGGGCTGTGGTTGTTTGGGCGTGCACCGAAGGGTTTCTCCGTCCTTCAACGCCTGCCAGGGGTCATCAATTCCTGTTTCGGGGAACACCGTGAACCCGAAAAGGTATCTGCCCTCACCTGCGGTCATGCGAATGTCATAGTGGACAGAATGGCCCTCCGGCGGATTGTCTATCTCTTCACGGGTCAGGCCGCGAATATGCCTCTGGACAATAAACCTTCCATGCCCGTTGGCCGGGTAGTACTCGTGCCATTTTGCTTCCCAGGTAGCCTCGGCGCGTTCGCTTCTTGTAGAGCCCGGCTCTACCTCGCCCTCCTCCTCTTCTTTAAGCGCCTTGCCAACCTCGTCAATCTTCGGGAGGGCTATGATTCGGTCACGAACATCCTTCAGCCACTTGCCCTTTTCCGGCTTGTAGTTCGTGATAAGCAGTTCTCTGTTCGTGAAACCACCTCCGTGAGGGGTGATGGTGTATACCTTCACGCGGTAAATTTGCCACGATGACGGAATCTTGAAACCGGCAAGGTCCCTCCGATAGCACGAAAGGATGAACTTGCCCTTTATCGTCTTCAGAAGTTCCAGCAGTTCCATAAACTTCTGCTGGTCAAACTGCCCACTATAGTAGACCGCGTGGCGCGCTGTTGCGTACGGGGGGTCAAGGTAGAAAAGCACGTCCGGGTTATTCCGCAGGCTTCGGATAACATCCAGTGCGTCCCTGTGAAGAATCCTCACACCAGATAGCCTGTGCTTAAGCACGATGTACGTCCGGGGGTCGGGCTTAAATGGAACGAACGGCGGGTATGGGTCTTCCCGCCCACGCATAAAGAAGTTAGCCAACAGCATGAGCCGGAATGCCTCTCTGTCAGAGCCTGGCTTGCCATGCTGGACAATTTCCTGGACCTCCTTGCCAGGACGAACGGACGTAACTTCGTCAACTACACTGGCAATTTGGGCCTCACTTGCTCTCTGAAGGTACCTGTAACAGCGGTACTTCACCTCGTCAAGGTCCGAGATGATTTCCTGTATTCCTTCAACCTTCGGCTTTCTGGCAAAGAAACCCAGCGAGCCTACAAACGGCTCGCAGTAGATTTTGTGGTCGGCAAACAGTTCAAGGATTTTCCCGGCCAGCCTCGCCTTCGTTCCGAGGCCACGAAACGGCATAGGTCCACCGGCGAAATATTTTCTGGCCACCTCTGCATTTGCATGCTCCAACATTACCCGCATTGCCTGCTGGAGCGTATAGGCGGGCCCATCATTGACATCCGTCACGACCGCATTCTGAAACTTCAGCGAGTTGCCGGAAGGAACCAGTTCCTGGCACAGCACGGTGACCGTGTCCCCCGGCTTTGCCTGGATGCGGGTGACCATCGTCTTCCCGGTGGGTTTCCCATCAGCCCACTCGCACTCATATGCCCACCCGTTCTCCTTCCGCTCGGCGTTCACGACGCGGGCGCGCACCTCAAGCATGCGCTTCACCTTGCTCCATGACTGGCTGGGGCCTGCGGAAAGGGTTGACCGCAGGTCTTTGGCCACGATGCCCTCCGAGCCAGGCAGGAAGGCAAGCCTGTCGTACGCCGTTTCCAACTCCTGCTTGCTCCCAATGACCACTACCGGGGTCATGTACTCCTCCGGCACCACTTCCTCAAGGGCTTTCCGCCTGTCTTCATAAGGGGTGTCACCGCCCACTCCGTGTCCGGACAGGACATCAAAGAACCTGGGATGGGCAATCCAGTCAATCTTCCTGGCTGACAGCACTGCCGGCATCAGGTGACGCGGGACCACCTGGCCATTTGCTACCATAAGGAGTTCGCCGTCCAACTCAACAGGCTTTCCTTTGGTGTCCAGTTCCCTCACAATATCCGCAAAATATTGAGACACGTCCTTGCCGCTCTCTGTCACAGCCCTGAAAGTGCCATTCTCATTAACCGTCAGTTTCACCCGCCAGCCGTTCCATTTCGGCTCAACGGCGAATGGCGTGTGAGAATGGCCCCATGCCTCCCACATCTGGTCCGGGGAGAAATGCTCAAAGTAGAACGGCACTGCGGGTTTCATCGGCCATGATGAGGCTTCTCCCGCGCCAGGCTTTTCGGACGCCGACTTGACTTCCACTACCTCTGGGCGCCTTACCCTTAACACCAGGTCGGCTATCGGGATGTAGTCGGAATGTGGGCCTGTGGGTTCCGGGATGATATGGAGCGGCAGGTCATGGCGGTCAACGCCTGACTGTCTGGCAATAAGGTTCCGCAATTGGAGCAATACGCTATCAGCCGGTATGGTCAGGGCGTCCCCGATAAGTTCGGCGCGAACGACCACATCAATGTCACCAGGATTGTCGTCTCGCACTGCTCCACCGGCGACCGACACGAAATCTCTGACCAGGACCAGGTCTTCGGTATCCGTCATTTATACTCTACCTCCACAGAGATGTTCGGCGCAGCAATTGCATTAACGATGGCGCCACGAATGGACTTCAGCACTGCAGGAGCAGAAACCTCGTACGCGCTCCTGGTCAGGCTCCTGGGGGGGATGCCGGGGTGGACAACGGTCTTGATAAGGATAACCGGCCCACTCCTGCTGGCCGGGCCGGGAGAGAAGTAGTTAGGGCGGGAGCCCTGGAGTGCCCGCCGGTATCTTGACTTGAATTTCAGGTATTGGGCACTCCTGGCCGTAATAATATGTGGGGCCGTGCCGCTGTCCATAAACCGGTAGATGTCCAATTGCCGGTCGGTACCGGATGCCATGATGGTGATGCAGATGTCAGCCCTGTCTCCAGAGCCGGTCACGGCAGTGGCAGCCGAGAATTTCGGAGCATTCCGCCAATGCTGCGTCCATGCTTCCAGGGTCGTGACCATTTCCTGACCAAGTTGCTTTGCTACCGATTGAGAAAGCGTGGCGGAAACCGCTTTCGTGGCGGTCCTTCTCAGCGCTTTTTGGGCTTTCCCGATAATGCTCATGGCTCTGGCGTGACGTCCTTTCCTTCAAGCATTTCAAGGTATTCCGTTCTGAGGTCACCGGCATCGGCGGCAATCTGCCGGGCAACATGGATAGTCAGTTCACCGGACGAGATTCGCCTTGCCCGTTCCTGCGCTCGCATCAGCGCGGCCTCGGCCTGCAACCTGGCCTCGGTAAGGTCTGTTGGAACAAACTCCACCTGTGCCGGTAGAATCCGGTTCAGGTTATGCTCAAACTGGCGAAGAATAATACCGTACAGCCGCATGGCGGCCAGCCGTGCCATAACCTCTGCCTCCGTTGCGGCCCCAAGACGGGAGCCGGGCAACGGTGCGATAGAGCCGTAGTCCACACCCAGACCATTTGCGAGTACAGTTACATACCACTCCATGACATCCTTAAGAGAGAACCCTTCAGGCAGGTCTTTCAGGCGAACCACTTCGGCAGTTGGCGTGGCACTGGGGTCCAGCGGGTTCAGGAACACCGGTGGGACGTAGACATGCCCTCCTGCGCTGACGGCCTTTTCCGTTGCCTGTCGTAAGGCGTCCTCCACCGCCCTGGCCGGTGCGTTTGTCATCACGATAGTGTCGGCCATCGTGCCCTGGACACGCTCCTGGTGCCAGGAAAGGAGAGATGCCATGAACGACACAGCCTGAGCAAGCCTTGACGCGGCGCAAAAACCCCAACTTGTGCCTGGCTGTGGGTTATCAACGATTTGAAAGCATTCACGGTTAGAGAGGGTAACCGTGATGCCGTCCTCCCGAAGGTACTGAAGGGGGTACTTGGGGTCCTCGGTAGGAACACATCGCGTGGGGTCCAACGAAAGGAGCACTGGGGGAGAGTCGGGGTCATAGATGACATCATCCGGGTCAACAACAGTTCCGGCTTTCGTCACCCACAACCTGCCGCCCTGCGTCAGGACTGCGGAAACCTCGCTGAGGGTCTTCTTCTCAATTGTGCGGCGGGCGATTTCCACCCAACCGCCACTGTCGGTCACCAGCGCGCCAAATGCAACCGAGTGAATCAGCGGTCTCAGGCCACGCCCAAACTCCGCTGCTGCCAGTATCTCTCTCGTGCGGCCAACAGCGTCATTGCTTCCAACAATAGTGTAACGGGCATTGGAAATTCTTGTCAGAGTGGAGTACAACGCTCCGCAGAAGAGAGGTTCGCTCGTGGCCAGACGCACCAGCGCCTTGTTTCTCTCGGGCCCCCGCTGTTTTGGGATGGCCCCCACGAGAGAGAACACGGTTGCCATGAAAAATTCTGCCAGGGCATCAGCAGTGTATAACTCGTTTCTCCTCGGCCGTCTGGCCTTCGCCACTACGCCCATTGCTCACCCCTTAATAACAACCAAAAATTTGGCGGTTATGACCTAACAGCGGGTACGGATTGAGGTCAACGGTCTGCGTGTAAATGGCGCCAAACCACATCGTAATGACAGTGTAACAACAACGTAACAGCAGTCATCCAGCGCTATTATACACCACAACGGGGTAGTAGTCAACAGGCAGGGAAGAAGAAGGTGCGGGTGGCGGAGATAGAGGCTATATCATGTACTGGCTGGCACGATACGCGGCCATTGCCATTGCGACAATGATGTCATTGTGCCCCTGGTCAACAACCGTGAAGCGGTTGGCTTTGGGGTCCCAACCTGTGCTCCGGTATTGTTGTTCTACTATCTGGCGCAGGCTTTCCGGTATCAGGATTGCCCGCAGTCGGAAGAGGGAATACAGGAACGAATCAGCCAGCGAGCGGGACTGCTGGGCAAAGGGGCGGACGTAGGCTTTGTAGTCCCTGGCCAGATTCTGGGCCATGTAGTGCAGTTGATACGGGTCGTATGCTATCTCAATAACTGGGTAGCGGTCTGTCAGGTCTCTTAGCAGGCTCTCCGCCTCCGAAAAATCCACATGCTGTGAACGTGGGTCCATGACGTGGACGAAGCGAACGAGGTACTTGCCTTCTCCGACTGGTGAGACGCCGACAACAGCGAAAGTGGCTCTGGCGAATCCGGCATCCACACCGATAACAACCTCTTTCCCCAATGGGCCGACCATTTCATCGGCCTCGCTGTCCGGGATGGTGCAGGCGTTCAGCCATGCGACCGGTAGTGCCATCGCGGACGGCGAGACCCACTGATTCAGGTGGATACGGGCGAACTCGTGTTCTGGCAGGTGTCTTCGCTGCGATTCATAGTACTCTGGCTTCTGCCATCCGAATCGGGTCAGTGCCTCTTCCCCATGGTCATAGTAGTACAGGAGTTTGCCTGCGGGGGAGACCATGACCTTGCCTGCCAGTTCCGGAGACTGCGCCTTCACCACCAGTCCGGATGACCTGGCTTCGTTATACAGCGTTTCCAGAACAGAGCCCTGGCCCAGGTATCCGGCGTAGGACTCCACCCAACGGATAGCATGGGGGACGGTTGGTGGGGGAGTCAGTTCCACCCAAAGGGACCGCTTATTGGGGGTCGTGTAAGCCCACACCTCGGTGAAGACGGTCATGGCAGGATTGGCCCCGGCCGCGCTGGGAGCGTTCACGGGG
>Ga0185342_1001189_pt1 | contig 11152 bp, 6 predicted proteins | sample ConPoolayeEmetaG_FD_128045 | JGI IMG/M metagenome (GOLD analysis project Ga0185342, IMG submission 128045) | Hot spring microbial mat communities from California, USA to study Microbial Dark Matter (Phase II) - Cone Pool mat layer E metaG... ...
CTTGCGGCGCGACTTCACTCCGCCCAGATCCCCGGAAGGCCGTACGCAGGCCTGCCAGCAGGAGAATCCAGCCAACTCCGCCACCGGCAGCGCCACCCAGCGGCCCCACCAGAACCGCCAGCGCCAGCACCGCCCGCGAGCCGTCCATTACGTTGCGCTCGCGGAGGTCCTCAGTTGGAATGCCCGAAGTAGCCGCGCAGACGGTCTGAATAACGGCGCGAGCCAGGCGAAACCCGGTGGGCTGTCCGGTAAGCGCCGTGGCGTCAGCACGCTGCGCAACGCCGCCTCGCGGCGCCTCCAGCGCAAAGACGATCGCACCCAGCGCTACCAGAAAAAGCAAATATCCGCCAACCAGCGCCAGCAGCCTGCTTCCCGCCGGCAGCCCCACGCGGCGTATCGACCAGATGCCCAACCATACCCAAACACCCAGTCCGCCGACCAGGCTGACCAGGCCGTAGATCCAGTGAATGCTCCGCGGCGGCGCCCCCGGCAAAAGGCCAAACGACGCAAACGCGCTTGCGGCACGCCATACGCTTCCTGCGACGCCACCAGCCCCAGCCCAACCGACGGCCCGACTTGCCGCCTGCTCTGCAATGAGCACGAAAACAACGCTCAGCGCCAGCAACGCAACAAAAGCCGCCAATGCCGCGCGGGCCGATGGCACCCGAGCCGCACCGTGCAGCCGGGCCAGCAGCGCGCGCAGTGCCAGCACGTAGAGGACCGCCCCCGACAGCCCCAGGCCCATCAGCACCCACCGCCCCGCCGCCGCGTGTTCTTCGTCAACGTCGAATGTCGTTAGTCCGACACCGCAGGTAACGCTGAGCGCGTCGAAAGCCGAGTACCACGCATTCCTCCGTGCGAACCAGCGCCAGTCACGCTCGTCGAGCAAATGACAGGTGGGGGTGTCGAGGAGCAGCGCCCCGCCGGCAGTCAGCGCGACCAGGCCCAGGAAAAACCACACGATCGGTGAGCTCAGCCGGCGCACGAGTCTTTCTCCGGCGGCTGCTGCCCCTGTAGCAGCGCCTGCCAGCGGGCAATCTGCTCCGCAGCCCTGGTCGGCTCGAGCCGCCCAAGCTCACGCAGCTCCCGCACGATCAGCTCCTCAGGTTCTTCGAAGAGCCGCAACTGTCGCAATCTGCGCCGCTGAACCGCGGCCAGTACGGGGCGCTGGGACTGCCGTGCAAAGTTCCGCTCCAGCTCGTTAAGCACCGCGTTGGCGCGTTCGAGGACTTCCCGCGGCAGGCCTGCCAGCTTCGCGACGTGCAGACCGTAGCTGCGGTCGGCAGCACCGGGTTCGATCCGATGAAGAAAAACCACCTGATCCTCGTACTCGCGCACCTGGGCAGTAAGGTTGAAAACTGCCGGCAAAAGCCCCGCAAGCTCGGTCAGCTCGTGGTAATGGGTGGCAAAGAGCGTTCGACAACAGCAAGCGGTCGCCAGATGCTCTGTGATCGCCCAGGCCAAAGCGATTCCGTCGAAAGTGCTCGTGCCGCGGCCGACCTCGTCGAGAATGACCAGGCTCTGGGGCGTGGCGTTGTGCAGAATGTTGGTGCTTTCGAGCATCTCGACGAGAAAGGTAGACTGACCGCGCGCCAGCTCGTCGCTGGCGCCCACGCGGGTAAAAATCCGGTCGATCAGGCCCAGCCGGCAGCGCCGCGCCGGCACCCAGCAGCCGCAGTGTGCCAGCAGCGCCAGCAACGCCACCTGTCTTATGTAAGTGCTTTTCCCGGCCATGTTCGGACCGGTGATCAGCGCCAGCGACTGCCCGCCGGCACGCAGATACGTATCGTTGGGAACGAAGCTGGTCCCCAGCACTTGCGAAACCACCGGATGTCGACCCTGTTCGATCTCCAGCACCGGCTCGTCGACGAACTGCGGGCAGGTGTAGTTTTCATGCCGAGCAAGCTCCGCCCAGCCCGCCAGCACGTCCAGCTCCGCCAAAGCGACTGCCGCTCGTGCCAGTGCGGGAATGTACTGAGCGACCTCCTCGCGCAAGGCCGTAAAAAGTTCATACTCCAGCTCGTTCGCGCGCGCCTGAGCTGACAGTACTTCCTGCTCGTGCTTCTTAAGCTCTTCCGTAACGTAGCGTTCGGCGTTCTTAACGGTCTGCTTGCGGACGTAATCGGGCGGAACGCGGTGCCGATGCGCGTTGGTCACCTCAATGTAGTAACCGAAAACGCGATTGTACGAGACCCGCAGCGACGGGATGCCGGTGCGCTGCGCCTCTCGGGCCTGAAACTCCACCAGCCAGCGCGCTGCGGCGCTATCGATGCCGCGCAAGCGATCGAGTTCGGGGTCATACCCGTCAGCGAAGATACCGCCCTCGCGCAAGCTGACCGGCGCGTCCGGGCGCAGTGCGGCGTACAGCCGAGCGGAGAGTGCATCCAGCCCGTCGAGCTGCTCGGCCAGGCGGTCGGCCTCCGGATCGCCCACCTCGCCAAGTAGCTGACGGATTGGCCCAAGTTGCTTCAAAGATTCACTGAGGTTGCGAAGTTCGCGCGGGCTGCTGCGCTTGACTCCGAGTCGACCAGCGATCCGCTCGATGTCGCCGATCTGGCGCAGAAGTTGTCGCAGCCGCTCGCGGACAGGTCCGGCGGCTCGGAGGGCACCGATCAGGCGCTGCCGCGCGGTGATGCGCGCAAGGTCCCGCAGCGGATAGCAGAGCCAGTTGCGCAGCAGGCGTGTCCCCATCGGGTTGCAGGTGCGGTCGACTGCTGCCAGAAGCGATCCGGCCCGGGTGCCGCCGCGCAACGTCCGCTCAATTTCCAGTGAACGGAGCGTCACCGCATCGAGCACGAGGTAGTCTTCCAGCAAGCGGCGGCGTGGTGGGCGCAGGTGGGCCGGCAGAGTTTTCTGCGTCTGTCGCACGTAAGCCAGCAAGGCACCCGCCGCCTGAAGCGAAAGGTCCACCCGATCAAAGCCGAAGCCTTCCAGTCCACTGGTTTCGAACTGCTCTTTGATAAGCTGCTCCGCCCGGGCCGGAGCAAAATCCAGGGCAGTGTGGTAGGTGACTGCGGCGTTGAGGCGCTCGCGGATTTCGCGTTCCCGCGGATTGGGGCCGGTGCCGTCGTCGGGCAGCAGCACCTCCGCCGCTGCCAGCCGGACCAGCTCATCCAGCAGCCGCTTCGCTGGAAGGAGCTGCACCTCGAATGCGCCCGTGGAAAGCTCCAGAGCCGCAAGACCCGCTTGGTCGCCGCGTTCCAGCACCGCTGCCAGCAGGTTGCTGACGGTTCGGTCGAGCAGAGCCTCGTCGGTGAGCGTTCCGGGCGTGACGATCCGGACGATAGCACGCTTGACGATCCCCCGGGCGAGGCGTGGGTCTTCGATCTGCTCGCTGATCGCCACCCGGTAGCCGGCCGCGACCAGCCGGGCAAGGTAGGTTTCCAGCGCCTGGTGAGGGATACCCGCCAGCGGCGTCTTGCCGCCGTCGCGGCTAGTCAACGTGATGCCCAGCACCCGAGCCGCGATGTGGGCGTCGTCATAGAAGAGTTCGTAGAAGTCGCCCATGCGGAACAGCAGCAAGGCATCACCTGCCTCGCGCTTCTGCTGGAGATACTGTTCCATTGCGGGCGTGAGCCGCTCTGGCCCGAGCGGTTCGCTGGACGGCCCGGTGGCTCGCGCGGCGCTAGCCGATTCTGGACGAGATGGCGCCCTGCCCACAAAAGGCAATGTAGCCGCAGCGGCTTTGTGGCGGAAGGTCCGGCGTCACAACGCGAATCACTGCTGGCGGCCTACGGCTCCGGCACGCGGAACAGCCAGTTGTAGCGGTCCGGAGCGTCGCCGACCTGAATCGCGGTCAACGTCTCGTAAAGCAGCGTGCAGTACTTACCTGGTCGCCCGTCGGGACAGTAGACGGCGACGCGGTCGCGGTACCGGATTGACCCGACGGGAGTTATGACCGCGGCGGTCCCACAGCAGCCTGCTTCGGCCAGCTCGAAGATTTCCTCAACAGGCATAGGTCGGCGTTGCGGCCGCAAGCCCATCTCCGCCGCCAGGGTGATCAGCGACTTGTTCACGATCGACGGCAGGATTGAGGGGCTGTCAGGCGTCACGTATTGCCCGTCCTTGGTGATCGCAAAGAAGTTAGCCGGAGCGCACTCATCTATGTACTTGTGCTCTTTGGCGTCGAGAAAAAGCGCATCGGCGTACCCAAGCTCCTTGGCTTTGAGGCTGGCACGCAGGCCCGCCGCGTAGTTGCCGCCCACTTTGACGTCACCTACTCCCAGTGGCGCGGCCCGGTCAACGTCCTCCTCGATAAGCAAAGAGACCGGCTTGAAGCCGGTCTTGAAGTAGGGACCTACCGGGGTAACCATCACTATGAACATGTACTCCGTCGCGGGACGCACTCCAATCTGGGGGCCGATTCCAATCAGCAGCGGGCGAATATAGAGACTGGCCCCGGTGCCGTAGGGAGGTACGAAGCGCCGGTTCGCATTGATCACGCGGAAGACCGCTTCGAAAAAAAGTCGCTCTGGCGGCGGCTCCATGTGAATCTTGCGGGCTGAGCGGATCAGGCGCTTGGCATTCTCATCCATGCGAAAGACGACCACGTCGCCATTGCGGGTTTCGAAAGCCTTCAATCCCTCAAAACACTCCTGGCCATAGTGCAGGCACGTGGCCGCCATGTGAATGTTGATGGTCTCCTCGGAGGTGAGCACCCCCCGATCCCACGCGCCGTCCCGCCAGGTGTAGCGGATGTTGTAATCCGTCTTGTGATAGCCGAAGGGCAGGTTCGCCCAGTCCAAGTCCGCCTTTTTCATTTGAATCTCCGGGACGCCGCGCTGCGACGGCTGTGATACGCAGCCTGCGCTGCGAGCTGAAGAGTCTAATGAGACCCGCTCGGTCATGCTAAAGCCTCCTTTGAACTGCCAGATGCTATACGCCCTCCAGCGACGGGGCCGCCGCCAGGGAGTGTCGCGCCCGCAGAACGGCAATGGCGGCGGCCAGCCGCCGCGCACCTTCCCGCAAGCGCGCCGGCTGCTCGCCGCAGAAAGTAAGCCGCAGCGCACACTGAAGCGGCTGGCCGGCACTGTGCAGCGTCGCCGGGGAGATCAGCACGCCCTGCCGTTGAGCCTCCTCAAAAAGCTCTTCACTGTCGAAGCGGTCGGGCAAGACCAGCCAGAGGAAGCCCCCGCGGCGCGGCCGCTCCCAGGTCGCCTGCGCGGGCAGATGCTCGCCCAGCCCCGCCTCCAGAGCATCACGTCGCTGTCGATACGCCGCCACAACCCGCCGCAAGTGCGACTTCATGTACCCGCGCTCGATAAACTCCGCGACCACGTGCTGCATCAAAAGCGAAGTACCCAGATCCATGCTGTGCTTGAGCGCTCCCAGCCGCCGACGCAATCCGGCCGGACAGACCAGAAAGCCGACGCGCAAAGCCGGTGTCAGCCGCTTGCTGAACGTGCCGACGTAGAGCACCTCCGGGTCCAGGCCGCGCAGCGGCACCGGCTGCGGGCAGTCATCCAGCTCCAGGTCTGCCCCGTAATCATCCTCAATAAGCGGCGTACCCGACTCGCGCGACCAGGCAATCAGCTCCTTACGCCGCTGGACACTGACCGTAAGGCCCGTCGGGTTGCCGCCATTAGGCATCAGATAAAAACCCTTCACGCTCGGGCGAGCGAGCCGACGCAAGGCTTCCATGTCAGGACCTTCCGCGTCAGCCGGTACCCCGACCAGCCGCGCTCCGGCCGCAGCAAAGGCCGTCAGTGCTCCCGTGTACGTGTATTCGTCCACCAGCATCGTGTCGCCCGGATTCACCAGGGCCCGGGCAACTAGATCTAGAGCCTGCTGACTTCCCGTCGTTATCAGAACCTCGTCCGCCGTAACCGGAATCCGCGCTTCCCGCAGCATTCCGGCAATCAGCTCCCGCAGCCGCGGCAAACCATAGCGCGGGGCAAAGCCAAGCGCGTCCACCCCGTACCGGCGTAGCACATGATCAACACAGCGACGCAACTGACGTACCGGCAGCAAATCCGCCGACGGATACATCGTGGTGAGATTGATCACGTCCTGGCGTTGAACCGCATGGAGCAGTCGATCGAGCCGGCCGAGCGGCTCAGCGCTGACCGTCTGCGAAAGCAGGGCTGCCCACGGCAGTTCCGGAGCTTCGGACGTACGACCCGACAGCGCTATGCGCGGCTGCTCTGCGACAAAAGTCCCCCGACCCACCCGCGCATAGACCAGTCCGCAGGCCTCCAGCTCTTCAAAAGCGCGCGAAACCGTGTTGCGATGCGTCGAAAGCTCTCTCGCAAGCTGACGAGTCGTAGGCAGACGGTATCCGACCGGATAGGCCCCACGCCGAATCCGGCTCGAAAGTTCCTCGTAAATCTGCTTGTAGATTGGTTGCCCCCGGCGCGGATCGATCTGGATGCCGGTCTGCTGGTCCACTTGGCACCGCCTGATGCATGCAGTTTACCCGCTTGTCCAAAGCCTGTGCAAGCGAGATCCGCGGTCCGCCTAGGACGCCTGAGCAATTGTCCCAGGCACGGCCAGCGGAGGCCCCCCGAAGCTGGCAGACAACGAGCCAGCAGACCGGCTACACTGGTAACGACGCCACCCAACCCCCCGCCTTCAAGGCACCTCCGACAACCCCCGCCGCGGCGTCGGTTCGGCTGAATCCCCCGCGGGCTCTGGCGAACTGGTAAGCAGCATCACGTCCGCCGCCTTTTTCCGCTCGAACAGCCGTACGGGCCCTGCCGAGCGCTCCGCGATCGCGCGCCCCGTAACGACCGTCCCGTCGGCACACTGGAGCGAAAGTTCCAGCTCCTGCCGACCCGGCAGCAGCCACAGGGGTCGAACACATATGCGGCCGCCAGAGAAGGGTGTCTTGCCGCGAAGCAGGCCGACCTCCTGAATCAAAAATCCACGCACGCCCTCCGGCCGATCAGAATCGACTTCGAACGCACCGGTGCCTGCGGGAGCCGAGATATAAATAAGAAAGTCGAACGGCCCATCGCTCTGCCCCGGTCGCCGAAAGCCCAACAGATAGCTGCAACGTCCCACATTATCAGCCGCAGATGCCGGCCCCCCACGCAATTCCAGATGCCGCTGCGAGGACGGCGCAAACGGCTGATCCAGTGTCACCCGCGCCGACGGTACACATCCCGACAGCGCCAGCGACCATAAGACCTTAAGCCAGAGGGCACCCGCTTTGCGGTCGGAGGACAAATTGAACATGTCTGATAAGATACCGCCCGAAGCGTTCGCAGTGCCAGATGCACTGGGGCGTCTGCGGCATACTCGGTGCGCATTATGAAGCCAAGAGGTGGGACGGTCTGTGCGGTTGTCATTTTCTGGCTGGTCGCGACCAGCGTTTACGCCGGACAGCCAGCCGCGGAAAAGACAGTTGCCATCGTGGTGGACTCCCGGGTCTATCCCCACATCGCAGACCGACTTCAGAAATACGTTGGTGCCATCCGGGCGGACTACGGGGTCGGCTGCAGCACCCTCGTCGACGGCTTCTATGACATGAAGCCCGAGGCGATCCGTGCCCGTCTGCGCGCCGAGTACGAGCAGTGCCGACCGGCACTGGTTGGTGCCATCATGGTCGGGCCAATACCCCACGCCCTGCGCGGCGATCCGAAGGCGGTCGTCTATCCGACCCCGCTGTATTACGAAGACTTCGACGCCGAGTGGGTTGACCGCGATAACGACGGCGTCTTCGAGGAGGTGCGCACCGACCGGCGGACAAACGCCACCGAAATCTGGACAACCTGGTGGGTCCCGCCTGTCAACGACGAAGATGGGCAGCTTCACCTGATCGCGGGCTTTCTTGACAAGCTCGAGCGGTACCATCGCGGGGAAATGACCGGCCGCGACCAAATGCTGTGGTTTTCCGGCAACGTCTTCGACGTGGAAATCTGTGAAGGCTGGACGGTACTGCTCAAGGAAACCATGGCACCCCTGGACCAGAAGCTCTACATCTGGTGCCGCGTAGGACAGGATGAGGGAACCTTCCGCCCCAACAAACGCCGCGAGGAGTTTTCCGCCACCGATTTTCTGACCGCCTTCGGACTCCAGACCTGGCAACACGCCCACATTGTTACACACGGCAGCCCGCGCGGCTGGTTCTGGGACGGCACCGGCGTGGTCGCCGCGGCAAATGAGCCGGAATCAACAGTGGTGCTCGACCTGGCCGCCCTTGCCGGAGCGGCAAATATCATCACCACCTCCGGCTGTAGCAATGGTAACTTCCGCGGCAATCTGAGCATCACTCCGGACTACAGCAAAAGTCTGGCAAACCGCCTGCTTTTTTCACCAGACACTGTCACTGTGGCATACTGGGGCAGCGCATCGCCACAATCCACGGGAGGCTTTGCCGGGTACTGCACGGAGCTGATCGAGTCGCTCAAGTCCGACGGCGGAAGCTATCTGGCCGAAGGCTACTACCGGATGCGCAATCATGACTATTCGTGGGGAACGCAGCACTACGTGTTCCGCGGCGTAGATGAGAAGATCCTCTGCGGCGATCCCTTCGTCCGATATCACCCGGCGCCCTCACGAACCCCGCAGGAGGAGGCGGCGCTGGCAGAGAAGATCCGTGCGGCACGTTGGACGGTAGTCGGGCCGGACTAACCCGCACCGCGCGACAGCATCACAAAAAAAAGCGAGCCCGCGCACTGCAGCAGGAGGTACAGAACCGACAGCCCCAACCCCACAAAGCCGCGCCAGTTTCCGCTGCGGCTCTGCGCGAGGCTTGCAATACCCAGCACTAGCCCGCAGATTGCAAAAAAAAGCCCTCCACACCCCAGGGCCGGCTGAAGCGGATTGTTACGTAACTCCTCCAGGACCTCGCGCACCTGCTGCTCCTGCCACCGCGCCAGCTCCTGGCGGCTAACCGGTCCGGTAGCGGGCGGACCGGAGGCCAGCTTTTCCCGTACCTGCGGCGGCGTCAGAAGCACCGTCGCGATCATCAGCCCATAAGCGATTATCCCAAGCACAATCGCATACGTGCCGTACGTCCGCGCGGCCTGGCGCCGCCGGGGTGCAAGCGCAGCCGTTTCGAAAACCTCGGGGCTGCGCTCTACGGGCTGCGCTGTCGGTACGTAGGTTGACTGCGGTGGAACCGGGACCACTTGCCGGCAATACGGGCAGGCGGCCACCTTTCCGGCGTGCTCATCGTCAACCTCAATAGGACGCGCACAGGAAGCGCAATAGAAACGAATCGGCATTCGCTAACCCTGGCTCCCGGGCCTGCTACTCGTAGCGCAGGGCTTCAACCGGATCCAGGCGGCTGGCCTTCACTGCCGGGTAAAGCCCGCTGAGCACTCCCACCGCCGTCGCCGTAGCCACCGCGGTAGCCATTACCACTGTAGTTATCTGCGTCCGGAAGAACCCCACCACAATTTTGTTCAGCAGATCTGCGAACATGCCGCCCAGGAGCAGCCCGAACCCGCCGCCCAGCAGACTGATAATGAGCGCTTCAACCAGAAACTGAAGCAGAATATCGCCCCGTCGCGCACCAACCGCCATGCGCACCCCGATCTCCCGTGTCCGCTCGGTGACAGAGACCAGCATGATGTTCATGATCCCGATTCCGCCCACTACCAGGCTAATGCCCGCAATGCTATAGAAAACGATCTTATAAATCAGCATGAGTTGATTAAAATTCTGAAGGCTTTCCTCCTGGTTGTAGACACGGAAATCGTCCGGCTCGCCGGGCCGGATCCGGTGCGTGCCGCGCAGCAGCCGCTTGATGCGGGCCTGCGTTTCATCAATATGCGTAGGATCCGCTACCCCGACCGTGATGCGGTTGAGCCATTTGCGGTTGAAATACCTCTTCAGACCGGCTTCGATCGGCATGTAGACCGTCTCATCCGCGTCCAGGAATCCCAGCGATCCTTTCTTCTCCATCACCCCCACGACACGATAGGCTTTATCCCCGACCTTGACGGTCTGTCCGACCGGATCCATTCCGCCGAAAAGCTTGTCCGCGATCTTGGCCCCAAGACAGACCACCGCGGCTCCCTCGTCCTCGGCCTGCAATCTGGTGAACACCTGACCGTGCTGGGCCTCGAAGGCGTGCATGGTGAAGTACTCTTCTGAAGTGGCAATAACCGTTGCCATCGGAAAAGAATTTTGCAGGTATTTGACAGAAGTGCCTCCGACGCACTCCGGGGCAATGGTATCCAGTTCGGTCCCGAGTTCGCGACGCAGGGCGCGAACGTCTTCCATGGTGAGCGTCTGTGCGACGCCGACCGGCCGCCCCTCGACAAAAGCCGCTTCCGGCTGGATGTAAAGCAGGTTTGATCCCAGGGACCGGAAACGGCGGGCGATGTCGTCCGAAAAGCCCTCCAGAATCGACATGCACGCCACAACGGACGCTACCCCGATCAGCACTCCCAGTGTGGCCAGCAGAGAGCGCAGAAAATGTGCATCTAGACTACGCAGTGCTGTCCAGGCCAGGCGCAGGTAGAACATGTTAGTGCATCCTCCGCCACCAACGCAGCGGCTGCGGCACCGTCAGCGCCAGCAGGCCCAACGCGCTTTCAACGCCGAGCGGTCCGCAGAGGGGGGCTGCTGGGCGAACTTCAGGAAAAGCAGGCTGCCCGGTCGGCCGGGCCCGTTCTGCCGCCAGGGCCGCCAGCGCCTTGCCGGCTGCCTTTTCACCCTGGACGGCGGAGATCACCTGGCGGATCGAGTCCACCGGCGTGCCCAGCACCGCTGCCACGCCCACTTGCTGCGGCGCGTTGACCGCCGCTACTTCGAGCGTCGCCGTCAGTACAAACGGCCGATCAATTACGGCTTCGTAAGAATAGCGCAGGATCAGCCGCGGCAGGATCAGAACCTCGAACAGCTCAAACTCTTCGACGAATGCTGACAGGTCGGTCCGAATCACCCTGTCGACCGGAAAGTCCCCTTCGGCTATCTGCTGCACTGAGCCGTCCGACCCGCCGAGCAGCTCGAGCGACCCTGAAAAAACGGTTTGATCCGCTTCACCTTCGGCAGACCTGACCACGCTGACGTGCAGCTTTACCGAAGCTGTACTCAGGTCAGCCCCGTGAATCGGACTGAAAAGCGCCAGCGCCCCGTCGAGGTAAAAGCGGCCGGCGAGCCTGACGTGCTGGCCACTGACCACCCCGGGCACCTCGGCGGGTGTGAGCACGATTTCCCGACGCTCCTGCGTCGTCGCCAGGCCTGCAAAATATGGAGA
>Ga0185342_1001194_pt1 | contig 11127 bp, 9 predicted proteins | sample ConPoolayeEmetaG_FD_128045 | JGI IMG/M metagenome (GOLD analysis project Ga0185342, IMG submission 128045) | Hot spring microbial mat communities from California, USA to study Microbial Dark Matter (Phase II) - Cone Pool mat layer E metaG... ...
CTTCAAGGCCGAAGCGCCGAAATTCGACTGGACATATGCCGGCCGGATCTGGCGTTCGAGGCCTGTTGCCCTGGCCAACTTCGGCTATTTCGGCCACATGTGGGAGCTCTACGCGATGTGGACATGGGTGCCGGTTTTTCTTTTGGCGAGCTTTCGGGCTTCAGGAATCGCCGACCGGTGGGCCGGGCTGGCGGCTTTCGCCGTCATCGCCGTGGGGGGCGCGGGGTGCCTCATCGCCGGGGCCTTCGCCGACCGCTTCGGCCGTACCCTTATCACCATGTCCTCTCTGGCGACGAGTGGCACCTGCTCCCTGATCGTCGGTTTCTGCTATGGCCAAAGTCCCGCTCTGGTTGTTTTGATTTGTCTCGCTTGGGGATTCTCTGTCGTGGCCGACTCGGCGCAATATTCTGCGGCAACGACCGAGCTCTGTCCGGCTGAGAGAATCGGAACCGCCCTGACCCTCCAGACGAGCCTCGGCTTTCTTCTGACCATCGTGACCATCCGACTCATCCCCTCGCTGGAGAGATGGCTGACCTGGCGGGGGGCCTTCGCTATTCTCGCCCTCGGTCCCATCCTGGGGATTGGGGCCATGATGCGCCTGAGACGCCTCCCGGAGTCGGCCAAGATGGCCTGCGGCCGAAAATAAAAAGGGGGAAAAAGGGGACAAATCTTAACAATTGATAATTTCGGATGTCCCCTCTCTAGGGAGTTAAGGGCAGGACTCTCGCCGGAGAATTCCCGCCTTCCGGATCATCAGGACGACCTCCGGTTGACGAGCGACGTCGAGGCCTGATCGGTGGGCATCACGACGATCTCGCTGATATCCACATGAGGGGGACGGGTGGCGCAGTAGACGACGGCTTCGGCGATGTCGTCGGGCGAGAGAGGAGTGTACCCCTGATAGACTTTTTTCGCCCGCTCGGTGTCGCCACGAAATCGGACAAGGCTGAACTCGGTCTCGACCAGCCCGGGATCGACGTTGCTGACCCTCAAGCCCGTGCCCAGAAGATCAATCCTCATGGCCTTGGAAAGCGCCCGAACGGCAAATTTCGTCGCGCAATAAACATTGCCGTTCGGATAGACCTCGTGGCCGGCGATCGAGCCGATGTTGATGACGTGCCCCCTCCCCCTTTTCACCATATCGGGGATGACGGCCCGGCTGACGTAGAGAAGACCTTTGATATTGGTATCGATCATCTCTTCCCAATCGTCGATTTTTCCCTCGTGAAGTTTATCCAACCCTCGGCTGAGACCGGCATTATTGATCAGGATATCAATCTCCCGCCACTCCGGCGGAAGCCCGGCGATCGCGCTCTCTACAGAAGTCTGATCTCGCACGTCAAGCTCGAGAAGAAAAGAGGGAGTGTCTGCGGAGCGTTCCAGCTCTGCCGACAGCTCTTCCAGGCGGGATCGCCGCCGTGCAGTCAGGATAAGTTTTGCCTTCTGGCGGGCAAAGGCCCGGGCGCACGATGCGCCGATCCCCGAGCTTGCGCCGGTGATAAAAACGACCTTGTTTGACAATGTCGCCATTTTGTTGAACTCCTCACTAAACTCATGAAGGGGGAAGGATAAAGAACTCAAGGAGCGCTGTCAAACCGAATGGCTATTGTCTTGGGTGAGGTCCTATGTTATATCTATCCCTCTCTTAGATTACCCCAAGATACATCTCTTGCCGGAGGACGTTCGATGGCGCGGGAAATGAAAAGAATTTTGGTGACAGGCGCTGCGGGCCAGATCGGTACCGAACTGACTCGGGCTCTGCGCAGGAAATATGGCAGCGACAACGTCCTAGCCAGCGACATTAAAGCGGCAATCGACTCCCAGCTCCGCGAATCGGGTCCCTATGAAACCGTCAACGTCTTGGACCCCGAGAGCATCGACGGGGCCGTCCGGAAGTTCGATGTCGATACCATTTACCACCTGGCCGCCATCCTCTCGGCAAGCGGCGAGAAGAACCCTCAACTCGCCTGGCAGGTCAACCTCAACGGGACTTTTCACGTCCTCGAAGCAGCCCGCAGACACAGGATAAGCCGCGTTTTCTGCCCCAGCTCGATCGCCGTCTTTGGTCCTGAGACGCCGCGCCTGAATACACCGAACGAAACGATTCTCAAGCCCAAGACGATCTATGGATTGACCAAAGTCGCGGGCGAGCTTCTCGGCGATTACTATGTCCGGCGGTTCGGTCTCGATGTCCGCGGCTGCCGTTATCCTGGCATCATCAGCTACGAGGCACCGCCAGGCGGAGGGACGACGGACTATGCCGTCGCCATCTTCTTCGAGGCGGTGAAGCGGAAGAAATATACCTGCTTTCTCAACGAAAGCACCCGGCTACCCATGATGTATATGCCCGACTGCCTGAAGGCGACGATCGAGCTGATGGAAGCGGATTTCTCAAAACTCAAGCACCATACAGATTTCAATGTCGCCTCGATGAGCTTCAGCGCCGGGGAGCTGGCCGCCGAGATCAAGAAGCACATTCCGGAATTTGAGATCGTCTATCAGCCGGATGAACGCCAGGCCATCGCCGATTCCTGGCCGGAGTCGATCGACGACTCTGCGGCCCGCGAAGAATGGGGCTGGAAGCCCGATTACGACCTGGCCAGAATGACCGAAGACATGATCTCCGTTCTCAGGGAGCGTTATCCCGCCGCTTGACTCTTGAAAAGGGAGCCAACTTTGTGATAATGGCCAATCCGGAGGATTCACATGAAAAAAGGGCGTTGCTTTTTAACAATCCTGGTCATGCTTTTTCCGCTTCGTGTCGCCGCGGGGGCCTCCCGTCCCACCCACACCTATTCGATTATCGCCCTAGACAGAGAAACTGGAGAGCTGGGGGCCGCCGTTCAGTCACACTGGTTTTCCGTCGGCTCTCTCGTTCCCTGGGTCGAAGCCGGAGTCGGAGCCGTCTGCACTCAGTCCTTTGTCGAAGCCTCCTACGGACCGCTCGGCCTGGAGTTGATGAGAGCGGGAAAAAGCGCTGAAGAAGCCCTGGCCGGACTCCTCAAAACCGACAAATTCGAATCCGTGCGCCAGGTGGCGATGATCGATATCTCGGGCCGAGCCGCCGCCCACACGGGAAAAAACTGCATTCCCGAGGCCGGCCATTTGGTCGGCGAAGGCTTTTCCTGTCAAGCCAACTTGATGCTCAAAAACACCGTCTGGAAGGCGATGGCCGGAGCATTTGAGAGCACAAAAGGTGAGCTTGTCGACCGCTTGATGGCCGCGCTCGAGGCGGCCGAGGCTGAAGGCGGAGACATCCGGGGAAAGCAGTCGGCGGCCATCATCGTCGTCAAGGGCAAGAGTTCGGGTGTTTGGTGGAAGGACAGAATTTACGACCTTCGGGTCGAGGACAGCCCAGAGCCTCTGACGGAACTCAGACGCCTCATCCGGCTGAACAAAGCCTATCATTTCATGAATAAAGGAGACGAGTTGCTCACGGAGAACAAAGTGCAAGAGGCCGTGGAATCGTACGTCAAGGCCATGGAGATGTTCCCCGATAACGCCGAAATGATCTTCTGGCCGGCGGTGACGCTCGCCTCTTCCGGTCGGGTCGAAGAAAGCCTGCCCCTTTTCCGGAAGGCTTTTGCCTTGAATGAGAACTGGCGGATTTTGGTTCCCCGCCTGCCTCAGGTCGGCCAACTGCCGAAAGATCGAGTCCTGTTGAAGAAAATCCTCAGCCAGGCGCCGCCAAAAAAATGAACCCGACCGCGAGTGTTCTTACTCGAAGGCTTCGAAAAGCCGGCTTCCGGCCATCACAAAAATCGACGGCCGCATTCTCTTCCCCATTCCGAGAAAGCCGTCGCGCGCTGACATTGAAACCTCGATCGGCCGCGTCGGAAGCGGCCGCTTTTTGACTGCCTTCCGGACCTATGATATAAACTTTTGCCTGGCTGAATTAGACTTCTTGGCAATAGCTTTGAACTCTGAGGAGGAACGATGACCGAGAAATCCAGAATGCCTCTCCGCCGTCGGGATTTTTTGAAAATCGGGGCGGCGGCCGGAATCGCGGCCGCCCTAGAAAAATCTGTGCCGGCAGCACGAGCGTCTGGCCCGAACCAAGAGGCTTCCTTGGGCAAGACGACCGCTCCGCTCATCGAGTTCAAGGTTCCACCGATCGACCCGGTCCGGATCGGCTTCGTCGGCGTCGGAGGAATGGGCTCCGCCCATGTCCGGAATTTCATGAAAATCGAAGGCGTTGAAATCAAAGCGGTCTGCGATATCGTCGAGGAAAAGGTCGCCAGGATCCAGCAATGGTGCGTCGAGGCCGGACGCCCCAAGCCTGAGGGATATTCCCGCGGCGACTGGGACTTCAAACGCCTCTGCGAGCGCGATGACCTCGACCTCGTCTTCACGGCCACTCCCTGGGAATGGCATGTCCCCGTCTGCCTGGCGGCCATGGAAGCGGGAAAGCACGCCGCGACCGAAGTCCCCGCCGCCTATACGATCGATGATTGCTGGGCTCTTGTCGAAACGGCGGAGAAGACGCGCCGCCACTGCATCATGATGGAAAACTGCTGCTACGACCGACCGGAGATGCTCTGCCTCAACCTGGTGAAAAAAGGTCTTCTCGGCGAAATCTTTCACGCCGAGGCCGGCTACCTTCACGATCTCCGCGAGGTCAAGTTCAGCGGCCGCGGAGAAGCTCTCTGGAGGCCCCAGCATTCCATCCGCCGCAACGGCAACCTCTACCCGACCCACGGCCTCGGCCCGGTCAGCCAGTGCATGGACATCAACCGCGGCGACCGTTTTGATTACCTGGTCTCGGTCAGCAGCAAGTCGATGGGGCTCAATCTTTACTGCGCCCGGAAGTTCGGACCGGAAAGCCCTGAGGCCAAGCAAAAATACGCTCTCGGCGATGTCAATGTCAGCCTGATTCAAACGGTCAACGGGAAGGTCATCACCCTTTATCATGACACGTCTTCACCCCGTCCCTACAGCCGCATCCATATCGTCCAGGGAACGAAAGGGCTGTTTGAAAAATGGCCGGATCGAGTCTACATTGAGGGACGAAGCCCGTTCGACGAATGGGAGACGCTCGAAAGCTATTATCTCGAGTTTGACCACCCTGTGTGGAAGCAGCTCGAAGAGCGATCCAAGGGAGCCGGACACGGCGGGATGGATTTCATCGAGGATTACCGCTTGATCGAAGCCCTGCGCCAGGGACGGCCGCTCGACATGGACGTCTATGACGCGGTCTCCTGGAGCGTGGTCACACCGCTCAGCGAAAAATCCGTCGCCGGCCGCGGCGCGCCGATGGATTTTCCGGATTTTACCCGCGGCGGTTGGAAAACCGCGCGGCCCCTCCATGTCATGGAAGTCAGCGGATGACGACTTTGCGGCCGTCCCAGTCAATCACCCGGATCTTCATCTCATAGACGTTTTCCAGCAAGCGGGCCTCGAAGATTTCCGCCGGCGGGCCGGAAGCGACGATTTTCCCTTGTTTCATGAAGACCAGCACGTCAGAATACACGACCGCCATTTCCAGGCTGTGGAGCGCGACAAGAATCGTCTTTTTTCTCTCTCCGGCCAGCTTGCGCACGAGATTCAGGACCTCGGTTTCGTGCTTGGGATCCAGAAACGTTGTCGGCTCGTCCATGAGAAGGATATCCGAGTTTTGAGCCAGAGCCCTGGCGATAAGGACGAGCCTCCGTTCTCCGCTGCTCAGCTCGCCGATCGACCGCTCGGCGAAACGCCGCAGGCCGACATAGTCGAGGGCTTCATTCGCCGCCGCAAAATCCTGCTTCGACGGAAGAGCAAACGGCGAAAGATAGCCGGCCCGTCCCATCAGGACAAAATCGCCGACGGAGTAATTGAAGGCGCTATCCTGTTCCTGCGGAACATAAGAGATCAGCCGCGCCCGTTCCCGGGCCTTAAGGACAGCCAAGTCTTGGCCGTCGATCATCACGGCATTCTTTGGAATCGAAAGAACCGCCCCCAAACACTTGAGGAAAGTCGTCTTCCCCGCTCCGTTCGGCCCGACAATGACCGTGACCTTGCCGCTGTCAAAGGAGAAGTCAGAAACCTCAAGGGAAAAATTTTTATGGGAAAAGACCAGATCCTTGACCCGAATGCTCACAGCCAGACCTTTTTCGTTTTTTTCAAAAGCAGAAGAAAGAGGGGGATTCCGACCAGGCTGGTGAAGATGCCGATCGGAATCTCAAAGGACGAGAGTCCGCGGATGAGGTCATCAGCCACCAGCATCACACTCGCTCCCATAACGGCCGACATGGGGATGACACGCCGGTTATCCACTCCGAACATCAGCCGGACGAGGTGCGGGATAATGAACCCGATCCAGCCGATGATCCCGACGACGGATGTTCCGGCGGCAGTCACCAGCGTGGCGGCGCCGATGACCAAGAGCTTCTCGCGCCGAAGGTGGATCCCGAGAGACCTGGCCTCTTCATCGCTCAAGGAAAGGACGTTCAAACGCCAGCGCAGGAGAAGGAGAACCGACAGGCCGACGCCGATCAGGGGGAGGGAAATCGACAGGTCTTTCCAGGAAGCAAGCGAGAGACTGCCCATGAGCCAGAAAAAAAGAGACTGAAGGACGTAGGGGCTGGCAAAAAACTCGACCAGAGAGAGAAGAGCGGAGAAAAACGCCGTGACGATGATCCCGGTCAACAAAAGAGAGATGAAATGAGACTCTGTCCGTCCCGAAATCAGGAGCACGGCTCCGACCGCAAGAAGGGCGAAGAAGAAGGCGGCGATTTGGGGAGGAAATGCGCGGCCGAGAAAGACGAGCGAGAGGGCCGCTCCGAACGCCGCGCCCGAAGAGATTCCGAGAATATATTCGTTGACCAGCGGATTCTTGAACAACGCCTGAAGAGAAGCGCCGGAGACGGAGAGAGCAGCCCCGATCGCCATAGCAAGCAGCAGCCGGGGAATCCGGATCCGGAAGAGGATATCTCTGTAGGGGGCGATCAAATCTTGCCGAGAGTGAGGATGCCATACTGAGGCGATCGTCCTGATCACTTTTCCGGGGGAAATGTCATAGGTCCCGATGGCCAATGAAAAAAGAAAAAGAATGAACGGCAGGGAAAGAATGACGATGGTCAGAATTTTCTGGCGGCTATTTGCTTGTCCACTCATCGAATTCAAGGATTTTCATCAGGGCGCGGAAAATGCCTGTCCGGCCGTAAAACTTTTCATAGATCGCCTCGCCTTCTCGCCCGAGATCTAATGCCGAGAACTTCTCGGGATGAAAAAGCCTGGCCAGGTAAAGCGTTTCGACCAGCACACCGGCTGGGTCCCACCAATACCAGAAGCCCAGAGTATAGTGAACCTGCCGATCTTTGATGGCCCGGACGGAGCCCAGACGCCGGTCGGCGAGGATTCCTTCGACTGTGACTCGGCGTTCTCGCGGCGGATAACTCCCGTGAATCAGGATGACGTCCGGGTTCCATTTGATGATTTGCTCGAGATTGATGACCGCACTGGCAGTTCCAAGCCGTGACGGAAGCAGGCGATCGGCAACGTTTTGGCCGCCCGCGACGGTCACCGGATCGTAAAAAACAGGCGTCCGAATCAGGGAGGACCAGAACGCCAGGTAGGTCTTCGGTCTTTCCGTTTCCTCGAGCGCCCCGATGGTCTCTGAGATGACGCGGACTTTCTCGCGGAAATAATGGACGAGCTCCCGGGCGCGTTCTTCCTTGCCGACAAGTCGGCCGACGAGCTCCAGTTCCTCGAGAAGGCCGCTGAAGCGGCCCATGGAGGCGAGGGCCGCGACCGGAATTCCGAGACTGCGTTCGATCGCATCCGGAACCTGTTGCTCTGTCGGCGAAAGAAAAATTAGGTCCGGGGCAAGCCGGGCGATCATCTCCTTGTTTACGCTTCCGTCAGGCTGAGAGACGACAGGAAGGTCCGCGCCGGCTGGATGGATGAGCTTGAAGAGGTGATCGTTGCGATGGATGAAATAATCCACTCCGACCAGTCGATCGGCCGCTCCGAGAGCGAGGAGGAGACGGGTGATCTCCGGCTGAAGGGAGAGAATGTGCTCCGCCCGGGCCGGGATGACGATCGATCTTTGGAGTTGATCCTTCAGGAGAAATTCCTGCTTTTGCCCGGTGGCGGAGTCTGGAAACAGGCCGAGGCTCAAGACGGTAAAGAACATAAAACCGAACCATCCGGTCCGCTGGTTGAAGTTTTGTTTTCGACTCGTCATCGCTTTTCGGTAGGGAGTGCTTATTATAAGTCATCCGGTGCGAAAGGCCAACATGAGGCGGGATCTCGCTCTCATCGAGCATCAATGGAAAATTCTCCCGGACTGACCTGGAGCCTTCTCAGTCTGGGAAGATTTTTTTCCTGGGGATTTCAGAACGGGCTTTTAGAGGACGAGAAAATTACAAAAACACCAGCCGGCCGAAAAACTCCGGACGATGAAAATCCGGCTTGGGGGCGAGAACCGGGTTCCAGGCTCCATAATGAGGAACAGCCGTTTCATCGCCGCACTTATAGAAATTGCCTCGGGCCTCTCGTCCGGACGAAATCCGTTCTCCATAATATTTTTCAAACAGGGCAAGGGGCATTTGATAAGCCAGCGTCCAGCAATCCGCGCCGTGGGGACCGTCGATCGGGGCCTTGACCGAAGGGACAATTTCGAAGCCTTTCAAATCCTCCGCTGGGATGGGAGCCCGATGATGACGGTCCGGCCCGAAATAGATCAGCATCGCTCCGATAGCGTTTGTCTCAATATTGATGTAACCCACTTTTTTCTCGGGAAATGGGTCGATAAAGAACTCGACACAGCTGTCTTTCCATACCGGGTCCTGGAAGCGGGTGTATTTTACCCGGATCGCAGACTCAAAGGCTTTAAAATAAACATAGAGATGATTCGGGCTGTAGCACACCCGGGCTTCGACCCGCGGCTCATATCCGTTATTCAACCAGAGATAACGATCGACTGGCGCGGCCTGGATTTCTTCCCAGAATCTCGGGTCTCCAGGGAGAGAGAAATCTTCATGAATCCGGGTGATTTGGTATTCTCTCGTCTGAATCATCGCCGCCCTCTTTCTGAAAACGGATCGAAAATGCCGGGCCTGGCAAAGCAGGCCCGATGAATCTCCAGGTTATAATACTTTAGCCCGGCCGGAGGTTGTCGACGAATCGGGCGGACCGGGTCGACCCGATCCGAAAGGAACTCGTAGCACCACCACCCTCCCGGATAGGCAGGCACAGGACCGAAATAGAAACGGGCGAAGCGGAAAAGCTGGCCCAGAAAGGCGGCTTTCTTCCTCAACTGGCTCCTCTGGAAAAAGACCGAACCGGACTGGGCGGCGATGATTCCGCCAGGCTCCAGCCGATCCTTGAGATGCCCATAGAAATCCTTCTGATGAAGAACGGTCGCCGGACCTACAGGATCTGAGGAATCCACCAAAATGACATCGAACCGCTCATCCGATTGGCGAATGAACGTATTCCCGTCAGCGATGAAAACTTCGGCCCGAGGATCAAGAAACGAGCTGCTAAGGGACGGAAAATATTTCCGGGCCGCCGAAACGACAGCGGCGTCGATTTCAATAAGTTGAGCCTTTTCGACGGGATAGCGCAGAACCTCCCGAAGCGTCCCTCCGTCTCCGCCGCCGATGATCAGGACCCGGCGCGGATTGGGATGAGCTATCAAGGCGGGATGAACGAGCATTTCATGGTAGAAAAACTCGTCATTTTCCGTCGTCTGAACCAGGCCGTCGAGGACAAGGACGCGGCCGAAGGAATCCGTCTCGAAGACCTCGATCTTCTGGAAGGGAGTTCTGGCCTTGAGGAGTCTTCGTCTCGCGATAAAAAAAATCCCGTTTGTTGGCGTGTGATATTCCCTGAATTCGAGGGGCCTTTCTCGCCGCGCAGATCGTCCGCTCATCCGTTTTTGATTGCGTTAAACTTTGCTCCCCACACATCGCGGAAGCAACAGGAGCTTAAAACGCGGCCATTATAACGGCCGTGTCCATCGCCTGTCAACAAATCGCCTGCTTTTTGGATGCATCTCATTGACCCGTTTGGATGAAAGGCCAAGGATTCGGGTCCGGCCTCCGGATCCCCAGGAGTCGATTCCATCCATCTCACTCTCGCCAAACCCAATTTTGAAAGCCGTTCCATGGGAGCTAATAGAATTCGACGACGCGGATGTTTTTGTAATATTTTTTCAGAATATCCTGGTAACTTGCACCCGCCTGGCCCATCCGGTACGCTCCGACCTGACAGAGCCCGACGCCGTGCCCCCAGCCCCTGCCCGTAAAAACAAAATGCGAGACCCGTCCCTCGACATCATACTCCCTGTCCAGTGTAAAGAGCGTGTCGCGCAGCCCCAGCATCCACCGGATCTTCAACCCCTTGACCACCGTGTTGCCTTCCTCCCCCAAAACCGAAAGCGCCGTTACACGATGGGATTTGCCTCGCTCGAGAATTTTGAGGTCCACCAGCTGACCAATGGGATAGTACTCGTTAATTTTCTTTTCCAGCTCCTCACGGGTCAAACGGACCTGCCAGCGGTGGAAGACAGAACTCCTATCAAGGGTCTTGGTCTCGGCCGAAAAAGTCGCCTCGAAAAAAGCCACCAGGCCATTCCGTTCGACCCATTTGACATCCTCTCCTCCCAGAAGCGTCAGCCGGGAAGCGGGATGGACATCGCCGTCCCTATGTCGAAAAAGAAGGACGTCCGGCGAAAGAGGAAGGCGGCGGATCTCTCCATCCTCTTCGACTTCGATCTCGTTTTTTCCATTCAATCCGAGAAAGGTGCCGCTGCGCCGGGGGTCGAAATAGCTTATGATTGCCCGGTAGAGAGCCAGGCCCAGTTCTCCACGGGTCACAGCCCTCGACTCATCGGCCATCCCGGGGGATGCGGGGAGAACTCCGCTGTGAATGAGATAGGCCAGGCTGTTCCTGAGCTCCTCCCTCATGGGCGGAAAATCTCGGAGAATGAAATCGACCTCGCTTTTGAGCATCAAGTTTTCAACTCGCTCCCTCCACTCGAAAGCGTCGATGAGATAGGTCGCCAGGCTCTGAAAACTCAGGTTCGTCCCGGCAGGATTTAAGTTCGGCTGTTTTTTCCCCAGCAAAGCCAGGCCGCGTCCCGTCCATTCGGTCGCTTCGCCGATGGTGACCGAATCGCCATAAAATGCGGGGTCAGTTTTT
>Ga0185342_1001197_pt1 | contig 11114 bp, 8 predicted proteins | sample ConPoolayeEmetaG_FD_128045 | JGI IMG/M metagenome (GOLD analysis project Ga0185342, IMG submission 128045) | Hot spring microbial mat communities from California, USA to study Microbial Dark Matter (Phase II) - Cone Pool mat layer E metaG... ...
CTCGATTAAGTCCCAATAAGGCCTAAAAAAATATGAAAAGCATTATTTATGAATAGGAAAGATTTTAAAAGCTGGAGGGAGGTTTTCTCCTTTGCTGACCTTTCGGGCGGCCTGAACAAAATAAATGCCAGGAGTCCGTCGGTTAGAGCAAACTTAATTTAAGTCCCAAGCTGAGGGATAAAAGCGAAGGCCGGAAAACAACTTGGCGGAGAGACAAATAGGGTATCATTTTTGCCACAGGCTCAATTCCCGGTGGCTGATAATTCTCGTCATAACCGATAGCCTCCAGTCTAAGCGGGATTTCAGCGCTTCGGAAATAGCGCCCATTAAAAAATAAAGAGAGGCCACTTAGCAGTCGACCTGAAAAACTCAGGCCGGCGTTCCATCCCCTTATGTGGTTGGGGATGAAGCGAGCTAGCAATTTATATTCCTCGCTAAATAAGACGGAATGACCCCCAAGCCAGAAACGGGTGAAGGCCAGCGGGCCCAAGTCCCCTTTAAGGAAAAAAGAAGATAATCCGGCAGAAAGACCCACTTCCCAGCGATGGTTCAAGTTTAAGCGGATAGCGGGATTGAGATTAAAAATTTTAAGGTCTAAATAACCGTGAGGGGGAGGCCAGGCACTTTTCCAATTTACCGTGACTTCGACGGGTTCGTACCAAGGGGGCGGCCGGGAAATATATTGGAGGAACACCTCATAATTGGAGCTTTCTCCCTCCAAAGGGGAGGAGAGATGGAAATAACTAATTTCTATTCCCAACCTTTCTGTCGGAAATATGCCTAACAAAATTGATTTTCCTTTAGCCCTAACTGTTTGGAATTCGAGTCTATGCAAAGCGGAGCTAACGGCTTGGCCGGGTTCAAAGGGAGGTGAATATTGATGCTGGTAATCAGAGACAAAATTATGGCTCCTAATATCCCAAGCAAAACTCAACTCAATAATTCTTCCCATCTCCTCAGCCCAACCGCTCCCTGTCGGGGCTAAAAACCAGATAGAAAAGATAAAAAATATTGTGGCTTTGAGGAAAGCCGATAAAATGCCTACTTGTTTATACTTATTTATTAACATTTAGTTTAACTTAGGCTTTATATATGAGTCTTGTCAAGCTAATTTGGGCCCCCTCGTCCATAAAAATCAAAAGGGGCAAGGGTGTCAGCGGGGAAACTCGGCGGACCTTCGCGCATCTTTCATCACGAACTTTGTGCCGTTCAAAAAGATAAGGAACGCTTTGCGGATAGACTTTCTACCCCCTTAGCCGCCCTTGGCTTGGCATCTTCTGGAGTCGTTATTAATCCTTCCTCACGACCGTTGCAGGGGAAATTATGCCCAAAGATGCTCACTTGCCCCCCTAGCCGAAAAGCTAAATTCCACAAATTGGCTGGATACAACCACATTGTCAAGAACAGGGACTGAGTTCCGCTGGGAATCCGGCGCGTGATCAAGAGGGCTTTTTCTAAGGAGGGAATGAATGGCGGATGAACAACTATTCGACGACCATGGCGAAAAAGAGATTAATGTTAAAATTAGGCGACGCCTTACATATTTACCTATATTTATTTTGATTTTTTCGTTCTTCCCCTTTTTGGGCGAGGTTAAACGATAAGTCGGCGACAGTGGAAGCTATCATGAAATTTTTCTGCTCCTAGCCTTCCTTGATGGTTCTTCGAGGGAGCGTTGGGGAGCCGAGCATGTCTAAGCCTGAGCTGAACGAAGCGAGAGGCTTAATGGGGAAAAGGGACTGCTGGGCTTGGCTTATTACCAGACAGGCGGCTTGCGCCGGCTTTGAGAACGGCGAGGCGGGGACCACAGGGATAACCTGAGCAGAAGCGAGGCCATTCCTGCCTCCTCGTTGTCTAACCCCCACGAGTCGTTAGAGAACTATTTAGATTATCTTGAGAGCGGAGGCGGTTTTTTAAACCAAACGTGAGCCGAACTTAACTGGCCAATCTGGGAAAGGGAAAGAAAATCTGTTATTTTAAGAAGCGGTAGAATTTCGATGGGGTAATTTCAACGTGAGCCGGAAGAAAGTCGTGGTGGCGATGAGTGGGGGGGTGGACTCCTCAGTGGCGGCCGCCCTTTTAAAAAGCCAGGGATATGAGGTTATAGGCGTGACAATGAAATTATTTTCCTTGCCTCCCGAGGTCTGTCAGGATGAGTCGCTTCGTAGCTGTTGCGGTTGGAAAGCCGTTGAAGACGCCCACCGCGTTTGCCTTGAGCTTGGAATTGTCCATTATGAGGTTGATTTGCGCCGCGAGTTTGAGAAAGCCGTGATCCAGGATTTTTGCCAGGAGTATACGCGGGGACGCACCCCTAACCCCTGTATTCGTTGCAATGAAGACATAAAGTTTAAAGCTTTCTGGGAAAGAACAAGAAACCTTGAAGCCGATTTTCTGGCCACCGGCCACCATGCCCGGATTGAGGCCGACGAGGCTACAGGTCGTTTTCTTCTAAAAAAAGGCCGGGATAGAGATAAGGACCAGTCCTATTTTCTTTATCCTCTAACTCAAGAACAAATGGCTCGCACCTTATTTCCCGTGGGCCAATACACCAAAGGGCAAGTCCGCCGCTTAGCCCGAAAATTTGGCCTTCACGTGGCTGACCGCGCTGAGAGCCAGGAAATCTGCTTTGTGATCGACAATGATTATGTCAATTTTATTAAGACCCGAAGGCCAGAAGCCTTCCAGCCTGGCCCCATTTTGACTGCTTCCGGCCAGCAGCTCGGAGAGCATCAGGGAATCGCCAATTTTACAATTGGTCAACGCCGAGGCATGGGTATTGCCTGGAAAAGACCACTTTATGTTATTAACATTGATTTCGAGCGAAACGCCGTCATCGTCGGCGAGGAGAAAGAGTTGCTGAAAAGGAAATTGCTGGCGACAATGGCGAATCTTATTGCTGTTGAAAAATTAACTTTCCCTCTCGCTGTCAAGGCTAAGATTCGTTATAAACATGAAGAGGCCAAAGCCATAATTTCACCGGTAGACGAAGGAACCGTCATGGTAGAGTTTAAAGTGCCCCAGAGGGCTGTCACCCCAGGTCAATCTGTGGTCTTTTATCAGAAAGACATCGTGGTTGGAGGCGGTATTATCGACCAGGTCCTTGATTAGGGAAGGAGGTTAAGAAAAACTGGCGCCTCCTTCGAACCCCGCAAGCGGCTAGATTCTTAATTAGGGTCTCTTGATATTTAATCGGCGTTGTCGTTCAGGCTAAAAAATCAGAGAGGCCCGTTTTGGCTCAAATTGCTGCCTTCTCTCATCTAACAAAACGATGGAAAGCTTTACTTGGAGGCATCAGTTGAATTGATATTACCATAATTATATTCTTTTCCCCACTTGTCTCCAGCACTTCCTTCTTAAGAATCTTTTCGCGGTTAAATCCACACTCTTGGCGGGCTTTCAGCCGTGTTCTTAGGACAGTTTTGATTTTAGCCGAAGAAGACCTTAGCGATTTCGTAAAGTTCCATATCCACTGTTTTGAGCTGGGCTACCGCTTTTTCGAGCGGCACAGGAACAACCTTATTTCCCTGGAGACTGACCATCAAACCAAATTGACCTTCCCTCACTAGGTCAATGGCTGCAATGCCAAATCTTGTGGCCAGAATTCGGTCATAGGCTGTTGGCGAGCCGCCTCGTTGCGTATGACCCAAAACAGTAACCCTTGTTTCTAAGCCCGTCCTCTTCTCGACCTCGCGGCCAAGGTAATGGCCAATTCCGCCAAGCCGGATGTGGCCAAAAGCGTCTTTTTCTTCCGATTGAGCAATCAACCCGTTTTCCTTGGGCTGGGCTCCCTCAGCTACCACAATAATACTAAAATCCTTACCTCTTTCGCGGCGTTTTTTAACCTCGCGGCAAACCTCCTCCAGGTCAAAGGGAACTTCAGGAATCAGGATGAGGTCAGCCCCTCCGGCCAGGCCACCCAGCACGGCAATCCAGCCAGCATGCCGACCCATAACTTCGACAACCATAACTCGATGATGGGCTTCAGCCGTGGTATGCAAACGGTCCAAAGCCTCACAGACAATAGAAACGGCTGTATCAAAGCCGAAGGTGTAATCAGTACAAGAAAGGTCATTATCGATAGTTTTAGGCACGCCGACAACCTTCAAGCCTTTTTGGGATAATTTCAAGGCCACGCCGAGAGTGTCTTCCCCGCCGATAGCAATAAGAGCATCGATTTCGAACTTGGCGATATTCGCAAAGATTTTTTCGACATCGCCTTCTTTTTTAAAAGGATTAGTCCGGGAGGTACCGAGGATAGTCCCCCCGCGAGGCAAAATGCCAGAAATGGAATTAAGGTCCAGGGGGATTATTTTGCCCTCGATCAAGCCGAGCCAGCCGTTTCTTATGCCGTAGCATTCATAGCCATAATTCATAATGCCTTTACGGACGATGGCTCTGATGACAGCATTCAACCCGGGACAATCGCCGCCTCCCGTGAGCATTGCCACTCTCATTTTGACCTCCGGATTAGTTAGCAGAATTATTAATTAGAGGAAATAATGCCTTCAATTTTATTAATAACGTCTGATAAGGCTAAAAATTTCGCGACTTATCCTTACAGCCTCGTCATATTTTCGCTGCCAGATATTGCGGCCGAAGATAAAGCCATCAACTCCTGCTTCGAGGCAGACTTCGACCTTTTCCAACAGCTCCTCGTCGCTCAGTTTGGAGCCACCCGAAACCAGAACGCCGGTTCGACCAGCCGAGCGGATAACCATCCTCAGGGCCTCGACCTCTGAAATATCCTTATATTCATTGTAAGCTTTAAAGGGGCTGGATGGCTCATAGCTGCCGCCTTTGGGCGGCACGGGCAGGTTAATTTTAGCGAGATGAGCGCCTAACTCGTTAGCCACTCGAGCTGCATAATCTACCATGGCTAAGGAGTCTCGGCCAGCGCCCCTGCTTTCCGCATAGCGGCCACGAGGATAAGCCCACATGATTACTGGTAGACCGTATCTTTTGGCTTCTTGCCTTATTAGAGTAAATTGGGCGATGTCTTCAGCCTCCCGTGGTGAGCCCACATAGAGTGTATAGCCGACCGCGTCCGCGCCCAGGCGCAGGGCATCCTCAACGCTGGCATCGAGCGGCGAAAAGGCTTCCTCGTCAGGAGGAATCGAAGTGCGACCATTAATTTTGAGCACAAGCGGCACTTTGCCGGCATATTTTTTGAGATGCTTTTCAGCCAGCCCGATATGGCAGGCAACGCCGGAATAATTGGCCTCGAGCGCCAGCTCGAGCTGAAACTCAAAATCAATGCTGGCCGGATTAGGGAAGAAATCGCGTGGTCCATGTTCCAGGCCCTGGTCGATAGGAAGGAGCATTATTTTTCCATTACCAGGACCATGAGCATACATCAACTCGTAGAGATGTCTCTTTTCTCCAGGACCGAGGTGGTCCAAGTCAAGATGAAATTTTTCCAGTCGCTCCCTTTGAGCCATTTTAATTTCTATTTGGCGGACTGCCTCGCTCATTAGGCTTCCTCCTTTGAGATAATTTCGGAGATTATTGGAGCCAAAGAAGCTAAGCCACGATTATCGGCTCATTTCTAGGCTGGCCGAACTTCTCTTCACCGAAATTACCTTATATTTTAGCTTTTTCTCCCGTTTATTTCAACCGCAAGGCGCGAAAAGACAGGTTAAAGCCAAAGAGTTCATTTTCCTGAATAGCAATGTAATAGGCAAATGGCATTTCAGAGGTAAGGAGCGAGTGGCGCAAGCGCCGAGAAGACTGAAGACGAAACAGGGTGAGGAACCTTAATGGAAACGAGACCATCGTGGCCGCCACCTTGCCCAACTCGCCCCAGATAGAAGAGAATCAAACTAATTAGATATCTCTTCCGTAATAGAGACAAATGCAAGCCGAGGAAAAAGCGCCTTTACATATTATTGGGGCGAACCTCAATATTTCTGATAACGCCGCCTCAAATTCTATCTTTCTGTTTGGTTCCTCTAATCGAAAAAAGAGGAGATGAAAAGAAGAAAGAGAAGCGATAAAATAAATGATATAGAGAAGAAGGAGGTAGTTATCGCGGGGAGGGATAAGATGAGAAAATGGGGAATATTGATAGCGTTTTTCCTTTGCGGTTGCCTCCTGGAGGCAGCGGCTGATAATTTTAATAAGGAGTCAGGGATTATGAAAACCGAAGAAATAAGGAATCTATTTGCCTATGTCCTGGAAGAAAATGAAGTGGCCTTTCAGTTCCTTGGTTATTCGGGCGTTATCATCAGAACAACCGAGGGAGCAGTGATTATCGACCCCGCTGATAGATTGCGAGGCGAAGGCCTAAAGGCGTTGGCTTCGGCCGCGGTCAACCTCGTCCTTTTTACCCATGACCATTATGACCATTTTAATCACGTCAGCGCCGTCGCCTTATTTAAAGCTACAGCTGCGCCGATTCTGGCCGAACGCTCAGTCATGAATCATCTAAGGAATGATATCCCCGCCCAAAAACTCTTAGCCGCCCCCATAGACCAGCCTTTTCAATCTGGAAATATTAAAGTTCAAGCCGTTCGGGGGACCCACGTTGGACCAATTCTCCTTTACCACATAGCCATCGGCAAGATAAGTATTTTCCATGGAGGCGATTCTGGCTATGTGCCGCTTGCCGGACTTAAAGCCGATATCGCTTTCCTGCCCACGGGAGAGCCGTCGCCGACCGCTTCGCCCGAGCAAGCCTTCCGTCTGGCTTTGGAGCTGAAGCCTAAGGTAATTATTGCCATCCACGGTTCAGGCCGTCAAAGTAAAGAGCTCGAGAGGCTGATTCAGGAGAAATTGCCGGACGCTAAAGTGATAGTTCCAACGCCCTATGCGATTAACAGAGTTAAGCTGGATTAGGACTTAAGATGATAAGTAAAATTAACCCTTTGCTTTGCGCCAGCCAAGTATAATCATAAACAAAAAAATAATCATCCATCGAAATAAAACAATAGAAGGATTAGCAGGCATTAACAAAATTAGAGGAAAACGGAGAAAAAACAATGAGGGGGAAAAGTAATTATAGGGTTTCAGCAATTCTTTTCTTGGCTGGCCTTTTCTCTTGCCTCTTGCTGGTTAGGGCCGAGCCCACTTCTCTAGCAGAAATTTATCGCGGCGGTAAAATCATCCTGCGGCCAGAGATGATTATTGATGGTTCCTCCTTACCCCCGGGCGTTTTGTTTGTCGGGGTCGCGTCCATTTCCTTTGATGCTTTGGGAGACATATATCTTCTTGATTTTAGCGACAATAACATTAAGAAATTCGATTCCGGGGGAAAATTTCTCAAGGTCATAGGCCGCAAAGGCCAGGGCCCAGGAGATTTTAGTTCTCCGGTAAGTTTTGACGTGGTAAAGGATAGAATTTTTGTCTGGGACATGGGCAACCGGAGGTTAAGCGCTTTGACCTTGGAGGGAGCAGCGGTTATCAGCCGAGATATTTCTGGGCTTTCCGGCCGACCGCAAAGGCTGCGCGCTTTGCCCGATGGCGACTTGGTGGTAGAAACGGAGAAAATTCATTTTGACGACCCCAAGAAACCGCAGGATGTTTTCTTAGAAGTACTTTCGCCTGATTTGCAGGTTAAAGGGGTCATCTCCTCGCAGCCAGTTTGGAGAAATAAACACATCCGGACTGAACAATTCGGCCTGACTAACATTCCTCAGCCCTTCTCTCCTGATATTCATTGGGATATTTCTCCTGATGGCCGGATAATTATCGGTTTTGCGGCCGAGTATAAATTTGGCGTTTATAACAGCCAGGGAAAATTGCTCCTTTCAGTTAAGCATCCATTCAAGCCAGTCAAAGTAACGGAGAAAGACAAAAAGAATCATTTGGAAGGTATTACTTTCTTTGACGGAAAGTCGATTAAGAGAGGGGCGCCAGATTTCATCGTTAAAAACACGGAATTTCCTAAGTATAAACCTGCCTACAGTTCTCTTCTGGTTGATGGTGAAGGAAATATTCTGGTGCATCCTTTTATCGAGGAAGAGGCTAAACAACCATTTGTTTTTGACGCCTTCAGTCCGGAAGGAAAATTTATTAGCCGCGTGGAGATAATTGAGCCGAAAGTTGACCTCTTTGACCGGGAAACGAGATGGCAGGGAAAGCATGTCTGGATGAGAAAGATTGACCCGGATGGGACAGCAAGATTCATTAAGTATCGAATTGAACCCTCTTCAGCAGGGAAAAAATAGCCCGCCAAGAGAAAAGGTATTCTCTAAGTCTTCTTGTGTTGGCCTTACCTTAGTCCTCTTTTATCGGTACCGCCTTATGCATTTACCTAATTTTTTGGTCTTGGCCAATCGGTGCCGTCAGAAAGGCAATTTCGAGAAATTAAAAAGCTTGTTTAGCGGGAAGAGCTAATTGAAAAATTTTATAAACTTAAAGGCGAAAAGGCTTTAATGAGAGGGGTTTAAATGGGTTCTCTTTCCTTTTGTTTGGACTGGTTTGAAGGCTTAGTCCCTGATGGCAGAAGCGGCCAGGGAAGTCTTAGACGTTCCGAATTGGCCTTTGAGGGAACCTCTGGCTGGCGAGGAAGTCTCAATCTAAGATGGGCAGAGAGAAGGGCTAATTGAACGCTCTTAATTTTTCCTAGAGACCTAAATTGGCGTCATTGATGGCCAAGATAATAAGGGAAAAAGGCAAGATTGATGAATCTTGGCGGCCATAATTTCGAAATTGGGGCTAAATTCAGGGCTAAAAGCCATAAGCCAACGCCTTTTGGCCAAATGTCTCCATCATCTTGCCTCTTGTTTCTTGAGGCCAGGGCGTGGTGCAAAGTGACCTAATTATCTTTGCCTTTTGCCTCCAGACAGAATAATGAGAGGAGAAAATTCAACCGAGGGTGGTCAGCGGGGTTTCCCCTGCGAAATATAAATTGGGAAATGGTGATTGCTGATAAAGATTAGAAGCTGATGACCCCAGCTTCTGCCAGAAGTTTTAAGTAGGCCTCGACCCAGCTTAGGGGTATAGGCTTAAATTCAGCGCTCACCGCGTTGCGAATCTCGAGGAGGCTATTTTGACCATCTACAAAATTGAGGATTTCGTAGGTAATCCGGCCATCCTCTCGAAATATAGGCAAATTAAAGGCCTCTGGCTTATTTTTAATTTTTTCCCGCAGAAAGGAAATATTAACCGGACCTTTTAGGTCAGGATTGCGCTTAGGGACAATTTTCATAGCGGCCATTTCCTCAGCCGTGAGGCTGACTTTTTCGACCTTAACCCCGCGGGCCTGGCAGCTTAGCCGATAAAAGCTGTCTAATTCCTGAAGCCAGCCGGCTTTATCTTTTTTTAACTTATCAGCAATAAGCTCGAGATAGCTGTCGACCTCCCGGTCGCTGGCGGAATAGCGTTTAAGGGATTCAGTGACAGCCATTTCTCTTTTAATAGCTTGGTTCACCAGATTAACGGCTTCTTTATAATTTGCCGCCAAGTCTTTTGTTTCGCCCCAATTCAGCAGGTTATATCCTTTTTGTAGTTCCTCAAATACCCTGATACGGCTGCGGTTGGTTATCTCTCCCGCTAAGCGTCGCGCCTTATGGGGACAATCATCAGTTAGGAAAACAGTTGCGGCCGCGGCCAGAAGAGCTGAGCGCTTGAGCTGAGTCGGGTCGCAGCGCTCGGGTTGGTCACCGCTCGTGTGGTAGTAGCGGTCAGGCCAGACTAAGAAGAAGGCGAAAGGAACGCCAACCAAGCTGTCATTAAAAATAACCTGGTCGCTTCCACTGGCATAAGGCATAAGTCGATACCGAAAAGCGTCGCGACTTCCAGAGAGAGAATAAACCGGGAAGATAGAAGGGGTGCCAAAGGCGTTGACATTATTGGCGGCGATAAATTCAAGCAAATTGGCCAGTAAATCATTGATAAAATGAGGCTTAGAATGCGGCGTGCGATGAAGGAAAAAGGTGGAATTATTTTGGTTTAAATATTGGCCGACCATATCCAGGTTAATTCCAGCCACTGCCTTGGCGACCATCTCAGGATGCGTGGCTACCCAAGCCAAGCTGCCGCTCATCTCTGGTACCCAGAGGAAGCGAATCGTTCTTTTTGGCGGGTCGATTTTCTTTTCCTCGATTAAACGACGCAGCGTCCGGCCAATTTCTAACAGGCAGGCTGAGCCGGAGGCATTGTCGTTAGCTCCGGGCTTATAATGACAGAGATGGGCAGTCAAGAGAATTTCCTCATCCTTTAATTCAGTCCCGGGAATAGTGGCGATAACATTCTCATAATAATAAGGCTTGATTTCGGCCTTCACCACGGCCCGGACAACAATTTTTTCGCCTCGGAGCAGCCTTGCCTTCAGAGCTTCACCGCGGCGATGAGAAAGGCCAAATCCCAAAGCCGGCTTTGTCGTTCTCAGGCGTAGGGTGCTAACATTGTCCGGTTCATCGTCAGCAAACCGCATATTGATGGTGACAACTCCCAGAGCGCCGAAGCGGTCGACAGCCAGGTTAGCCACGGCATCAATCGGTCCGGAAGCCAAAACGATTTTATTTTTTACCTCGACTTTTTCATAATCCTGAGAGGAAGTGCCCTCGCCGACAAAAACCAACTCTGCCTCGAAAGCGCCACTGCGGCTATTGATAGCCACTGAAACCGGGATTTCAGCATAAGTAGTGAGTTTTTCTTCTTCTGGCTTAACCATCCAGAGCTCCGCCATCTCCACCTCCCAGGCAGGACTGGAGGGAGACATAAAATAATATGTTTTTCCGTCAGCGGGATATTTTTCAATCTGGACATCGGAGAGGCCAAAGCTTTTGGCCTTTTCCGCAACCCATAGGGCGGCCTGACTATAGCCTGAACTGGGCTGAAGTCGGTGAAAACGAGCGATCTCCCGGATGTAATCTTGCGCCAGCTCCCCTGAGATTTCGTTGTTAAGCGTGCGCAGAAGCTGAAGAGGCAAAACGGGGTCATCTTTTTGAGCCTCGGCTGGCGGGAGAGATACAAAAAAGAAGAAAAGAAGAGACGATAAAGGAAGGACCAAAGACCGATGAGGAACAAAAAAAGCCAACAATCTTTTGGCGTTCATCAATTCCTCCTTATAATATTTTTTTAATCCTTTTGCTTTTTCCTTAGTCAAGGGGGCTAATTGTGAGCTCATAGTCATTTAAACCAGTTTATCCACAGAAAATTAATTTCTCAAC
>Ga0185342_1001198_pt1 | contig 11105 bp, 10 predicted proteins | sample ConPoolayeEmetaG_FD_128045 | JGI IMG/M metagenome (GOLD analysis project Ga0185342, IMG submission 128045) | Hot spring microbial mat communities from California, USA to study Microbial Dark Matter (Phase II) - Cone Pool mat layer E metaG... ...
CCTTAAGCCGGAATTCAGTGTTCTTGATATTCCTCCGGCCACTAGGGGTAAAAAGCGCACCATTCCTCGCCGTCCGCGTCGGCAGGGCGCTGTCAAACAGGTCTATGCCGCAGGCTACACCTCTGACAATGTCGTCAGGTGCGCCAACACCCATAAGATAGCGCGGCTTCTCAACTGGAAGCTGCTCCACCACCTCTCTGACCATATCCCAGGTCTGCTGGCTGGCTTCTCCGAGGCTCAACCCGCCCAGGCCGAATCCGGGAAAACCCATCGAAGCCACCACCCTTGCTGACCGGCGGCGCAAATCAGGAGAAACACCACCCTGAACAATGCCGTACAGCAGGTTCTGGCGCTTTTTCCAACTCCGTAAACATCTTTCCGCCCAGCGATGAGTGCGCTCCGTCGCCTCAAATACGCGGGCCGCGTCATCAGTCGGCGACGGACACTCATCAAGCACCATCATAATGTCACTCCCGAGCCTCTCCTGGTATTCGACCGCCAGCTCTGGCGTCAAAAAATGCTCACTGCCATCGATGTGTGATCGAAAGGCAACACCTTCTTCGGTGACCCGGCGAAGACGCGCCAGGCTGAAGACCTGGTAACCGCCGCTGTCCGTCAGAATCGGGCCGTCCCAGCCCATGAAGCGGTGGAGACCGCCAAACATCTCAATCGCCTGGATTCCGGGTCGCAGGTAAAGATGATAGGTGTTGCCAAGCACCATTTTGGTACCGATGGAACTGAGGTCGTCCGGTGTCACCGCTTTAACGGTGGCCTGGCTGGCCACGGGCATGAAAGCCGGGGTCGGTACTCTTCCATGCGCCAGCGAAAGCTCACCGGCACGCGCCGGACTGTGAGTGCTGGCCCTGGTAACCCGGAAGTGTTCGGTCACCGAACGGCTCTAACCGAGGGTCAGAACAGTAATCTTATCGTTAGTGTATATGCACAGACAGGCAGCGATTTCCATGCTGGCACGCACAATCTCGGCCGCCGTCATTTGAGAGTGCCGCAAAAGCGCCGTGGCGGCCGCTTGAGCGTATCCCCCACCCGACCCTATGCCGATAACGCTTTCATCCGGCTCAATGACATCGCCTTCGCCGCTTATGACCAGCAGGTCCTGGCGGTCGGCGACAACCAGCGAAGCCTCAAGCCGCCTCAGAACACGGTCCGTCCGCCATTCTTTGGCCAGCTCCACCGCGGCCCGCCTGAGTTGACCGCTATGCTTTTCAAGCTGGTTCTCAAAGCGCTCGAACAGAGTCAGGGCATCAGCTACAGCGCCGGCGAAACCGGCGATCACCGTATCCCGGTACAGCGTCCTCAGTTTGTTCGCGGTATTCTTAACGACCACATCGCCAGTCGTTATCTGGCCATCGCCGGCGATGGCTACCTGAGTGCCGCGTTTCACTGCCAGTATCGTAGTCCCGTGTTTCATTGCGTCTCGTCCTCTCTGTACCATCGCCATATCAAAGCACCCGCATAAGCCAGACATCAAGGCACATCGTCAGGAAGGCAACCCCGAGATAGGGAAAGGCCGAAAGCTTGTATACCCGCCAGGCCGAACCGGAACCGGGTGAACGCATCAGATGCACGTTAGCCGCAATCATCAGCGCGCCGAGCAGGACAGCCGCTACCAAGTACAACCAGCCAAACCCGCCCACCCGATAGAGAGCCAAAGTCACTCCAAGAAGAGCAAATGAAAGCGCCATCAGCACCCATCTTACATAACGCTCATTCCAGCTAAGGGGAAAATAATGAAGCCCGGCCCGTGCGTAGTCATCACGGTAAGAAATCATCAGAGTCCATACATGAAGGGGAATCCAGAGCGCAATCATCAGGCACAGCAAAATTATCTCGAGACTGAATGCTGGTCTTATCGCCAGCCAGCCGATAAGGACCGGCGCCACACTGGCAATAATACCGAACACCGTGCAGGTAAAAGTTTTCCGCCAGGCCACCGAAGCGGCTGAGCCAACCAGGCCCATCAGAAAGCACCATGGAGAGACTATCCATGCCAGTCCCAACCCCACCACAATCAACCCGATAACCATGGGAAGCACTTTCTCCGGCGGGTCAATCCGCTTTGAAGGCAAGACACGACTGCAGGTCCGGCGCATCATCGCATCAACGCGCATATCAAGATAGTTGGTTATTCCATTACAGCCGGCGCTCCCTAACAGAACCGCAGTACTGGCCAACAAGAACGGCTTGAGCGGTGGGAGTCCAGCACCGGCAACCACACCCGAACAAACAGCAATGAACAGCAGAAGACTGGTCTCCCGTGGTTTAAGCACCAGAATATAATCAAGAACCGTCCTGGAGAAAGTCCGGTAGCCGATAGTATTTACCACCGTCACTTGAGAAGCTCCTCAAGCACTGACGCCACCATCCGGACGTCAACATCACTCCGTATCACCGGATGGCCAATGTCCTCCAGAAGCACCCAGCGGATAGCGCCGTCTGTTGTCTTCTTGTCCACCTGCATCGCGGTAAATACATCAGTTTCCTTAACATCTCTGGTCCTGACCGGCAATCCGTACTTCTGAAGAATTAGCTCATGCTCCTTGACCACCTTACCCGGAAGAAGGCCCATCCGCTGGCTGAGCTTAGCGGCGCCGACCATCCCGATGGCCACCGCCTCGCCATGTGAGAACGTTTCATAATGTCCTGCCGCCTCAAGCCCGTGCCCGATAGTATGACCATAGTTAAGCAAAGTCCGTATGCCGGTTTCCCTCTCATCCTGAGAGACAACCTCGGCTTTGACCGCCGCACTGCGCGCTACCGCCTCAACGGCTGCCTCCGGAGCCAGCCGTATCAAATCAGCCGCCCGGGTCTTGAGAAAGTCGAAAAGGTCAGGGTCAAGCACCAGCCCGTGCTTGATAACCTCAGCCCAACCCGAAGTCACTTCGCGCTTTGGAAGGGTAGTCAGCGTCTGGACATCAGCGAGAACGAACTTCGGCTGATAGAAAGCGCCGACAAGGTTCTTACCCTGAGGGTGATTGACTGCGACCTTGCCGCCGATGCTGGCATCAACCATGGCAATGAGACTGGTAGGCACCTGTATGTAAGGGATCCCACGCAAATAGCTCGCGGCAACATACCCGGCCAGGTCGCCCACCACACCACCGCCTAAGGCAATAATTATGTCGTTCCTCTCAACCCGGTTAGAAACCAGAAAATCATAGATCTTAACGGCAACCTCAAAGCTCTTCGATGTCTCGCCCGACGGCACCACAAAGGCAAGCGGCTTGTACTGAGTCCCCTCGAGCACGCTCTTAACGCGGCGGCCGTAAATATGAAAGACATTCGAATCAGAAATAATAACCGCCCTGCCGGAGAGACCGAGCTGGCGCATCCGGTCGCCAATGAGGTCAAGGACGCCCCAACCGACAATTATCTGGTACCGTTCGACCCCCGTCCTGACTTCGGCCGCCACGCGCTGGCGCGGTACCGGCTCAAGACTCCTCGAAAATGCCTGCCAGCCCTCAATGACTTCCTGGGCAACATCATCAATGGTGAGATCGTCAGTAACCACCACCATATCCTGGGCCGCAGTGTAAGACTCCTCACGGGCCGCCTTAAGTTCTCTCGCAGTTGTCTCGGGGTCATCGGTTGCCAGAAGCGGCCGCACCGTGCTCTCTCCATGGTGCGTCGCCTCATCCCTGAGGCGACCAATGATGTTGGACACCCTCGCCTCTAGCCTTATGACCACACCTCTTTCCTTCATCAAATTGCGGTTCTCTTCACTCAAGACAGCGCCGCCTCCGGTTGCGACAACACGTTTCTCACCTTTAAGCGCTTCGCGCAGGGCCCGCCTCTCAAGCTCCCGGAACCGCTTCTCTCCATACTCGGCAAAGATCGCCGGCACAGTTTTGCCTGTCTCATGGACAATTGCCTCATCCGTATCAACAGCTTCCCAGCCAATACGGCGGGCGACCTCACGGGAAACCACGGTCTTGCCGGTACCGGAGAAGCCTACCAGAATGATGTTATCAGCAGAACGTTTGATAGCCATATGCGGCCTCAGAAGAGAGCGATCGACCTGATGTAGCGCCGGTAAGCCGCCAGCGTCTCACGAAGGCTGTCGCCTCCGAACTTTTCCAGTACTGCCGAAGCCAGGACAGTCGCCAGCATTGCCTCGCCGACCACGCCAGCCGCCGGCACAACGCAGACGTCGGCCCGCTCGAAATGGGCCTCTGCCTTTTTCCCGGTAGCCAGATCTATTGAGCCAAGCGGCTTACGCAACGTGGAAATGGGCTTGATCGCAGCACGCACCACCAGCGGTTCTCCATTGGTCATACCGCCCTCAAGACCGCCAGCATGATTACTGGCACGTCTCCACGGAAGCGCCCTGCCAACCGGGCCGGGTAAAATCACATCATGGGCCTCAGAACCCCTTAACGCGGCCACGGCAAACCCGGAGCCGATCTCCACCGCTTTGACTGAAGGAATGCTCATCACCGCCTGAGCAATCCGGCCATCAAGCCGCCGGTCCCAGTGGACATGACTGCCAAGACCAACCGGCACGCCTACGGCAATGATTTCGAATACCCCACCAAGAGTGTCGCCTTCAGCTCTGGCGGCATCGATAAGCCTCATCATCGCCCTGCCAGTTCTGATATCAGCACACCGCACCGGAGATGCTTCAACAACTTCCCAATTCACTTGAATGCTGCCTTCGGACTGCACTTTACCGATGGCAAGTGTCCGGCTGTGAATGGAAATCCCGAACTCTTCAAGAAAACGCCTGGCTATTGCTCCAACCGCTACTCTGGCCGCGGTTTCTCGGGCGCTGGATCTCTCCAGAATAGGTCGAATGTCCTTCAAACCATACTTGAAGACACCGGGCAGATCAGCGTGCCCCGGTCTCGGCCTCGTTATCCTCCCCTTCCCAGTTTCCCGACCGCCTACGGCCATAATGTCAGACCAGTTTTCCCAATCATGGTTCCAGATAACCATGGCAATCGGACTGCCCATGGTGCGGCCGTGGCGTACGCCGGAAATAATCTCGGCGTGGTCCGTTTCAATCTTCATGCGCTCGCCGCGACCATAACCACCCTGACGGCGCCGCAAGTCACGCTCGATGTAGGCTTCGCCGAGGCGTAGACCGGCAGGCAAACCTTCTACTACCGCTACCAGCCCCCGGCCGTGCGACTCGCCCGCAGTCAGAAAACGAAACTCAGTCAACTCAGTAAAAGCTCCCGATGCAAAGCATCAACCCAGTTTGGCCAGCGCCTTTCTGGCTGCCAGCATCATGACATCAACCGGCGCCGGCCTTCCTATCCACAGCTCAAAGGACGCCGCACCCTGGTAGACCAGCATCGCCAGACCGCCAAGCCTCCTTGCTCCAACTTTCCTCGCCGCCTGAAGAAGCGGCGTCTCGGCGGGATTATACACCAAGTCATATACGAGGGCATTCCTCGGGATATCTTCCGCAGAGAGCGGTGACTCCCCTTCACCCGACCCGTGCGCCATACCGAGGGTAGTACAATTAACTATGAGATGACAGTGCTTTAACTGGTTTGCCATCTCATCGCTTCCCCAGACCACCATCGTCACCTCCGTGCCTGCCGATAAGCCCGAACGCCGGTGGGCCAGAGCATCAACAAGCTCCGTGGCACGCCTGGGAGTCCGGTTGGCAATTGCAATTGATGCCACACCCTCGCCAAGAAGGCCAAAACATACCGCTCTAGCCGCTCCGCCGGCACCCAGGACCACCACTCTCCTGTCTCTCGGATCAAAGAAGGCATCCTCCCTGAGAGACCGGATAAACCCGCGTACGTCAGTGTTGTAGCCGACCAGTCGGCCACCGCGTTTTACAATTGTGTTGACCGCGCCAACAGTGGCCGCCATCGAATCGACCTCATCAACCAGGGCTGTGACGGATTCCTTGTGCGGCACGGTGACATTGGCGCCGATATTCTCCGGCCAGCGGAGCCTGGAGACCACGGTATGAAGACTGGCAGGCTCCGTTTCCCATGCCCAGTAGCGGATATCGAGCTTGTAGTGGTCAAGCGCCGCCTGCTGAAATGCGGGCGAAAGCGTGTGCTTGAGCGGATAGCCGATAATACCGATAAACCTTGTCATTTGTTCCTGACACGCCTGCTGTCAAGATAGCCCTGGAGAATCAGCGCCGCGGCTATGGCATCCCGTAAGCTATCACGCTTCCGCCGACTGACGCCGGTTTCCCGCATCGACCGGTCGGCGGCCATCGTTGAAAGCCGTTCGTCCCATGTAACCACCTTGACCGACAACCGGCGTGAAAGCTCGGCAACAAACTCCTGTACTTTCTCTGCCGCCGGTCCCGCAGCACCGCTCAATGAGTACGGCATACCCACCACTACCTGATCAACCTGATGCTGGCTCGTCAGTCTCGCTATAGCCGCATAGGCAGCCTCATCATCCGTTACCATCACTACCTCAAGCGGGCTGGCGATGGCCGACGTAGGGTCGCTTAAAGCAACGCCTATCCGCCGCTCGCCAACATCCAGCCCCATTACCCTCATCCCAGACCATCCCCAGGATACGAAACCAAGCCCAATTCTTCTCCTCAACCAAAAGAGTTATTTCAGCTTCGCCGCCGCCACAATTCCCCGGACAATCCCCAGTGCCTCATCCAACTTCGACTTATCCTTACCGCCGGCCTGAGCTACGTCCGGCTTGCCACCGCCACCACCGCCTGTCACCTTTGCCACCTGCTTGATAATATCGCCGGCACTGAGCCCGCGCGATACCAGATCGGGCGTTACCATGGCTACAAAGTTGGGACGGTCGTTCTGGACCGTACCCAGGACAACGACCGCACTCTTGAGCCGGTCACGTAGCCAGTCACCCATCTCCCGCATGGTTTCCAGAGAAGACACAACTACCCTGGCGGAAAGCACTGTCACTCCATTCACCTTCTCGGCCTGACCAACCAATCTATCCACATCTGCCTTCAGAAGCTGGCGCTCCATCTGCTGAGCACGTTTCTTCTCTGCGGCAAGCTCCTCGGCTAATGCAGACACCTTTGCCGGCACTTCGGCAGGCGCTGACTTCAATTCTTGAGCTATACCATCCAGCACTGCCAGGCGTTCCTCAACCAGTGCTTCAGCACCTCTGCCTGTCACCGCCTCGATACGTCGGATGCCGGCGCCAACACTGCCCTCACCGGTGATAAGAAAGAACCCGATGTCGCCAGTGGCCGCAACGTGAGTACCGCCGCAAAGTTCATGACTCACTGGCGGCTCGCCGATACGAACGGAGCGGACGGTATCCCCATACTTTTCCTCAAAAAGGGCAATCGCCCCTTCGGCAATCGCCTGGCTGTACGGCAGCACTATGGACCGTACCGGCAGGTTCTGACGGATAACCTCATTGACCTGTCTCTGGACGGCGCGCAACTGCTCCACGCTGAGCGGGCTTAGCTGAGTGAAATCAAAGCGCAACCGCTCAGGCGAGACCAGTGAGCCCTTCTGAGAGATATGCCTGCCAACCACTTTTTTGAGCGCCGCCTGGAGCAGGTGCGTCGCCGTATGGTTACGGGCCGTGTCGAGACGGCGGACAGCATCAACTTTCGCCTCGACCCTACCCGGTGAAATAATTCCCCCGACCACCCTGCCCTGGTGAACGATATAGCCGCGAGCATCCTTGACAGTGCTCGATACGGCGACCCTGCCCGTGGGCGTCACCAGCTCCCCGCTATCCCCGACCTGCCCCCCCATCTCCGCATAAAACGGCGTCTCCCGTAAAATAATCTTTACCTCACGCCCCACGCCAGCCTCCGCAACGGGCATGCCGTCAGCCTCCAGCCAGACAATCTCGGTCTGCCTCGTCAAACAGTCGTACCCCACAAATGGTTCACCTGCTACTGTCAACGGTACCTGTCCATTAGAACCGGCACTGCATTGCACCGACGCCACCTGACGGCTGGCCCTCGCCCGCTCCTTCTGTTTCTCCATCTCCGCCTCGAAGCCATCAAGGTCAACCGCAAGACCTTTTTCACGCGCCACTTCCTGAGTCAATTCCACAGGGAAGCCGTAGGTATCATAGAGACGGAACACGTCAGCCCCGGCTATGCTCTTCCGACCACCACCGACTGCTTCCGCCACCAGCTTTTCCAACAACCCCAGACCGCTCTCCAGTGTGGCGAAAAACCGCTCCTCTTCGACACGAATGACCTCCTTGATGAAGGTGTGATTGTTCACCAGTTCCGGATAGACGTGCCCCATACGGCCAATAACGACTTCGGCGATGTCCCCCAGGAATGGCTCATTCAGGCCAAGCTTCCGGCCGAACAGGCTTGCCCTGCGAAGGACACGCCGCAGCACATAACCGCGGCCCTCATTCGACGGCAAAACCCCATCAGCAATGAGGAATGTTACACCGCGGCTGTGCTCAGCGACGACACGTATCGCCCGGTCAACCACCTCGTCCCCGCCGTATTTTTTCCCGGCCAGGCCCGCCGTTTGCTCCAGCAAAGGCACAAAAAAGTCGGTCTCGTAGACCGTATCCTTGCCGCCGACCACCGCTACCACCCGCTCAAGACCCATGCCGGTATCGATATTCGGCTTCGGCAATGGCGTTCGTCTGCCTTGGCGGTCCTGGTTGTATTCGGTAAAGACAAGGTTCCAGATTTCGATGAAGCGCCCGCAGGAACATCCCGGATTGCAGTCCAACTTCCGGCAGCCGGTGTCCGGTCCAAAATCAAAATGTATCTCACTGCACGGCCCGCACGGGCCGGAATCGCCGGCCGGCCCCCAGAAATTGTCCTTCTCGCCAAGCCGGACAACCCTGGATTCCGGCAAGCCCATGCTGCGCCAGTACCCGAAAGCCTCATCGTCATCCTTGTAAACGGTGGCCCAGAGCCGCTCCTTCGGCAGCTTCAGATTACCCGTGACATACTCCCACCCCCAGGCTATCGCTTCTTTTTTGAAGTAGTCGCCGACGCTGAAGTTACCGAGCATCTCGAAGAAGGTAAGGTGCTTGCTGTCGCCGACGCTATCGATATCGGTCGTCCGGAAGCATTTCTGGCAGGATGCCAGCCTGGGATTGGGTGGGGTCTCCAACCCCAGAAAGTATGGCTTAAATTGGACCATTCCGGCTGTGGTTAGAAGCAGGGTAGGGTCATTATGCGGCACCAGAGATGAGCTCGGGACAATCTTATGTCCTTTCGAACGAAAATATTCGAGAAATCCCTGGCGTATTTCATCGCTAAGCATTGTCGAATTCACCTTTCCGGTAAAGCAGCCGATTTTAGAGTAAGCCATTCGTGGTGTCAACGTATGCCAGACAGGGATTTGTCTTTACCAGGGGATTCAGGTAATCTATCCGGGCTATGGATTTGCAAAATATATTAACCATCGGCCTGCTCTTAGTGCTCTTTATCATCGGTGTCTACGTCATCCCCAACTGGCGATTCAAACGCACGGCGAGGCAGGTAATTGCCGTCTTCCGCCAGAACGGCGCTATCAATCCCCATGGCGCCAAGACGCTCGAGGACCTCGGCTTCCAGACACAACGGTCTTTTCTCGAACAGTTACTGAAAGGGCGCGATTTCCGGATGTACGCCATTCAGGCTATGCTCAAAGGGCAGATAGTCCAGGTAACTGAAGACGGACGCTTTTACCTGCTTGAGGACAGATTACCGCCGGCCTTTCGCTAGAACCACGCCAGCAACATAAACGGACTTTCCGGTTACCTAATTGCTATCCTTCTTTGTCTCAAACGGGTGGCCTTCGGCCTCAAAATCAGGTAGATAGTTTTCCGGCGACTCAAACCCCTGAATCCAGCCGTTCTCCAACCCGAGCTCACCTACCAGTCTCACCACCCGACGGTACTCAGCCGCCGATATCTTCCGTGATAGTAAAGGAACCCGCGGCGCACGGAAGCACGGGTAATATTGCGCCATAATACTCACCGTAATGGTGCGCGAAACCTCCCGTGCCAGCCAGGTCAGTGACTCCTCGCTCCCGGCGATATCGTTCGGCAGAATCAGGTGACGGACGATAACGCCCCTCTGAGCCACACCACGGTCGTCAACCGCCAGGTCACCGACCTGCCGGTGCATCTCCTTAATTGCACAACGGGCATAACCGACATAGCCGCGGGCCTGCGAGTATTTCATCGCCAGTACGTCCGAGCTGTATTTGATATCGGGCAAATATATGTCAACAACCCCATCAAGCTCACGCAGAGTGTCCATATTATCGTAGGCATTGGTGTTGTAGACCAAAGGCACTCTTAGTCCGAGGGGCACCGCTTCAAATACCGCCCGGACAATCTGCGGTACAAAATGGGACGGCGAAACCAGATTGATATTGTGGCAACCAAGTTCGTCCTGAAGATAGACCATCTTATCAGCCAGAATACGGCAGTCCATCTCCCTGCCGCGCTGGGCGTCCGGTGACTGGCTTATCTGATAGTTCTGACAATAGACACACCGCAGATTGCAGTTACCGAAGAAAACAGTCCCCGAGCCGCGATGGCCGGATATGGCCGGCTCCTCGCCATGGTGGTCACAATAGGATGACACAATTGGCAGACGTCCGGAACGGCAGAAGCCCGTTTCACGGGCAAGACGGTTAACACCGCACTTTCTGGGACAGATATCGCACCTGGCCAGCCGGGCTTCAAGCCTGCGGACACGGCGCTCCAGCTCTCCGGAGCGATAGAGCTTTAAGTAACCAGCTTCGAATCCCATACACCCCACATCATATCACCCCTCCACCAAGTCGCCGCCAATTGAATCAACCCGCACACCACGGGCCTTCGCCCAGGCTATGGCGTTATCAATCTCGCGTGTATCGCCCTCGAGCTCCAGCATAACCCAGCCGCGGTCCTCCGCCACGTCGGCGCGCCGGATGTTAGTGACGACTTTGAAGTTATGGGACAGATTATGAATGACCGGCTCCCTAATCAATTCTCGCGGGAAAGTGAACAGCACCTGTTTTCTGGCCATGGTCAGTTTCCTCCCTCGGCGGCCGGTGCCGGCTGACGGGCCGCACTTGCCGCCGATTCAACAACTTTCCGGAAGGCATCCATACTCGCCGGCACACGAACCGGATGGACGACATCAGATATTATTTCCTGCGTCCGCGGACCAGCACCGGTGAGGAAGGCTACCACAACCT
>Ga0185342_1001199_pt1 | contig 11098 bp, 9 predicted proteins | sample ConPoolayeEmetaG_FD_128045 | JGI IMG/M metagenome (GOLD analysis project Ga0185342, IMG submission 128045) | Hot spring microbial mat communities from California, USA to study Microbial Dark Matter (Phase II) - Cone Pool mat layer E metaG... ...
CTTATTATATTGACTTTTCAACTCTATCTATTAAAATAGAAGTGTTGAGATAAGGATGGATTATGATTCCAAGATATACCAGACCTGAGATGGGAAAGATCTGGACGGAGAAGCGAAAGTTTGAAACCTGGCTTGAGATTGAACTCTTGGCCTGCGAAGCCCTCTCCCAGTTAGGATGGATTCCGGAGGAAGCAGTTAAGAAGATAAGGCAAAAGGCATCGTTCAATATCGACCGCATCAATGAAATTGAACAGGTGACCAAGCATGATGTGATCGCTTTTCTGACCAATGTAGGAGAATCGATTGGGGATCTATCCAAATATCTGCATTACGGCCTCACCTCCTCAGACATCCTTGACACCTCATTCGCCCTCCTTCTGAAAGAGGCCTCTGAGATCATCCTTCAAGACATCCTACGATTATTGGACGTATTGAAAAAACAAGCTTTTCGCTATAAAGACACCGTCATGATCGGACGATCCCATGGGGTTCATGCTGAACCGATCACCTTCGGTCTTAAATTGGCACTCTGGTATGATGAGATGAAGCGAAATCAGATTCGAATGCAGAGGGCTAAAGAAGCGATTAGCGTCGGAAAGATTTCAGGAGCAGTCGGAACCTTTGCCCACATCCCTCCCTCTGTGGAGGAGTTTGTCTGTAAAAGGTTGGGACTTAAACCTGCTTTGATCTCCACTCAGATCGTCCAGAGAGACCATCATGCTGAATTCTTCTCTACACTGGCTTTAATCGCCTCTTCCGTTGAAAAGATGGCTGTGGAACTGAGGCATCTCCAGAGAACCGAGGTTCTTGAGGCAGAAGAATTCTTTTCAAAAGGACAGAAGGGATCCTCCGCCATGCCCCATAAGCGGAATCCTATCTCTGCAGAGAATCTCTCAGGGTTGGCAAGGTTGGTCCGATCGTATAGTCTTGCTGCTCTGGAGAACATCCCTCTTTGGCATGAACGTGATATCAGCCATTCTTCTGTGGAGAGGGTGATCGGTCCGGACGCTACGATTTTGGTCGATTACATGATTCATAGGCTTACCTCCCTGATTGAAAATCTAATGGTCTATCCTGAGAATATGAAGGCCAATCTCGAAAAGACAAGGGGCCTTATTTTTTCGGAATCTGTCCTTCTGCTCCTCACCCGAAAAGGCTTTTCCAGAGAGGAAGCCTATCACCTTGTTCAGAGAAACGCCATGAAGGTCTGGGAGGAAGGGCAAGATTTCAAAACCCTCCTTTTGAAGGATGATGATATTAAAAGTCGCATCAGCAGAGAGGAACTGGAGGCCACATTTGATATCCATCATCACCTCAAACATGTCGGCGATATTTTTGAAAGGGTCTTTAAGGATTCATAAATGAAGAAAGATCAAAAGCCTCCTCCTGATTTGAGAGATCTCCTTCGCCTCAAAGAGCCGTCCAATCGAGGGGGAAAGAAACCTGCCCTGAAGAAGACCCATTTCACCATCTGGTATTTTGTCATCGCCTTACTCATTATTTTTCTCATTCAGAACTATGTCGTTCAGAAAAGGGCTGAGGATGTTATTCCCTATAGCGAATTTAAACAGGCTTTGAGGTCGGGCAAAATCAAAGAGTTGACCATTAGCCAAGAAACCATCCAGGGAGAGAGGGAAACAGAGAAGGGATCACGGAAGTTTCAAACGGTCCGGGTTGAGGATCCGGATTTGGTAAAGGAGTTGGAAGCCAATCATGTGAAATATACCGGAAAGGTTGATAGTAAATGGCTCACCAATATCCTCTCGTGGATCATCCCTCTCGTCTTCTTCTTCTTCATCTGGAGGATTCTATTCTCACGAATTGGACCAGAGAGCAGTGTCATCTCCTTTGGAAAAAGCCGTGCAAAACTCTATGCAGAGAAGGAGAAGAAAGTTACATTTTCCGATGTGGCAGGAATTGATGAAGCCAAAGAGGAACTTAAGGAAGTCGTCGAATTTCTAAAAAATCCTAAAAAATTCCAACGCCTTGGTGGAAAGATCCCCAAAGGGGTTCTCCTTGTGGGAATGCCCGGAACAGGGAAAACCCTGTTGGCCCGCGCAGTAGCAGGGGAAGCCAATGTGCCATTCTTTTCCATTAGTGGTTCAGATTTTGTCGAGATGTTTGTCGGGGTCGGTGCAGCAAGAGTAAGAGACCTCTTCGCTCAGGCCCAAAACCACGCTCCCTGTATCATCTTCATCGATGAGCTGGATGCCTTAGGAAAGGCCCGAGGCGTCAATCCCCTTGGACGGCATGACGAACAGGAACAGACCCTCAATCAACTGCTTGCCGAGATGGATGGTTTCGATCCGAATACAGGAGTGATCATCATGGCTGCCACCAACCGTCCTGAGATTCTCGATCCTGCTCTTCTGAGACCAGGAAGGTTTGACCGACATGTGGTGGTCGATCGACCCGATCTGGTGGGCCGTGAAGAGATTCTTAAAATCCACACCCGAAACGTCAAGCTCTCTCCTGATGTCGATTTAAAGGTGATTGCCTCACGGACCCCAGGGTTCGTGGGCGCAGACCTTGCAAATATTGTGAATGAAGCGGCCCTATTAGCCGCCCGAAAAAACAAAGAATTTGTGGAAATGTCGGATATTGAAGAGGCGATTGACCGGGTCGTTGCAGGATTGGAAAAGAAGCGAAGGCTCATGTCCAAGAAGGAAAAAGAGATCGTGGCCTTCCATGAATCGGGTCATGCCATCGTTGCCTCTTCTCTGCCAAACGTGGATCCGGTTCGTCGAATCTCCATCATCCCAAGAGGGATCTCCGCATTGGGCTATACCCTCCAGCTTCCTACCGAGGACAGGTATTTGATGACCCGGACAGAACTTCTCGACCGCCTCGCTGTGCTTCTGGGTGGGAGGGTGGCCGAGGAGATCAAATTTAATGAGATCTCCACAGGCGCCCATAACGATCTCCAACGAGCAACCGATATTGCCACCAGCATGGTCAAAGAATATGGGATGAGTGAAAAACTGGGGTATGTCACCTTTGAGAAAGAGAAGAGACCCCTCTTCATCCCCTCCCCCCTCTTCTCTTCAAGGGAGTACAGTGAAGAGACCGCCCGGCAGATTGATGAAGAAGTGAAAAAGATCATTGACAATACTTATAACAAGGCAAGGCAGATCCTCACCGCCAAGAGAAAGGAACTGGAAGAACTTGCTCAGCTCCTCCTGGAAAAGGAGGTTGTTGAAGAGGCAGATCTGAAGAAGATTCTTCATCTTCCAGAAGGAACAGCATGATCAAGACGCTACTTAAACACCTCCGGTCAAAGGTGATTGCGGGGATTTTGGTTATCCTTCCACTTGCGATCACCATCTTCATTTTGAATCTTGTATTCAACACCCTGGATAGTATCCTTAAACCTCTCATGCCCGGATTGAAAGTTTATCTCTTCCAAAGGGAATTCTCTATCCCTGGATTGGGAATCATTGGTTTCTTTCTCCTCCTCTACCTGGTGGGCTTGATCACCACCAATGTGATGGGCAAAAAAATTGTGGGTTGGGGGGATCGGCTCGTGACCGCTATTCCTGTTGTCAAAAACATCTATCTCTCATCCAAACAGTTGACCGATGCCTTCTCCTCCTCACGAAAAGGCTCTTTCCGCCAAGCGGTCTTTGTAGAATTCCCTCAAGAGGGAAGCTTTATCCTTGGTTTTATCACCAATGAATTGACAGACCTCAGCCATCAAACGAAACTAACGGTCTTCATCCCCACAGCCTTTGTTCCACCCCAGGGACTATTGCTCTTTCTCCCCAAAGAAAAAATCTATCCTTCTCACATGACGATTGAAGAGGCCATCAAGACCATTATGTCTGTTGGAATTGTTACTCCACAAACCCTCCCGGTGCTACTTCCCAAAGCAGATAAGGAAAAAGAATCGATTGAAAATTTTAAACGGATCGATTATGTTAATCCAAAAATTGAAGGAGGTCCTTAACCATGGAGGCCATTACGCTTCTGATTGCAGTCGTTGCACTTGTCATTTCGATCTTGGCTTATCAGCGGACCGGTGGACTAACAGAATTGAGGCGCCAGTTGGAATCGAAGACCTCATCCGTTGATTTGAAGAAGGAAATCGATACACTGGCGGCCATGGCAGACGCCCTGAGAGAAAAAACGGCAGATGCCTTGGATCGGATGGAGAAGTTTATCCGTAAAACAGAAAAATCGGAGTAGGTCAACTGGAAAATAAATTTTCATGCCTGAAATACTCAAAAGTCTCAGCCACTGGTTCACCACCTCTGGAATTAAAGTTGTTGGAATTCTAATCGGCCTCTTCGTCCTCTCCCAAGCATCCAGATGGATGGTGAGATGGATTGAAAAATGGATTCCAGAGAGGGATCCCCTTCAAGCCTCTGAAATAAAGAAAAGGGCCCAGACCCTGGGCAATATTCTCCGCCATGTCTTCCTTATCCTGATCTCCTTTATCGCCGCCTTAATGATCCTCGGAGAATTGGGGATTCAACTCGGACCACTTCTGGCCACGGCAGGCATTGGGGCCCTCGCCATCGGGTTTGGGGCTCAGAGCCTGGTCAAGGACGTAATCAGTGGGTTCTTCATCATTCTTGAAAATCAATACCGAATTGGAGATGTGATCGAAGTAGCGGGAGTATCCGGTCTGGTCGAATCGCTCAATCTCAGACGAACCGTTCTGAGAGACTTAAAAGGAAGGGTTCACACCATCCCCAATGGGGAAATCAAAGTGGTGAGTAACCTATCCAAAGAATGGTCTCGTGCAGTGCTCGACTTAGGCATCTCCTACCGAGAAGATCTCGATCAGGTCTATGAGTTACTGACCCAAATAGGGAAAGAACTCGAATCAGAAGAGCCCTACAAGAGTTCCATCCTCGAACCCCTTCAGATCTTAGGAGTTGAGAAATTTGGAGAATCTCAAGTGATCATCCGAATGATGATTAAAACCGTACCCCTTAAACAATGGGAGGTGGGAAGGGAGTTACGAAGAAGGATCAAGATCCGGTTTGATGAGAAAGGAATTGAAATCCCCTTCCCTCATCGGGTTCTTCTGTGGGGCGAACCCAAGAAACCTCTCAATGAAAAATGAAAAGGAAAGCACAACGTTCAAAATTTTCTTTTCAACGGTCCCATTTCAATGGACATTGATCCATTTTCAATGAGGGTTAATCATGGTTGAGTCCCCTCTCCGCATCCTCTTTGTTACGTCAGAGGCAGTGCCATTTGCTAAGACAGGTGGCCTCGCAGATGTGTGCGGAGCCCTCCCGAAGTTCCTCAAAGAGATAGGGGGGGAGATTAAACTGGTCATGCCTTATTACCGAATGGTCAGGCAGTCTGGACTTCCCCTTCGATACTTAGGGGAAGAGATCCAGGTCCCCTTGGGAGACGAAATCCTAAGGGCTGATCTCTATCAGGGAATGCTTCATCAGGATATCCCTGTCTATTTCATTGGTCGTGACGAATTTTACGACAGAGAATATCTCTACAGTACCCCGAAGGGAGATTACTTCGATAATGCTGAAAGGTTTATCTTCTTTTCAAAGGCCTCTTTGATCCTCTGTCAAAAGATTGGCTTCTCTCCTCAGATCCTTCACCATCACGAATGGCAAACAGGATTGATCTCTGCTTATCTTCGATCCCTTTACCAAAATGATCCTCTCTTCTCATTAACCGCCACTGTCTTTACCATTCATAATATTGCTTATCAGGGAATCTTCAAGAAAGAAAAGTTCTGGCTTACCGGCCTTCCCCAAGAGATGTATAACCCTGAGGGAATCGAATTCTGGGAGAGGATCAACCTGATGAAAGCAGGGATCGTTTATGCTGATGTGATCAATACGGTAAGCGAGAAATATAGTGAGGAGATTCAGACCCCTGAATATGGTTACGGTCTGGAGGGAATTTTGAGAAAACGAAGCAGTGACCTCTACGGGATTCTCAACGGGGTAGATTATCAGGAGTGGGATCCCTCTCATGACCCTTATCTGATTGCCCATTACGACCCCAAGGACCTCTCAGGCAAGAGAGAATGTAAAAAAGATCTCTTAAAAGAATTCAAACTTCCTCCCTCCATGGAAACCCTTCCTCTCTTAGGAATGATCTCCCGCTTGGCAGATCAGAAGGGATTTGACCTTCTTAGTGAAATCCTCGATGAACTCTTTACCTTGGATGTGGGGTTTGTCCTTTTAGGAACAGGGGAACAAAAGTATCATGACCTCTTCGCTTCAATCGCCCGTAAATACCCTGATCGAGCAGGGATTCGAATCGCCTATGATGACCGATTGGCGCACAAAATTGAAGCAGGCTGTGACATCTTTCTGATGCCTTCAAAATATGAACCCTGTGGCCTGAATCAAATCTACAGTTTGAAATATGGGACGATCCCTGTCGTTCGGGCTACTGGTGGCCTTGACGATACAATCATCCCTTATGATCCCATCACAAGAAAAGGGAATGGTTTTAAGTTTAATCGTTATGATGCTCGGGAGTTTTTTAGTCAGATCAAAGTAGCCATTCGTTATTATCATCAACCTGATCACTGGAGACAACTTATCCAAAATGCAATGTCTGAAGATTTTTCCTGGAAGAGGTCAGCCCAGGCCTACTATCAACTCTACCAAAAAGCCTTGGAGAAGAAGAAAGGAGTAGCCTAAATTGAAACCATTAAATTTCAAATTGAAAATTTTTATTGGAGGACTTCTCTGCCTTCTCCTGATGGCTTCCACCACCCTTGATGCCAAAACCCCTCCTTTTAAGAACTTCGACCAGCCCAGATTGGTTGAACCAGAGGAACTGGCAAACAGAACCAACCATCCCTCGGTTCGGGTGATTGACATGAGAATCTCGCTCATGGATTACCTGAAAGGTCATATCCCAAATGCCTTCTATCTCCATTTTGAAAGCATCCGTGTTCCAAGAAATGGGATTCCTGCCCAAAGTCCGGATCGAATGGTCATCGAAAAAATATTAGGAGAATATTTAAGTCTTTCCAACGATATGTGGGTGATCCTTTATTCAGAAAAATCAAATCCCAATGCCACCTTTCTCGCCTGGACCCTCGATCTCTTAGGCCATAAAAAAGTAGGAATTCTAAATGGTGGTTGGGAGAGATGGATTTCAGAAAGACATCCAGTGACTCAGGAGTATCCCTCTGCTCCTCCTAAAAAATTTTTCGGGAAATTTATACGAGAGACACTTGCCGATAAAAAATATGTTCTGGATAGACTCCAAACGAAAGGAGTCCTGATCCTCGATGCCCGGCCCCCCAAACAGTATAGTGGGGAAGAGGGAGAAGAGGTTCGAAGAGGACATATCCCTGGAGCCAAGAATCTCTTTTGGGAAACAACGCTGGAGGGAGAGGAAGTCAGGGTTTGGAAAAAGAAAGAAACCCTGGAAAGACTTTTGGCTGAATTAGGAGTGTGGAAGAATAAAGAGATCGTCGTCCATTGCCGAACAGGTAGAGAAGCCAGCCATCTCTACTTTACCCTGAAGCATGTCCTCGGATTTTCCCATGTCCGTCTCTATCGAGGATCATGGGTAGAATGGTCTGCCGACAAAACCCTCCCTATCAAAATAGGAATGGATCCTTAAAATCAATTTTTTTCCATTTCAGATTTTTAGATATTCTAATATCTGGCATAAGGATTGCTATAATTTCTAAAAGAATTTTTTCACGCAAAAATGATTCTTAACTTTCTTAATCGTTCTACTAAGGTAGGAAAAATGAATGGAAAAAATATCTTCTTCTAATGGAGAAAAAATTGAACGTCCACCTTACAAAATTGTAACTTCTTTTTTTCAAAAGTAACTATAATAAAAATAAACCCGTATGTAAGAAACCTCTTAAAAAGTTTTTAGTGGTTATATCATCACTGGTGAAGTGGAGTGAAAAGCCTGCGGTAGGCAGGCCTGCCTGCGGTAGGCAGGCGTCAGAATATTGTAATAATTATGCGGAGGGTAAGGGTTTATCTTTTACGAATATTTGTAGGGTAAGGGCTTGTCCCTTACCTGAATCAATCCGTAGGATAAGGGTTTATCTCTTACCGAGAAGTGGTAAGCCACAAGGGCTTACCCTACAAAAAAATATTCAATAATCCAATTAGTAAATTAAAATGATCAATGTCCGCATCTTACCCTCCTATATAAAAGGACTTTTTCAGAGGTCTCAACAATTTTTCTTGACAAGATTGGATTATCTATGTCATTTTTTTATAAATTTCTAACCCTGCGAAATATCTTTGGCTTTAGGAGGAAGGCAACATGGTTGGTAAGATTCTAATAGGGGTAATGGTCTTACTTTTGGCCTCGGGTTGTCTTTCCCTTCGTACCCAATCTCAGGAGAAAAAGGATGCAATCCCCTTTATTATTGGAGAATCTTATAGTGTAGAGCCCCCTCTTCCTTCAACTCCTCCTACACAATGGGATGAAACTCCTCCTCCCCAACAGCCTCTCCCACCTTCAACCTCACCCAATCCTCCTCCTAAGCCTCCCATAGAGTTGGCATCAACCCAGCGATTTGAACCCCCCATTAGTGATGAATCGAGTGACGAATTCTATTTGGAGGTCATCCCCAGGGATAAAACAAAGGAAGGTCCAGAGTTTGATATCCCCATTGTCATCAATGAGAAGGTGGAACACTTCATCCAATATTTTCAAACCACTGCTCGGAACAACTTCTCCAATTGGCTTGCCCGTTCTGAAAAATATATCCCATTTATGAAGAATCTCTTAAAAGAGAATGGTCTTCCGGAAGACCTTGTTTATATGTCCTTGATCGAGAGTGGGTTTAATCCTTATGCCTACTCCAGAAGCAAGGCCTCTGGACCCTGGCAATTTATATACCTCACAGGGAAAAAGTATGGGTTGAAGGTCAATTGGTGGGTGGATGAGCGGAGAGATCCAGAAAAGTCCACCATTGCCGCAGCAAAATATCTGAAAGACCTCTATGATATGTTTGAATGTTGGTACCTTGCCGCAGCGGGTTATAACGCAGGAGAGAACAAAATCGCCAGTGCCATGAAACGCTACCGGACAGAAGACTTCTGGGAACTTACAAAATATCGATATTTGAAGAAGGAGACCAAAGACTATGTTCCTCAGATGATCGCTGCGGCTCTCATCGCAAAGGACCCAGAAAAATATGGTTTTACAAATATTGACTATGAGGAACCTCTCCGTTACGAAAAAGTGAAGGTCCCTGGGCTGACCCCACTTTCCCTCATTTCTGAAGCCTGTGAAGTCTCTCTCGAAGAGGTCAAAGATTTAAACCCAGAGCTCCGTAGAGGGGTCACCCCTCCTGATGAGTCGGGGTATGAAATTAAAATTCCCTTTGGAACAAAGGAAAAATTTCTCAGGAACTTCGAAACGCTTCAACCCCTAAGGAAGTCTCAGTTTAAAACCCATCTGGTAAAGAAAGGAGAAACCCTTCCTAAAATTGCAAGATTATATCGAGTGGAGGTGGAACCCATCCTCGAGATGAATCGGCTCGATGGGTCGAGCCGACTCCATAGAGGGATGACACTGCTCATCCCCCTTCCGAAGGATGAGGAGGTCAAACCGACGGTGATTGCACAAAAAAAGAGAAACGGGAACAACATCCAACGAAATTCTGAAGAGATCATCTATACCATCAAAAAGGGAGATACCCTATGGAGCATCGCCAACGAGATGGGGGTAAACATTGGTGCCCTGAGTCGCTGGAATAACCTCCATCCTGACCAAAAGCTTGTTCCTGGATATAAACTTAAAATCAGAATGTCCGCATCGGCAGAAAATTCCTCTGAAGTGAAAGAAGAAAAGGAGATTATTTACACTGTAAGAAAAGGCGATACCCTCTGGAGTATTGCTCAAAGATATCGTGTGAGCGTTTCGGAAATTCGCACTTGGAATCAACTGGATGGGTCAGACGTAATCTATCCCGAAGAGAAGTTAAAGATTAGGGTGAAAGAGTCTAAATCTTCAACTCCCAATTGATCATATCCCCTTTCTATTTTTACAATGGCCTCCAAATCTTCCCTCTTTAAAACCCGAATCCAAAGATTCTTTAAAGGCACATTATAATAACCTTCAATAATGAATGAAACAAAGCCTTCAAGTTCATCAAGAACAGTAAAAGAGATGAGATCTCTGAAAAAGTATATAATAATCAATTTCCAGTATGGGAGGGTGGGATGAAAAAGCCATCCCGCCGCAAGCGGTCGGATACCGATAATCACAAGGTGTAGGGTAAGGGCTTGGCCCTTACCGATATTCTGTAACCCTTAAAAATATAGTATGGAAGGGTTTTAAACCCTACCCTCCCATATAAAAAAGGACTTTTTCAGTGTTCTCGAGGATTCTACTTGACAAAAAAAATTTTTTGTATACAGTATACATTAAATTAATTCTCGATTGGACTGGAATTACTGAAATATGTTAAATAAGAGGAGGTTACTTCAACACTCATTGAAACAGAAGGAAATGAGATGAATCTTCCGCCATTTGAATTTATCCAACCCCACTCCCTCCAAGAAGCCTGTTCCCTCCTTCAAGAGTATCAGGGGAAGGCAGTCCTTTTAGCGGGGGGGACTGCACTGGTGGTTGGTCTTCGTTATAGACTGACCAAACCAGCCGTTGTGATTGGCCTAAAAGGATTAACTGATTTGGATTATTTATCCCAAACCGAAAGCGGTGGGCTGGTGATTGGCTCCATGACCACTCTGGACACCTTAGAGAAATCCCTTTGGGTTCTGAATGAGTATCCTTCCTTGGCTCAGGCCATTCGAAGGGTGGCTGTCCCTCCTATTCGAAATAAAGCCACTCTCGGAGGAAATCTTTGTCTCAATACCCGTTGTATCTACTACAATCAGTCCGAATTCTGGAGAAGCAGCCAGAAGCCCTGTTTCAAATTAGGAGGAAACGTTTGTCATGCCGTTGAGAAGGGAAAGCGATGTCAGGCGGTTTATCAAGGTGATCTTGCCCCACTCTTAATCGCTTTGGGAGCAGAGGTAAAAATCGTCTCTTCAAAAGAGGAGAAGGTCATTCCCTTAATGGAGTTTTTCACGGGAAGGGGAGAGAAACCGAACTGTCTTGGCTCTGATGAAATCCTTAAAGAAGTTAGGATCCCAGCCCTTGGAGA
>Ga0185342_1001201_pt1 | contig 11095 bp, 10 predicted proteins | sample ConPoolayeEmetaG_FD_128045 | JGI IMG/M metagenome (GOLD analysis project Ga0185342, IMG submission 128045) | Hot spring microbial mat communities from California, USA to study Microbial Dark Matter (Phase II) - Cone Pool mat layer E metaG... ...
GGTCAATTTCCTCATCTTCCTCATCGCCCGGATACACAAGAAAACGGGGTCAGGGGATTCGTCAGGGTCAAGAAAAAGATTTCGGAAAACCACTTAAAGGAGGTTTAACGATGAAAACGGCGCTTTTTGGATTATTGACGTTTTTCATTTGTTGCTCAACGGTCTCTGCTCAAACGCTGGAGGAGCGAATCAAATTGTTGGAGGAGACGCTCAGCAGGCAGGAACAAATGATTAGAGAACAACACAAGCTGATTGAGGAGATGAAGGCGGAGATGAACCGTTTGACATCTTCTCCCCCCCAAAAGGTTACCGAATCCAAAGAGACCCCTCCCCCACCTAAGCCTTCAACCTTTGAGAAAGTGAAGGAAGTTCTTCTTCCAAAAGAAGGTGAACCCAAGAAGGATATCTTTTCTTATCAGGTGGGTGGAACCACGATGCGGCTCATCGATCTCTCTCTTGATGTCCTGGTGGCTGCCGGCGCTTCGACCGTCAGGGATGAGCCATTAGGGATCCTGCAAGGTGGAGGACATGATCCCAGGAAACGGGGCTTCACCGTACAAAATGTGGAGCTTTCATTCATGGGTGCAGTCGATCCCTACTTTAACGCGGAAGCCCATCTCATCTATTTTCTGGATCCCATCACCGGGGAATCCAAATTCGAATTGGAGGAGGCCTTTTTCACAACGCAAAAGCTTCCCTACGGTCTTCAGCTTAAGGGCGGACAATTCTTTACAGAGTTCGGAATGATCAATCCCCAGCACCCCCATCAATGGCAGTGGCAGGATGCTCCTTTAATTAACACCCGTCTTTTTGGACCGGACGGGATGCGGGCGCCTGGAGCCCGACTGGCCTGGCTCACCCCTCTTCCCTGGTTTTCTGAAGTTTATTTTGGAGTGCAAAACGCCAGCGGGGAAACCATGGCCAGCTTTCTGGCCAATGATGAGTTTTTTAAAGAACGTCCGATTGGTGGCCGACCTTTTGTCAACCGTGATGTCAGGAGCTTGAAAGATCTCGTCTATCTCGGTCGCTGGACGAATTCATGGGACCTCAGTAATGAGATCACCCTGAAGGCGGGCCTTTCAGGCCTATATGGTCCCAATGCAACCGGCCCGGGTGGCCGAACCCAGATCTACGGGGCCGATCTTAAACTGAAATGGCGTCCAACCAACCATTTTCGAGGGTGGCCGTTTCTACTCTTCGAGTCGGAGATCATGAAGCGTGATTATCGCGCCGATCGTTTCTTCGATTCAGGGCCCGATGGAATCAGCGCAACGGCCGACGACATTTTGCTCTCAAAGCAAACCCTGAAGGATTGGGGATTCTATGCCCAGCTGCTCTGGGGATTTCGTCCCCATTGGGCTGCGGGAATCCGATTCGATTATGCCACCGGCAGTGGGGATAGCGTAGATGTTGATTTTCTGTCAGGGACGGTGGACATCCTCCGAAGAAACCAGGACCCATTGCGGAACAACCGTTACCGAATCTCTCCTCTGCTGGCCTGGCACCCAACGGAGTTTTCACGGTTTCGACTGCAGTATAATTACGACCGATTTTCAAAAAGGATCCATGAATTTGGAGGCTGGGGAGCACACTCGCTCTGGTTCGGGGTAGAGTTTATGCTCGGAGCCCATGCCGCCCACAAATATTAGGATACCTGAGACGAGAAAGGAGCTTCCATATGAGATCAATGAATCGTCATGGAATCACCACGATGCTCATTTCCATTCTCCTTTTAGGCGTTTTCATCCCTTCTGTCTATCCTCAGACCAGGTTGACCCCCCTTAAGGTCTGCGCCACCGTTACTGACCTTGGAGACCTCGCCCGAGAGATTGGAGGCGATCAGGTGGCCGTTACGGTTTTTGCCAAAGGCAAGGAGGATCCCCACTCCGTAGAAGCCAAACCCAGCTTTATCAAGACATTGAGCCAGGCAGATCTCTTTCTTCAAATCGGTATGGAATTGGAGATCGGTTGGGTTCCTGTCCTCCTGCAACATGCAAGGAACAGCAAGGTCCTTCCTGGAGCCCGGGGATATTTGGATGTTTCAAAGACAATAACAGCCCTGGAGGTTCCAACTGGAATAGTAGATCGCTCCATGGGGGATGTTCATCCACAGGGGAACCCCCATTATTTATTGGACCCGCTCAATGGTCTTCGCGTTGCCCAACGGATCAAAGAGAAATTGATCGAACTCCGGCCGGAGAAAAGACCCTTCTTCGAAGAGCGATATGCCATATTTTATCGCACCATGGGTGAGGCGCTGATTGGAGAAAAACTTAACCATAAATATGGATTTGAAAAATTGGCCAACTTATTCGAAAATAAATTAATCACGTCTTTCCTACAGGAACAGGGGGAAGAGGGGGGCTTTGGAGGTTGGCTTGGAATGATGCTTCCCCATCAAGGAAGCAAGGTCGTCGCCGATCACAATATGTGGCCTTATTTTGCCAGAAGATTTGGGGTTTCCGTGGTCGGTTTTCTCGAACCCAAGCCAGGGATTTCCCCGACCACGAAACATCTGCAGGCATTGGTTGAGAAGATGAAGGCGGAGGGAATCAGGGTGGTCTTGTCCTCACCCTACTTCGACATCCGCCATGCCCATTTTGTCTCCAGACATACGGGTGCGAAGATAGTGCCTTTGGCCCATCAGGTGGGGGCCCGTCCCGGCACGGATACCTATATCCATATGATCGATTATAACGTCCGGCAGCTTGCAGGAGCATTTTAACATCAAATAGACATGGCCGTTCCTTCCTCTCCACCTGTTAACTGTATCACAATTGAAATCAGAACCGCCTCTCTCCATTTTGAAAAGCCTTTCCGTATTCATGACACAGCCTGCCATGGGAGGGAGAGGGAAAAATTAGAGTTGGGAAAAATGCATTATGGAGAATAAGGATTTTGTTTTTAGAATGAAAGGTCTTTCTCTTGCTTATGGGTTCCGAACCATTCTCAAAGATATCAGTCTGGTGGTGAGACCCGGCGAGTTTTGGTTCTTGCTGGGAACTAATGGAGTTGGCAAAACGACTCTTTTGAAAGCCCTTCTTGGACTCCTTCGACCCCTGCAGGGTTCTCTCGAATTTCATCCAGAATTTACCCATCGTGACCGTATTGGATTTGTCCCTCAGCGCTGCGATCTCAATCCGACTCTGCCGACGACGGTAAGGGAGTTCGTGCTTCTGGGTCTTGCCGGGATTCGAACCAACAAAAAAGAGAGGCTCGACCATCTTACATGGGCCTTGGAACATATGAACCTCAAAGCGATGGAAGAGAAGAGTTACTGGTCCCTTTCGGAGGGACAACGCCAGCGCGCTTTGGTGGCAAGAGCCCTGATCCGGCGTCCCAAATTTCTCATTGCCGATGAACCGAACATCAATCTCGATCTTCCGGCTGCCTATACCCTCATGGAGGCTCTAAAGAATCTTAACCGCAATGAGAATCTAACCATCCTCTTTGTCACTCATGATCTCACCCTCGCTGCCCGTTACGCCAGCCATGTGGCGTTGTTTTTTGATGGTAGGGTGAAAGTGGGCACCAGGCATACCATTTTAACTCCTGAAAATCTCAAACAAACCTTCGGGCTCCCGATCTCCGTCTTTGAAGAAGTAGGAGGGGCCCTTTGTGTCCGGATCCATAGGAAAGAGGAGAGGCCATGATTCAGAGTTTTGTTGCATCCTGGGGACTCTTTTATCAAAGTTATCTTGCAGGATGGTTGAGCATCCTCTTGCTTTCGCTGGTTGGAGTCTCCGTCGTGGCGCGAGATCAAATCTTCATCGGCGCTGCCATCTCACAGGCTTCCACACTGGGCATTGCCGTGGCCATGGGGGCTACGGTCCTGTTCCCTGAAGATCGGTTTCCATGGCTCCATTCGATGGTCTTCCCGTCAGCCATGGCCGTGATTTTTTCAGTGATTGCCTCTTCCATTACCAGCCATGGAGGGGGATCCGGCAGGGAGAGCCGTGAGGCCATAACAGGCTGGGTTTTTCTGATCTCCTCAACCCTTTCCATCCTTCTTGTATCTCACAGTCCACATGGCCTGGAGGAGGTCCATCGCCTCCTTTCATCGAGTCTGATCGGAGCCACGGCCACGGATGTTTTGGTTTTTAGCATCCTAACGGTCATCACGGTCGTGCTCATCGCAGTGTTCTACCGAAAAATCGTTCTTTTTGCTCTGGATTCCTCCATGGCGATGGATATTGGCATGAAGATGAAATTCTGGAATATGATTACCTCGGCATGGCTGGGTCTTGCGATTGGCCTATCCATCAGGGCTTCCGGAATGCTTTACACCTTTGGCTGTCTCGTCCTTCCGGCACTGATCGCTAAGAATCTATGCCGGGAGATCCGCTTTATGTTTTTGGTCGCTCCTGTTGTGGCATTAGGAACTGGGGCCATAGGTTTTTTGCTGGCAAACCATTACGATTACCCTCCAGGGCAAATGACCGTAGCATTATTCTGTTTCGTCCTTTTAATAGTTTGGATATTCCGCCATTTCAAACAGGTGTAACTTTTAATGTTTACACTTAGGTCTGAGCAACTTCATATCGGCCCTTCAGTGTTAGAGAACGGTTTGTCAGGACACGAGGCATTGGGGAATAGAGATCCTTAGTGATATAATTTTTTTCTGTTTTCATATTCTTTCCGTGACGATGCTGAAGGTTTTAACTCCTGCGAGCCTCACTTCGTCAATTACGCTCACTAATAATCCAACATCCACCTCTTGATCTGCCTTGATTCGTAAAAAACGCTTCTCCCCTTCAGGAGGGCTGCCCTGAAGGGTTACCCGCAGATTCTTTAAGTCAACCCTCTTGTCCATGAAATAGATCTCACCATTCTTGGTAATCGTAATTGTTCGTGAAATTTCTTTGATGGGTTCTGCGGTGGTCGAATCAGGAAGCCTGATCTTGATTGCAGGTTCCTGTATGAAATGCGAGGTCAGCATGAAAAAGAGAAGAAGCAGAAACACCACATCCACGAGGGGCGCGATGCTCAGATGACTGTGGTTGCCTCTCCGCCTTTCAAATTCCATGTCGAACCCTTGCCTGGAGTACGGTGATCATTTCTTTCATCCCGAAGGCGATCTCATCCGCCTGTTTTTCAAGATAATGGTGGCCGATGTGGATGGGGATCGCAACGAGCAACCCGGCGGCTGTCGTGATCAGTGCTTCCCAGATCCCTCCGGCCAGCATGGAGGGGTTGACGCTGGGGCTCTGGCTGATGACCGTAAAGGCCCGGATCATTCCCGTCACCGTGCCGGTCAACCCCAGGAGGGGAGCAATGGTCGCAATCAATCCCAGCCAGCTCAATCCCTTTTCGATCCGCTGGATCTGCTTGGCGCCAATGATCGACATTTCCTTTTCATCACAATTATGTTTTAACCCTTCGAGGATGGGAGCTAACAGGTTGGGTTTGATGCTATTTTTAAGAATATCGTCCGGGGGAATTTCTAGCTCTCTTAAGATCTTCCTGTACTGGATCGACTTGTCGATCAGGATCGCCACCCCCACCAGAGAGCACAGGAGGATGGGATACATTAAAACACCGCCTTTTAGAAAGAGAGCAAGCATCAGTTCCTCTTCAATTGAAAGGTGACGGGAAGAAGCGCCTTCGAGGCGATCGGTTTTCCATCTTTTTTCGCAGGAAGAAAGGTTGATTTCTTCACCGCCTCCACAGCCGCTTCCGTAAATCCGTAGCCTGCCTTTTCAACCACTTCTATCTCCCGGAGCATTCCTTTTTCATCAATGGTCAATTTAAGCACCACCTTTCCCTCCAGGCCCAGCCTTCTGGCTATCATAGGATAGATAGGCATGACCCTGTCCAGGAACGCAGGCGCGACAGAGGCTCCGAATCTGGTTTCGATCGGGGCTTCTGTTTCAGTTCCAACCGTATGATGGCTTACGAGCGGTTGTTGCTCGACGTACGGTTTTGTAGCGATTCCCCGGCTATCAGCAGGCTCATCCCTTTTTTTTTCTGGGATCTTCGGCACAGGCGGCACGAAGAGGGTTTCCCGGGTTTCGGTCGCCGGTTGACTTTTTGTTTCGAGCATGACGGGTTTTTGCTCAGTTTCCACCGGCTCCTTTAAAACTTCCTCAATCGGTTCGAAAACCTCCGGTTTTTTCACAATTTCCTGAACCGGTTTGATCATCTCCGGTTCTTTCACCACTTCCTTGACCGGTTCGATGATTTCCGGCGGTTCTATTTTCGGGGGTGAAGGCTCGATCGGCTGAACCATTTCTTTAGCCGGCTCAGACCGGGGCTTCTTAACCGCCATTGGTTTTTTCACCGGCTCAGGCGGAACCTGAACCTCTTCTATGGATACGAATAGTTCCATTTCATCCCTTTGTGGCTCTGTGACCATCGCTACCGGAATCGAAAAGATCAATAGATGGATCGAAACCGAAAGAATCCATGTATATGACCTCCTTGCAGAAAGTGTCTCCCATGGCGTTTTCATATTTCCCGTTGTTCCAACATCAAAAAGCTATGAAGGCTGAGGAGTATCGTTTCCATTGTGGCATTCCACAGCGACTATTTTACTGCAATGAGGCAATAGAAACCCGGTTCATCCATGAACATGTCAACAGACAATCCTACCGTTTTCAGCAAAGCGCGCATCGCCTCCTCATCCGGCAGATGATCGTGCATGACGGCATGACAGGATGCATGATGCTCCTTGATCTCTTCCGATGAGTTGAAGTGTGACACCACAAAAGTTCCGGACGGTTTCAAGATGCGTGAAAGCGCCCTCATGGCCTTTTCTTTGTCCTGGAGATGCGGAAAGCACGAGAAACAGATTACCAGGTCACAAGAAGCTTCCTCCAACGGTGCTTTCTCTGCATCCGAAATGATGAAACGGATGTTCTCCTGTGGGTGAAGGGATCGATTGGTTTCGATCATTTTTTCCGCAAAATCAAGCTCATAAAGAAGTCCTGTGGAAGTGATGCGTTCAAGAATATACGGGACCAGCACCCCCGTTCCACATCCGACATCCAATACCCGGTCTCCGGGTTTGAACGTCAGAAGTGAAAAAAGGCGCTCAAAATCCATCTTATGCTTGTCATAACGACCGGTTCCAGGATCTTTGTACCACATGTCCAACCACTTTTCGGCATGGTCGTTGAAGAACTGTTTTCGTGTTCGATAGATTTCATCGGCTGTCATTTTCATGGGATAGACTCCTCTTTCTGAATTTTAATGGGTGACGCTTGGGGGAAAAAATGTAGGCAATGGCAAAAATAGTTGTCGCCATGAGAACCACTGAGGCGCCTGATGGAAGATCGAAAACATAGGATAGGACAAGACCGGAAATGCAGGCGCCGATTCCTGAAGCCGCCGAGATGAGAAAAAAGTGTTTCAAATTGTAAGTAAGCTGAAGGGCCGTTGCCCCGGGTTGCACGAGCAGGGCAAAAATGAGCAGACCTCCAACTGTGGCAAGGTTGGACGAGACGACGGCTCCTGTTAGAAAAAGTAGCGCATAATAAATCAACCGTTCCGGCACGCCGCTCGCCGCGGCAAGTCTTCGGTTAAACAATACGGAACGGATCTCCTTGAAAAATAACAATACAAAGAGCACCAGAACCGATGTGATAAGCGTTAACACTACAATATCCACGCCAGACAGCGACAGCAGACTGCCCCACATCAGGTTGAGGGCACCGGCCTTTGTCCTTGTGAGGATTCCCATTCCGAGAAAGGCCATGCCCATCAGAAATGAAAACAGGAGCCCAAGCACATTCTCAGGGGCCATGTCCGTCCGATCCGCAAGCGGGCCGAGAATCCCCGCCACGAGCAGGCACAGGATCAGTCCACTTAAAAACGGATTGAAGTCAAGCAGCATGCCCAGGACAGCGCCCGCAAATGCGGCGTGGGACATGGAGACCCCGATCAGTGGCATTTTCATCAACACCACAAACACAGACAACAGCGAACAGCTTGTCCCGCACAACACGCAGGCGATGGCCGCGCGCTGGATGGGAAGGTAGGAAAGCACCTCGATCAAATGCTCAACCATAAGAAATAAATCTCCTGCCATTGCGTTCAAATGTCTCCAGCGGATATTGAAAGAGCCGGCTCAACACATCCCCTGACAAGGCGGTGTTGAGATCTCCATCGAAAACCACTTTTCCATGATTGAGGAGCACGGCGCGCCGCATCCCAGCAGGGAGCATATTGAAATCGTGTGTGACGAAAAGGATTGTCAGGTTTTCCTGTTTGTGAATTTCATGGATCAGGTTCAAGACTTCCTTCTGGACGGCGATGTCCAGGTTTACGGTCGGTTCATCCAGAAGAAGGATCTCCGGCTGTTGAAGGAGAGCACGCGCCAACGACACCTTCTGCCGTTCGCCACCGGAAAGCTGACCCAGGGGTCTGTCCGCAAGATGATCCACGCGCATCATTTGCATTAGATGCATGGCCTTTTCTTTTTCTCGCTTCCCGGGAGATCGAAAAAGCCCAAGACGGCCGATCGCACCAGTCATAACGGCCTCCAGAGAAAGTATCGGAAAGGAGCGATTGATGTCGAATAGTTGCGGAACATAACCGACACGGAGACGCGTTTCACGGGAGCGGGACCATGTCTCACGGTGGCCGAACAGGCGGAGCGTCCCTTCAAACCGTTCAAGGCCAGCAATGACATTCAGAAGGGTGGTTTTCCCGGCACCGTTCGGGCCGATGATTCCCACAAATTCATTGCGGGAAACCGCAAGGCTGATTTCCTCCAGCAGCCACCTCTTTCCCCTGCGGACCGTTATGCTTTGAAGTTTGATCATGCTTTCGCTCATAAGGTGGAACGTTGTTTCTTGATCTCCCTGGTTGCTGCCGATAGAACAACATTCACATTTTCCCTTAGAGTTTCCAGATAACCTTTTTCGGATGGAAAATTGGTCAAGACCACATGCGGCACACTCAGGGTTTCAGCGATTCCCTTTCCTACATCGGGCCCGGATTGTAGGTTATCCACCACCATGAGGACACGCTGATTCTTACCGATTTCTAAAAGCCGGACGACTTCACGTGTGGACATCGCTTCCTGTCTCCCATATTCCGCTACAACACGAAAACCTATCCATGCGAGCGGTTCTTTCTGCATGGAGGAGGCAATGACCGGCATTCCGGGAAGCCCCGCCTGCGTTATCCTTTCGATGAGCGATGTTGCCTCTGCTTCCACTTCTCGGATCGCTTTCTCCTTTCTGATCCTTATTTCATGTAGATCTTCAGGAAAACGCTTCGAAAGTTCCTTAGCCAGGACGCCCAGGCCATATCGATATGAATCCGGGGCCATCCAGTTGCGGCCTTCCGCATCCACAAGAAGCTGGGTTCTTTCGTCTAACTTGGTTTTGTTCATGAAGGGCATCCCTCTAAAGGAGACGATGAGGGTAGCCTTTTTCGTCTTCTCGATATCGGATAGTTTCACGTCATAGTGGCCAGGACACTGCCCCGGCGGAAGGATTGCCTCGATGGAATAACGGCTCGGAGGCAGAAGTGAAGCAAGCATTCCGGAAAGGAGCGTGTCCGAGGCCACAATGATGTGCACATTTTTGGCGCTACCGTCTTCTGATTTGTTCGCACAGCCGGTTGAAACACACGCCAGTGCCATTGCCACAATCATAAGAAATAACTTGGTTTTTCTATACATTGACCGATCCTTTGAAACAAGATGGGACAGTCCTCATGAATCTCTAACCGCGAGGGCGAAAGGCGGTCTATTGAAATGGCCCTTCGATTTTGATTCCATGCGCCGTCCGTCCACAATAAACCCTCTTAATGAAACTTCATGCTGAAACCGGCAAAAGCAGTTATTCCAGGCATGGGGTAACCCTTGGCGTATTCATAGTCCTGATTAAAGATGTTGTTTACCGCCAGAAAGATTTCCGAATCGGCCAATCGCAACGGCCTGTATTTGAAATGATAGCTTACCCGGGCGTTTACCAGTGTGATGTCATCCAGCTTATCTCTTCGGGTCAACTGAGGGAAGTTAAAATTGCCGCTACGACGGTTTGTGCCTTGATAGAGGTCTCTTAGATGTTGCATGTCCACGAAGAGCCGGAAATTCTCTAAAAATGTCCACTTGACTCCGGCTTGAAACTGAAACCCCGGCGTATAAGGCAATTTGTCGCGTTCCATATGGTCATTTCCGGTCGCTTTTGCTTTTAACCAGGTGGCTCCTGCGAAGCACTCAAGGTTTTTGAAAGGGGTTGCCGTGCCTGTAAGCTCCAGCCCTCGAATCTTATATTTGCCAATAGGGTCGTTAAACAGGGGTGGAATGGGTCCAAACATATATGCCTGGAAACGGTCCTTGCCCTTGTCATAGAAAGCGGTTGCTCCCAAGGTAACCAATTTTGGCCAGGTATGGGTCAAGCCGATCTCATAGTGGTCCACCACTTCCGGCTTTATCTTTTCCCAGTACTGACTGGGATTGCTCACTGACGAGGTGCTGACGACTAAGTTCATTACCGCCACCGGAGATGGGTAAATCACCCCCCGAGCGTAATTAATGTTGAGGTCCGTATGTCCATATCCTGCCACCAGACCGATCTGGGAGGCCGGTTTGTCCTTAAACTCGTCATGTTCGAAATAACGAACACCTGCCGAAGGAATCATGTGGAAGGTTTCAGCATGACCGACCATCTGACTGATGGCCAGATAGGGAGAAAAAAGTGTTGTATCGGGATAATCCCAGACCCTTTTCGCCCGACCACCGTTGATTCCCGGAACCGCTAAGCCGGTGTAGGTCCGTTGGGTATTTTTCAGTTCGGTCAGATCAAGATCGGCTCCGACTAAAATCTCTCCGCCTGGCCAAAGAGTGAGTTTTTCTCTTCCACGTATTCCGTAAAGTGAAATCTCCTGCCTTGACCAGAGTCCCCCGGTGCCGCTGCCGTAACGTCGGCCGTTTGCCAACTCCTGCAACAGATCGAAGTCGGTGTCATTCCAATAGGCCTTGAGATAACCACTGGCTTGTTCGTATTGGTGGTTAAGGGTCAAAGTAGTAAGAAAGGTTTCGGTATCAAAGCGTTCAGCCATAGGCCAGCTCACCCCGTTGGTTGGAGTAGGCTTGATGTCCGGCATGGGAGCCTCGGTTTTACTGCGGACGTAGTTGGCC
>Ga0185342_1001202_pt1 | contig 11095 bp, 14 predicted proteins | sample ConPoolayeEmetaG_FD_128045 | JGI IMG/M metagenome (GOLD analysis project Ga0185342, IMG submission 128045) | Hot spring microbial mat communities from California, USA to study Microbial Dark Matter (Phase II) - Cone Pool mat layer E metaG... ...
CCCCTATAGGAATAAAAATATCTTCCGTATCCCTTGGCAAAGACTGGCGCTTCCCTGTTACAAATAAATTTGGAGAGTAGGAGAATAATGACTTTCCATAAATTGATAATAGGTAATTGTAAAAGTATGAATGAGATATCTGATGAAAGTATTCATTTAATGCTTACCTCCCCACCCTATTTTAATGCACCTTTTGATTACAAAGGATTATATGAGAATTATGAACAGTATCTTGAACTATTAACTCATGTTGCAAAGGAGGTATATCGGGTCTTAAAGAAGGGTAGAATTGCAGTGCTTAATATTGATGATATGCTTGTTAATGGTGAAAAATTTCCAATTGTTGCGGATGTGACTAAAATATTTCAAAACGCTGGTTTTAGATACAGAGATAGAATTATATGGAAAAAACCTGATGGTTATCTAAGAATAAGTAGAAGAAGCGGTGTGGTTTTACAAAATCCATATCCAATGTATTTTTATCCTGATAATTTATTAGAGAGTATTTTAATTTTCCAAAAAGGAAAATTTGACTATTCTTCAATTTCTAAAGAAGTAAAGGAAGCTTCAAAGATTGATATCAAAGAGTTTTTAAATAACAAGTGGTATATGACTCTTTGGGAAATGACAAATGTCCTTCCTGGTTCGACCTTAGAAAAAGAGATTGCTGCTTTTCCTGAAGAATTACCATATAGAATTATAAAACTATTTTCTCATGTGGGAGAAACGGTTTTAGATCCCTTCGTAGGAAGTGGAACAACTATGAAAGTAGCTCGATTACTCGGTAGAAATAGCATAGGAATAGAGATTAAGAAATCCTTAATTCCTATAATTAAGAAAAAACTTGGATTTGAAGGTCAATTACTGCTTGATGTTCAAAATGATACCTTTGAAGTAATAATAAGAGAAGATATTAAATATGGATTTGTCAGCTAAAATAACAGGAATAAAATACTCACCAAAGTTATGCCGTGAATTAAGAAGTTATAACATTTCAGAGCTTGGCTCTGCCTTATCTAAAGATGGTTCTTTTATATTGAATTTTGGTAAAAAAAATAATATCGCTCTAAGCTGGTGGGTTTCGCCTAAAAGAACGAGATCATATCCTTATGCAAGAGTTTATGATACTTTAAGTTTTGGAGGCAAAAAAGTTACAATAATCCCCATAATGAAGGACGAAGGAATAGAGGGTGATAGGGATTTTTTGCAATGGGATACGATTTCTTTGATGAGCTTACTTGGTATTTATGTAATTATTGGATATTACAAAGAGGCAGAAAGAAGTCAGAGATTTAAAAATAAAATAACAAATCAGAAGTTTGACATTGACTATATTAAACAAGAATTAAATTCAATTCTATCTTATCAATCAGATGCTTTACACTGGAATTTAGAACAAATAGAAAAAGTTGAAGAAGTTGCTAAAATTGCTCTTTATAATTATGAAGAAATCTCAAAGGATTTAGAGATCAAGATGCATTCAAGAGAACTTGCAGAAAAGAGAATAAATAAGGTTATTAAAAACAAAGATACTTTTATACGATTTTCAAGAGAATTGGCAAAAAAAGCACAAATTAGAGAGAGTATTACTAATCAACCGAAGGAGAAATTGTCTGGTTCAAAAGCAACATTAACGATTAAAAATTATCTTGGAGGATATTATTTTTTTACCTGTGACGAGATTATAATTGAAAAAGAAAAAATTTATTTAATAGAAGGCAAACATAGTAAGCAAAGCTTGATTCCTTCTTTAGAAGACATCAAAGATGGTTTGCTAAAAATGATTTTATTTACAAATCTCAAAGAGGTAAAAATGCAGGAAAAAAAATATAATCCCTTCGCAGTTTTAAAGTTGACAAGTGAAATTGACTTTCAAAAAGATAAATTGACTCCCTTACATATTAAGAAATTGAAATTATTGCAAGAAGAATCAAAGGAAAATAATTTTGTCGTAATGTTAAATAATAAAAATTTAATGGAGCTTATAGTATGAACATTAGCAAGGAAGAAGTGAATGAGGATATTTTTTCTATAAAAGTAAGCGAAGTTCAATATTTAGCTAAAATGAAATTTGGAAAATATTTAGACGAAATTGAAATTAAAGAAGTTCAAAAGAGAATACAATTTGGATTGGAATATTGGGAAGAAGTAGTTCTTTATGCAATAGAGGATGTAATTAATAAATCCATTAAGAACGGAGATTGATAAATATTTTTCAAAATTCAGATGATTTTTTGGAGAATAAAGATGAAGAAACTATTGATAGTTTTAATTAGCTTTTGTTTTATTTTTACATTTTTTTCTGAACAAGGATACTCACAAACTCAGGTGCAGGTTACAAAGGATAAGGTTCTTCAGTATGCTAAACCTAAAAAACCAGTAAAAATAAAGCTTCACAGGGATAAAAAGGGAGAGTACAGCTGGGATATCACTGGTGAAAGTGTTGATGAAATAATCAAAGCTGACAAAAGGCTTAGACAGCTACTTAAGGAAGAATAAATGGCAAAAGGGAGGCTTTACATAGTTTCAACACCTATTGGAAATCTTGATGATATAACCTTTAGAGCAGTAGAAACCCTTAAAAAAGTTGATTACATAGCCTGCGAAGATACAGAACATAGTCTCAAACTTCTCAATCATTACGGAATAAAAAAACCTTTGATAAGTTACTGGTCAGAGAAGGAAAAGGTTCGGGCAGAGGAAATTATACAAAAGATAAAAGCTGGGCATTCTGTTGCGGTCATCACAGATGCTGGAACACCTGGCATTTCAGATCCGGGAGCTATTGTCATTAAAAAGGCAATTCAAGAGAATATTGATATTATCCCAGTTCCAGGTCCTTCTGCATTGATTACAGCTTTGAGTGTATCTGGTCTGCCTTCAGATGAATTTACTTTTGTAGGATTTTTACCTATTAAACAATCTCAGAGAAAGCGTAAACTTCTTGAGCTCAGTTCAGAAAAAAGAACAATTATTTTTTATGAAGCCCCTCACAGGATTCTCCAAACTCTTTATGATATGCTTGAAGTTTTCGGTGACAGATATGTAACAGTTGCACGGGAGCTTACAAAAATATATGAAGAAGTTTTAAGGGGAAATTTTTCTGAGGTTATTGAAAAACTTGAGCAATCAAAAATAGCTGGAGAGTATGTAATAGTTGTTGAGGGAGCGTCTGAAATGCCAAAAGCATTAGATGAAGCTCTTCAGGAAGTGAGAGAACTTATGAGAAAAGGTAAAGGAAGAAAAGAGGCTGTAAAAATAGTTTCAGAACTGTATAATCTTAGTAAAAAAGAGCTTTATGAGAAAAGTTTAAAAATGAGCAATGAAAACAGCTTATTTAATAAAACCAGGGAAGATTGAAATTCTTGAAAAACCTGTGCCTTCACCAGAGGAAGGAGAGGTTCTGGTTCGCATTGTGGCAGCACTGACCTGTGGAACAGACCTTAAGGCATACTTGAGAGGACATCCTCTCATCCCCATGCCAGGTCCGTTTGGACATGAGTTTTCAGGAGTGATTGATGCTACTGGAAAAAATGTGGAAAAATTCAAAGTCGGCGATGAAGTAATGCTTGTTCATACTGCACCGTGTGGTGAGTGTGAGTATTGCAGAAAAAAACTTTTTAATCTCTGCAAGGTTTTAACTCAGGATATGATGCTTGGAGCATTCTCTGAGTATATTATTGTTAAAAAAGGAGTTGTAAAACATAACATGTTTATCAAGCCTTCAAATATAAGTTTTGAAGAAGCAGCCTTTCTTGAACCTCTCTCATGCGTTGTTCACGGACTAAAGGCTTTAAACCATAAAATAGATGATAGAGTTTTAATTATTGGAACAGGACCTATTGGGTTACTCTTTCTTCAGGTTCTGAGGCTCAAAGAAGCAAGGGTTGCTGTAATGGGAAGAAATATTTATAAACTAAGTCTTGCAAAGGCACTTGGTGCAGATGAAATTTATACAAACAATGAAAATCCTTTAATTTTTACGAATGGGTTAGGATTTGATTTTGTGATTGAATGCACAGGACACAAAGAAGTATGGCTCAATTCAGTAAATTATGTAAGAAAGGGTGGGACAGTCTTACTCTTTGGAGGACTTAAGGCTAAAACAGAAGTCTGTTATGATGCAGGTAAACTTCACTATGATGAAATTACACTAAAAGGCGCCTTCCATTACAATCCTGAAGATGTTAAAGAAGCACAGGAATTAATTAAATCAGGCAATCTCAAACTTAAAGAGCTTATCTCTGGAAGTTTCCCTTTATCAGAAATTTCTCAAGCTTTTGATAAACTTTCAAAGGGTGAAGGTATAAAGTATTTGATCAAACCATGAGAAATATTACAAAAAATGAAATTGTAGAAGCAGTAAAAAATCTTTATATTGAAGCTGTAACATTGCTTCCTCAGGATGTCTCAGAAGCATTAAAAAAGGCTTATGCCCGGGAAAAGGGAATTGCAAAAAAATTGCTTGGTCAGATAATAAAAAATCAAGAAATAGCCAGACTTGAAAAGATTCCTCTCTGTCAGGATACAGGTATTCCTGTAATCTTTGTTGAATGGGGCACAGAGGTGATTTATGATGAAGACAGTCCACTTGAAGCCTTCTATGAAGGTGTGAGAAAGGCTACAAAGGAAGGTTTTTTAAGAGCTTCAGTTGTAGATGAACCTTTATTTGAAAGGAAAAATACAATGGACAACACTCCGTGTATTGTTCATTTTGAGTTAAAAAAAGGTGACAGAGTAAAAATAATACTTGCTCCAAAGGGTGCCGGAGGAGAAAATATGTCTGCATTAAAAATGCTAAAACCTGCAGAGGGACTTCAGGGAGTGATTGATTTTGTAGTTGATACTGTAAAAAAAGCCAATGGAAATCCATGTCCACCAATAATTGTGGGAGTTGGAATCGGGGGTAACTTTGAAATGGCTGCGATACTGGCAAAAAAAGCTTTATTTAGAAAAGTTGGTGAACCAAACAGAAATCCTCAATATGCAACTCTTGAAAGAAAACTGCTCAAAAAAATAAATTCCCTTCAAATAGGTACTATGGGCGTTGGAGGAAAGGTAACTGCACTATCTGTTCATGTAGAATACTATCCATGCCATATAGCATCACTTCCTGTTGCGGTAAATATTCAATGTCATTCTGCAAGACATAAGGAGGCAGAGATATGATAGTGCTGAAGGCTGAAGGCTTAAGGCTGAAAATTGAGACTCCTCTTACAGAGGAGGTTATAGAGAGCCTTAAAGCTGGTGATATAGTCTTAATAAATGGATATGTTTATACAGCAAGGGATGCAGCACATAAAAAACTTGTAGAACTAATAGAAAATAAAGCACCACTGCCAATACCTTTAAAGGGGCAAATTATTTACTATGCTGGACCAACTCCTGCACCACCTAACAGGGTAATTGGCTCAGCAGGTCCGACAACTTCTTCAAGAATGGATCCATACACTCCGCTGCTTCTTTCTCTTGGACTTAAGGGAATGATTGGCAAGGGACAGCGCTCAGATGAAGTTAAAAAAGCAATAAAAAAATTCAAAGCAGTCTATTTTTTGGCAACCGGAGGTGCAGGAGCATTGCTCAGTAAACATATAATTTCAGTGGAAGAGGTCACATTTTTAGAACTCGGACCAGAGTCAATTAAAAGACTCCTGCTTAAAGATTTTCCTGCAATTGTAGCAGTTGACTGTCACTGTGGAAATATATTTAAAAAATAACGCTTTTTTATTTCCTCAATGGCTTCTTCCTTTTTGGAAATTTTACCTGCAAGAATCATCAACTGTATTCTATCAAGTATCTGTCCGACTATAGGAGATGGTTCAAAGCCAAGCTGAAGAATGTCTTCACCTGTAATTAATGACAACTTTCTTTTATTTTTTATATAGCTTTTTCTGTAAAACTCATCGATTTCTCTGTAAAACCATGCTCTTGCAAGAGCAACTGGATCCTGACTTAAACCATATATAAGAGCAGGATATAAAATCTGCTCAAAATTCCTGATAAATCTTACTTTATCTAAAAGTGTTTCTATTTTTCTTAACTCAGTTGATGCCTTAACCAGATTCTCAACTAATCTTTGTTCCTTTTTTGAAGGTTTTATCTGTTTGATAAGTTCAGATGCCTGAAAATTAAAGATTGAAGTAAATTTCAAGCAGACTGGTATATAATGCTTCTGGATGATTTCCACAGATGACTCTGAAAATAATATCTCTGGCTTCTTTAAAATTTTTTCAACAGTTTCAAATGCTTTCAGATCAGGTTTTAATGGTAACAATTCATCAGTTTTAAATATCGCATTAAATATTCCATCATCAATCATGAGTTTAACAGTATCAATGCTACTGTCCACTGACAATATTTTCCATAGCTCTTCTTTTATTCTTTCCCTTGCAGTTAATTTTAGTAAATTAGAATTTCTCTTAAGTGCCTGTCTTGTTTCGTCATCTATCCCGAAATTGAGTGTGGCATGAAATCTATACGCTCTTAGGATTCTCAAAGGATCTTTTTTTAAGTTCTCTTCATTTACCATTTTTATGAGTTTGTGTTTTATGTCCTTAATTCCTTCAAAAGGATCTATTATTTTGTCCAGAGATAAAGGAACTGCCATGGCATTTATTGTAAAATCTCTTTCACTTAAATCTGCTTCAATTGAGCCAGCTCTTAATTCTGCAAAGTCTACTGTAACATCATCTTTTACTATCCTGCCTATTGAAAAAAATTCATCAAGAAGAACAAAATTCCTGTGAGTTTGTTTTGCAAATTCCCTTGCAAGTGCTATTGTGTCGGCTTTTATGGAAAAATCAAGATCCTTTAATTCACAATCCAGAAGTAAATCTCTTACAGTGCCTCCAACTATGTATGAACTATCATAAAGTTTCTTCCTTTTTAAAAAACTTACAACTTCATTAAAGTATTGATTTTGCTTCAATCTTTCAAACATTGCTCATCTGCTTTTAATTATAAATGTTACAGGACCTTCGTTTACAAGGGATACATGCATAAAACTTCTGAAAATTCCTTCCTTTGTTGGAATTCCTGTCTGCATCATAAGCCCCACAAATGCTTTATAAAGACTCTGAGCATCCTCAGGATTCATTGCTTTATCAAAGGATGGTCTCATTCCCTTTTTACATTCTCCTGCTAAGGTAAACTCTGATACAATCAATATTTCTCCATTTATATCTTTTACTGAAAGGTTCATTTTGCCATTTCTGTCTTCAAAAATTCTAAGATTTGATATTTTATTTACAAGATACTGAGCATCTTTTTGTGTGTCCTGTTTTTCTATTCCAAGAAAAACAACGATACCTCTTCCAATTTCAGATACAATCATCCCATCAACCATTACTGATGCTTTTAGAACTCTCTGCAATAGTGCAATCATTTATGGTAATATATCATAAAATGATTGAAGAAATCTCAAAAATTCTTGCTGTTGATGATGAAGAAATAAACCTGGAATTAATATCTGCAGTATTTTCAGACTCTCCAGAGATTATAATTCTTACAGCAAGCAATGGAAAAGAGGCACTGGAAATAGTTAAAAAAAATATACCTGATGTTATAGTTCTTGATATAAGAATGCCAAAAATGGATGGAATTCAAGTTCTGGAAATTTTAAAATCAAAGCCAGAAACCTCGCATATTCCTGTTGTTGTTCTTTCAGGTGATGAAAAGGAAAGAAAAAGAGCCTTAAAAACAGGAGCTAATGATTTTGTGTCAAAACCTTTTGATGCAGAAGAATTAAAACTGAGAATTATTAACAATCTGCATGTTAAAAAATATCATGATTTAATAAAAAATCTGAATGAAATTTTGAAAAATGAAGTAAAGAAAAAAACAAAAGAATTAATAGAGGCTCTGGAGGCTGCAAGAGAAGCAGAATATGAAATGATTATAAAGCTTGGTATGATTTCAGAGTTCAGGGATGAAGAAACAGGACAACACATTAGAAGATTAAGTTATTATTCAAAATTACTTGCCCAGTTTGCTGGTCTATCAGAAACTGAACAAAATATAATATTTTATGCATCTCCACTGCATGATGTTGGTAAGATTGGAATTCCAGATAATATCTTAAAAAAGAAAGGACCCTTAACACCTCAGGAATTTGAAATAATAAAACTCCATACAGTAATAGGTGGTAAAATCCTTGAGGCTCATCCAAGATTTACAACGCTTCAGGCAGCCAGAATAATAGCAGAACAGCATCATGAAAAATGGGATGGCTCAGGATATCCAAGGGGTCTAAAAGGTGAGAAAATACATATTTATGCAAGAATTGTCACAATCTGTGATGTTTTTGATGCTATGACCTCAGACAGGATTTACAGACCAGCCATGTCAGTTGAGCAAGCAATAAATATTATAAAAAATGAGGAAAGGAAAAATTTTGACCCGAGGCTTCTAAATATATTTCTTAATAACCTTGATAAGTTCTTAGAAATAAAAGAAACATTTAAAGATTAAACCTACTCAACAACTAAATTATCAATAAGGCGTGTATTTCCTATTTTTATTGCAATTGCGAGTAAATACTTCTTGCATTTTTCTCTAATCTCTTCAAGTGTTAAGGGATCAAAAACCCCTGCATACTGAATTTCTTTGACAAGTTTTTCATTTTTGAGTATCTCATGCATCTTAAGAGTAACTTTCGCAGGACTCACCCCTTGTTTTAAAAGTTTTTCAGCCTCTTTTAAAGTTTTGTAAATAATAGTTGCAGCCTTTCTTTCCAATTCATTTAAGTACATATTTCTTGAACTCATTGCAAGACCGTCTTCTTCTCTTACAGTTGGACATACAATAATTTCTGTATCAAAATTCAGATCATTCACCATTTTTTCTATTATGAGGGATTGCTGATAATCCTTCTGTCCGAAGTAAGCTTTTGTTGGTCTTACAATATTAAAGAGTTTGCATACAACTGTAGCAACTCCACGAAAATGTCCGGGTCTGAATCTGCCACAGAGTTTTTCACTCAGTCCCTCAACTGTAACATAAGTAGAGTATCCTTCTGGATAAAATGATGACACCTCAGGATAAAATAAATATTCAATTTCAAATTTTTCAAGCTTTTGCCTGTCTCCTTCAAAATCTCTCGGATACCTTTCATAATCCTCACCAGGTGCGAACTGTACAGGATTTACAAATATGCTTACAACTGTAACATCATTTTCTTCCTTTGACCTTTTTACCAAAGATAAATGCCCCTCATGAAGAGCTCCCATTGTGGGAACAAATCCTATTGACTTACCCTGAGCTCTGAGTTGTCGTGTTATCTCTCTCATTATTTTTGGGATCCTTATTATTTCCATTTTTAATTATAACGCAGGTTTGTGTGTAATAAACAATTCTGGTATAATTTATCCTATGTTCTTTCTAAAAAAATTTTTTACTTCATTGATTTTGCCTCCGGGTATTCTAATAGTTATTTTTCTTTTTATCTTTGTTGTAGAAAAAAAGAGAAAGTTTGTCCGCATCATCGCTATTTTTTCAGCTTTATTCATTTACTTTATATCTATTGGACCAGTGAAGGATCTGATTTTATATCCTCTGGAAAGCAACTACACAGCTCCTGAAAAACTAAATGCTGATGCCATTGTTATACTTGGTGGAGGAAGTTACAGTTCAGGTTTTCTTACAGAGGATACAATGAACCGTGTTATGGGTGGATATATGGTTTACAAAAAAACAAAACTTCCAGTTATTGTCTCTGGAGGAGCTATTGAGGAAAATTTTTCAGACAGTAAAGCTATGGCAGAGATTCTAAAAGAATTTGGAGTTGAAGAAAATAAACTTATTGAAGAAAATAAAAGCAGGGATACATCACAGAATGCTCTGTATGTTGCCCAGATATGCAAACAGAGAGATTTTAAAAAGATTATTCTTATTACATCTGCCTATCATATGAAAAGAGCTTTGAAAAATTTTGAAAAAACAGGACTTCAGGTTTTGCCATATCCTGCTGATTTTAAAAGATATGGTCACTATAATATTTACAGTTTTCTGCCAAATTCTGGTAATTTTTCTGTTTCATCAAAAGCAATAAAAGAATATATAGCACTTTTGGTTTTTTTAATAAAAGATTGACACTTGTATTGACCCCCTTCAGGATAACAAAAAAGAAGGTGATTCCTTCGGCTTATGCCAGTGAGTTTCAATTAAGCACAAATCAAAACATATCAAGATTTTAACTTTACATCAAAAAATTTTATTAATTCCATTGGTAAAACGATTTTTGTTGAACCAGAAACGGAGAGTGGTTGTTGCAAGACCTTTGAATTCAATTGCTTTAACATTGGGATTTGATATGTCTCCCTTTATTATTCTGTAGTTTTTCAATTTTCAATGCCAGATTATCACAGGCTTCGGTTAGAGCTATCTTATACATATAAAGAGGTCCTTTCCCTTCTCCTTCAACATTTTTTACAGAATCGTCAATCTGCATTTTTACAGAAACTTCACCTACAGTTTTTGTTCCCCAGAAATTACGACTTAAATTTACCTTTGTAGGGGTTATTCTGATGATTTTTGCCTGAGGAGAGATGTTGCTTATATCCTGTTCATTTAAAACCGCATAACCAACGAGATTATTTCTCAAGGATTTTACAATACAGTCAGAAATATCTCCCTTAATTACTGCTTTAGTCCTAAGCCCTTCTTTAAATTCAGTAGTAAAGTCAAATTTATCAACAATGATTACTTTTTCAGCAAATTGAGGATTGTAAACTTGCCCAACTTCCCATTCTACCTTTGACACCGGAGCTGTAGCTGAACATCCCATAAGGATAAAGATAGTAGCAATCAAGTATAACAGTACATTCTTCATTTTACCTTCCTCAAAATCTTAATTTTATATATCTATCTCAGGAAAGGCTCTAAGCCATCCTGAAATAGCTTTTGTTTATTTTTCTTATTGCACTGCACAGTCTGACTTCTTCGGTCATGTTATTTTGAAACTATTTTTTGTTTTTTCCCTATTACAAAATATAGAATAGAACCTATCAATGGCAAAAATAGAACCTAAAATTGCCGATAGAGATTTTAAAGAGTGATTTTTTGACTCTAAGAGTCCTCTAAAGGGAGATTTTTATAC
>Ga0185342_1001204_pt1 | contig 11092 bp, 11 predicted proteins | sample ConPoolayeEmetaG_FD_128045 | JGI IMG/M metagenome (GOLD analysis project Ga0185342, IMG submission 128045) | Hot spring microbial mat communities from California, USA to study Microbial Dark Matter (Phase II) - Cone Pool mat layer E metaG... ...
GATACATTCAGGGCTATACTCAGCCAAGCATTAGTTTGGAAATAGTGAGCATCGAGGGCTATATCCAATTTTTAATTAGAACACCGCGAGATTTCCGCGATTTAGTTGAAGCGGCGATCTACGCCCAATACCCTGATGCAGAAATAACTGAAGTTGAGGATTATGTTGACTTACTGCCTAAACCACTGGAAATGCCCCATGCTGAATACGACATTTGGGGAGCCCAAATGAAACTGGCCAAAAGCGACGTGTACCCCTTAAAGACATATCCTTTTTTCGAACACTCGTTATCACAAAAATTTATGGACCCCATGGCCTCAATACTAGAACTATTAGGTCGAATGGGTCCGGGTGAGCAATTCTGGCTGCAAATGGTCATTGCCCCAGTGAATTCAAGCTGGCGCAAGAAGGGCATTTCTGAAATAAAAAAACTTATTGGCAAAAAGGAAGAAAAAAAGAAAAACCTCGATTTCTGGTATTTTCCTAGCCAAATTGGCAAAGGACTTTCTGAATCAATAACTGCCTCGATAATTCCGCCAACGGAAATGGATAAAGCCAAGCAACAAAAGCAAGAACGTGAATGGCCAAGCATGATGCAGCATCTTTCTCCCGATGAACGTGAAATTGTTGAGGCAATCGGCATGAAAATTGCTAAACTTGGTTTTATGACAAAGATGAGGTTTATTTATGGAGCCAGAAAAGAAATTATGAATAAAGCCAAGGGTGTTGACGGCTTCTTAGGAGCTTTATCGCAATTTAATACACAAAATCTCAATAGTTTAATCGTTAACAAGCATACTCGAACCAAGATAGACTATTTTTTCATAAAACCGAGAGTTTTAAGCAGAAAGCGTCGAATACTCTGGGCTTACCGCTATCGTAGCATGAAAAGAGGCAGGCAAGGTTTTATTTTAAACACGGAGGAGCTGGCTTCTATTTGGCATTTCCCCATAGCTGAGGTGGTAAGGGCGCCCAGCGTTCAAAAAGTTGAGGCCAAAAAAGGACAACCACCTTCTAGTCTACCCTTGGAAAGGCAAAATATATCAATTAAATCACCGACTAAATCGCCCAATCATGCCCCCCCAATTAATTTACCCATAAAATAATGGATCAATCGAACAAAAATATTAATCACGACATTACGGTTTTTGCTAAAACAAACTTCCGAAACATGGAGCAGCGTTTTGGTATAAAAACCGATGATCGACGTCGTCACATGTACTTGATAGGAAAAACAGGTATGGGTAAAACTAATGCTCTTGAGCACATGATCATTTCTGATATTAGAGGGGGTAAGGGCGTGGCCGTGGTTGACCCTCACGGCGATCTGGTTGAGCGCATTATCGAGTTTATTCCCTCATATCGAATTAATGACGTAATTTATTTTAATCCTGCGGACGTTGATTATCCGATTGGTTTTAATGTTTTGGAAAGTGTTGACGCCAACCAAAGGCACCTGGTAGCTTCCGGCTTGATGGGCGTCTTCACTAAAATTTGGGAGGGCGTCTGGAGCGCTAGAATGGAATACATTCTAAATAATGCCATTTTAGCACTTTTGGAATATCCAGGCTCAACCATGTTAGGCATCGCCAGAATACTCGTCGATAAAAATTACCGCCGGAAAGTAATTGCCAAAATATCCGATCCAATTGTAAAAAGTTTTTGGGTTGATGAATTTGCCAATTACAACGTAAATTTCAGAAATGAAGCTATTGCTCCAATTCAGAATAAAGTCGGCCAATTTCTTTCCAGCTCGATCATCAGAAACATAGTCGGTCAACCCAAGAGCACCATCAATTTAAGAGACATTATGGATAATCAAAAAATTTTGCTTTTGAATCTGGCCAAAGGCAGAATTGGCGAAGATAATTCAGCCTTACTTGGCGCCATGATGATTACCAGATTACAATTAGCAGCCATGAGCAGGGTCGACATCCCCGAGCAAGATCGTAAAGATTTTTATTTATATGTTGATGAGTTCCAAAATTTCGCCACTGAAAGTTTTGCCAGTATACTTTCCGAAGCGAGAAAATACCGGCTTAATCTGATTATCGCACATCAATATATTGGACAGTTGGATGAAAAAGTAATAGCCGCAGTTTTTGGCAACGTCGGCACAATTATGTGTTTTCGTGTGGGGGCGGCTGATGCTGAATTTTTGGCCAAAGAGTTTTTTCCGACTTTCACTGAAGATGATTTGCTTAACCTAACAAAGTATACAGTTTATTTAAAATTAATGATAGACGGTGTAGCCTCTGAGCCTTTCTCTGCAGAGACTTTGCCTCCACTTACTGGCAAAACCAATAATAAGGATAAAATTATTAAAGTTTCAAGAGAAAGATACGGTCAGCCCAGGCAAGTCGTAGAAGATAAAATTATCCGCTGGACCGGGATTGACGAGATGTACAAAGCAGCCGCCGAAGAAGATAATTTTCAAGCTAAAAATAAACAACAGTTCTCTAACGAGCCGATAAAGGAGTCCATTAATTTTAAAGACCAGCACCACAAAATTGAATTTCGACCCAAAAAGCCGAAGCCAAAAATTCCCTTCCAAGAACTAGAAGTTGTTCCTCTACCCGAAACCCAAAATACAATTTCCTTACGGGAAGCTTTGACCAAAAAACCGCAAACATTTAATAAAATGAGGCCCTACAATCACGATCAAAGGCAAACTTTGCCCTCCCAGGAACATCACAAAAATGAGTTTTTTAATTCCAATAACCCACAAAAATTAAAACCTGGACAAGTAGCTCGCTTAAATTAAGTGAGAATACTTTACTTATAAAAGCGAGTTATGTATAAACTTAAAAGCTATGAATAAATCCAGAATCTATTGGGGCAGTACAATAATCATAATAGGTCTGTTACTCCTTTTGGGTCAATGGGGGATACCCATAAATATATCCGGTTTTTGGCCAATTTTTTTGCTACTACCAGGATTCTTTTTCCTAATGCATTTTTTTTCAAAGAGGCAAAAGCCAGGCTTGCTTATTCCGGCCAGCATTTTAATTTTCACTGGAGTATATTTTTTCTTTAATCAGTGGGCCAATTATCATTGGGCCGGGGCTACTTCTTTTGTTTTCATTTTTAGCGTGGCCATCGGCTTAATGGCCATGTACCATTTTTCCTCAACCAAAAAAAGGGGAGTAATATTGGCGGCCTGGATTTTAACTGGCCTGGCACTGTTTAATCTATTTATTACGATTTTTGACGGACGTTGGTGGCCGATTATCATTATTGTTACTGGCGTATTTTTGCTAACCTATAAACCAAAACAAAAGGATATTCTAAAAAGTTAAAAAATTTAATCACGTGATTCTTTCCTTTTCAATATTCACCTTCAGTCCTGATGATGAAGAAAAGGCCAAAAAGAGTCTTGATGAACAGATTTCTTTCATGAAAAAACAGCCCGGCCTAATCAAAGCCTTTTTAGCCAAGGCTCTAGATAATCCAGGAAAATTTTTAGTTTACTCTGAGTGGAAATCTAGAGAAGAATATGAAGCCAGCGGGGAAAAGTTCAGAAATGCCCCCGAGCAGCAAGGTGGGATGGAAGAGTTTTTTGATATGATGATTGAAGAGCCGATTTTCGGCAGTTTCAGCGTTGATTAATTAAATTAAGCAATCCTCTCAAAGGGAATTCTATTTGCCTGAACTTGACAAATTTTTTTGTATTTATTAAATTTACAAAAATATCAAAACAACTTTTAGTAGGAGGTGAAAGCTTGAAATTGGGTTATAAAATCCTAAGGCCAAAATGCTGATTAATAAAGCCGGCTTAGCCGTAAAAACACCGCTACACGATCCACAGGGTAAACAAAATATCTTCTGGTCTTCTGGATCTTCCCTAATCGGAAAAGTGACCAGCAAATCGGGTGTAAACGGCCTTCGTGCGGCAACGAGGGAATGGTGCACATTTAAATCGATATTTAAGTCATTAAATGGCCCGTCTGCTGCATGGGCCATTTTATTTTTAAAACAAAAGGGTAAAAACCTTTTTGTTTAAATCACTCAGTAGTTTACCGACCACGCCTCATTAAATGATCTGCCAATTTTTCGGCCTTCCCGGTTATTGCCATCTTAATATTATTTCTGCCGTTATGGCTAATTAGTTCTTTTCCTAATTCTAGCGAAGCAAATTTTTAGTTTTGTAATTTTGTCGCACTGCTAATTTTTCCTCGTGTTTCTCAAATTTATTGAAGTCTTGGGAAAAATAATGTCAATCATCTTATTTTTTGATATACTTTACTCATGAGAATTACGAAATTTCACATTAATCGTTATAAAAGCTTCCTCAGGCCGTTTCACCTAGAAAAACCGGGGAATATCCATATTTTTATTGGGCCAAATAACACTGGCAAGACAAATATTCTGGATTCTTTGACCCAGCTTTATTCCGCAGACGATGTCAGACTACTGGACAATAATTCTGATATTAATATTGAGTTTAGGCTTAAAAGCAAGTATGGAAAATTATTAGCAGTTGAACAGAAAAACAGCCAAAAAAAATTTATCCTTGACGGGGAGAAAATTGAACAAGTGAATGCCGAAGCGATTTTAAAGCATCATTTGGTCAGACTTTGCGCAACGGTGCCTCACGACATACCAAAGTTGCAAATGGTCTACGACGAATTTTATCATAATTACCCAGATTTATTTAAAATTTTTCATGATACTCTGCTCAAGTATTTTCCAGAGATTAATATCACCGAGAAATTCCTAAAAACAACTTCTCTTCAAGAATTCGGAACAAGTCGCACCTTTGAAAGATTGGGGGCGGGTTTCCAGCAAGTTTTTGTAATGCTAATGTTTCTCTTTCATCCCGAGTATACTATTCTTCTATTGGAGGAACCAGAAATACATCTTCATCCCGCTTTAATAAAAAAACTTTTGACAGTTTTTGAAAGAGAAAACTTAGATAATCAGATTTTTTTGACAACTCACTCCCCACTGTTTATTCACCCCAACAATCTTCATCGCATTTTCCGAGTTATTAGAGAAAACGAATCAACAGTAGTGTATTCGCCGCGCTTGCAGGGAAAGGAAATCGATTACAGTCGTTTAACCCAGGAAATGAATGCCGACAACTGTGAAATGTTTTTTGCTGATAAGGTTTTGTTGGTCGAGGGTCCTTCTGATCATATTTTGATGCGCGGCTTAATAGATAGATTTTACCAGGGTACCAAAGAAATAAAAGTAATTCAGGTTTACGGCAAGAGCAATATTGATATTTATAGTGAATTATTGGAAATGTTTCAAATTCCTTATGCTGTTTTGTTGGATCAGGATGCCTTGAAAGACGTTGGTTTGAATCTAATTCAAAAACATATCAAGGATTGGAGTTTTAAAACTGAAAAAAATTTAGCATCGATGCTCAAAAAACATGATATTTTTATTTTACCAAATGGCAGTATCGAAAAAAACTATCCACTCAAATACCAAAAACATCACAAACACAAACCACTTAACGCATTTCGCGCCGCGAATAAAATTACTTTAGACGAATATCGGTCGCCCCTTATGAAAAACATTAGGGAAGTAATCGAAAATCTATAATTCTATGAGTACAAAGAAAAAGCCGACTGTTTTTGTGGCCATGTCCGGAGGCGTCGACTCTTCTGTCGCCGCATTGTTGCTCAAACAACAAGGTTTTGAGGTCACTGGCGTTTATATGAAAAATTGGTCAGATCCGTTGTCTGCTGAATGCCCATGGCAAAAGGATATCAAAGATTTTCTTAACGTTTGCCGCAAGCTTGGAATCAAACAAAAAATCGAAACATTTGAGGAGGAGTATCGTCGTAAAGTTGTAAATTATTTAATTTCTGGCTACAAGAAAGGCATTACTCCAAACCCCGATATGCTATGCAACCGTGAAATTAAATTTAAACTTTTCCTTGATAAAGCCAGAAAAATGGGAGCCGACTATATAGCCACCGGTCACTATGTCATCAAAAAATCAAAAAAAGATAAATTTCAACTGTGGCAATCCAGGGATTCTCAAAAAGACCAATCATACTTTTTATCGCTTTTAAATCAAAATCAGCTAAAATATTCCTTGTTTCCTGTAGGCCAGTACCAAAAATCTGATATTAGGAAGATAGCCAAGAAAGCTGGGCTGACGGTCCACAATAAAAAGGATAGTCAAGGAATTTGTTTTATCGGAAAAGTGAAATTTAGAAATTTTTTACGACAATTTGTAAAACCAAAACCAGGCATAGTAAAAAACACGGAAGGTAAAATTGTTGGTAAACACCCAGGATTATCTTTTTTCACCATCGGCCAGAGGCACGGTTTGAATATCGGGGGTGGGCGACCGTATTTTGTTGTAAAAAAGATCAAATCCACCAACACTCTGGTAGTGGCTGAAAACCAAAAGGATAAGCACTTATACAGCCGCGGCCTAAAAACAACTAGTTTTTCTTGGATAGCAGGTCAGGCGCCAAGATTGCCCTTAAAATGCCGGGCTCGTATACGCTACCGTCAACCACTTCAAAAATGCACTGTCAAAAAAATAAAAAAACAATTATACATTACTTTTGACAAACCCCAGCGCGCTGTTACGCCCGGTCAATTTGTAGTATTATATAAGGGCGGTCAAATGCTCGGTGGTGGAGAAATTTCCATTTAGTAATCAAATTGTACTTAAGACTACTATTAAAATGTTATTTACTTCAAAAAGAAAAATATTGGCAATTATCATCGCAGTTATTTTATCGACGCCTTTTATATCCTTAGCAACCACAATTAACCCAACGGATGATCAAAAATTAGGAAATGTGGACACTCTTATCATTGAAATATTTTTGTGGTTTATCTTTATTACTTTAGCTTCATTTGTAACCTATTTTATGGTTAACACTTTTATTTTGATTAGCAATAACCGCAGGTATCGCCGGCAACTCCATAAAAATCCAGAAGAAAATAGTGTACAGGCGAAAGATCAAATGGCTAAAATCTTAATTGCAGTTAAAAATGCCGAGAAAAGGTTAGGTTTGTTGGGTGCAATAATTGTTTTTTTTATAATCGTTTACCTAATACTATCTTCGTACATATATTTACCAACACAGGTGCGCGAGCATATGTGGCAGGTTATTTATTACGGTGTAGGATTTCTAACTTTATTGATTATTTTTTACTCTATTTCCTATTTATCACAAAAAATACAATTAAATGGTCTACCTGACGATGATTTGCAAAAGCAAAGAATATTCAGTAACATTGATAGAACGAAGAGAAAACTTAAAATACTTATTCTTATCGTTTTCTCGCTCATTTTGACATATCTAGTTTTACTAGTTTCTATCATGAAAGAAATAAATCAACTAAGTTTTTGGCGATAATTTATCACTATGCGATCCGAAAAAATACGTAAAAAATTTATCGATTTTTTCCTCAAAAACAAGCATAAATTAGTTGAGTCGTCTTCTCTCTGGCCCAAAGACGATGCTTCGGTTTTACTTACTACCGCCGGTATGCAACAATTTAAGCCGTTTTTTTTGGGTATCAGAGATCCGCAAATTGACCTTAATTCTAAAATTTTTGTCTCGTCTCAACGTTGTTTCCGTACTTCCGATATAGATGAGGTTGGCGATGCAACTCATGCCACATTTTTTGAAATGCTCGGCAATTTTTCAATCGGCGCCTACTTTAAAGATGAGGCAATTAATTTGGCTTGGAAATTTTTAACCAAGGAACTCCATCTTAATATAAAAAAACTGTGGGCCACCTATTTTATTGGTGATAAAAACGTCAAAACTGATTCAGAAACCGTTAAAATCTGGAAAAAATTCCTACCGGAACATAGAATCATTGGTTACGGTGCTCATGATAATTGGTGGGGTCCACCCGGCAAGTCTGGCCCTTGTGGACCATGCTCCGAGATTCATTACGATTTTACCAGTCAACCTTGCGTTAAAAAAGAAAAATGTTTACCTAACTGCGAATGCGGCAGATTTATGGAGCTTTGGAATTTGGTTTTTATGGAATATTATCTCGACGAAGCTGGCAAGCTCAGCAAGCTTCCCTTCAAAAACATTGATACCGGCATGGGACTTGAACGTTTGGCCCTAATTATGCAAAAAAAACAAAATATTTTTGAAACCGATCTATACAGTACTTTAATGCTAAAAATTCGCCAAAACAAAATTTTTGGACAGGTTAGTGAAATAGAAGATTTAATCAGAGCAAGGATAGTTTCGGATCATATTAAGGGCAGTGTTTTTCTTCTGGCCGATGGCATTAACTTCGGTAATAAGGAGCAGGGCTACATTTTAAGAAGGATTTTCAGAAGAGCCTTAGATCAGTTTCAGTTGCCGAATATAGATTTAAATTTTATTTTTGAACTTGTTGATGTGGTAATCAAAAAGTATGCTAAAAACTTTAAATATTTGAATCATCGTCGTCAAGACATCTTAGATCAAATGAAAATTGAGTTTGATCAGTATTCAAAAGTCCTCAAACTGAACATAGAAGCCTTGGTCAAAAAAATAAAATCGGAAAATAGCAAAAAACAGTTTGGCGAACAGACTGGGCCCTCCGGACGACATCTTTCAGCGCATGAGGTTTTCGTGTTGTATACAACCTATGGTCTGTCACCTGATCGACTAAAAAAAATCGGATTTAATTTTAATACCAATGAATTTGAAAAAGAAGTTGAAAAACACCAGGCCATATCTCGGGCTGGTGCCGAAAAAAAATTTGGTGGCCATGGGCTGAACAGTTCGAAACTTTCCCCAGAACAAAAAAGTAAAATGACCCGTTTTCATACGGCCACTCATTTATTACACCAAGCGCTGCGTCAAGTTTTGGGCAAAACTGTCAAACAACAAGGATCTGATATTAATTATGAGCGTCTCCGTTTCGACTTTGATTATCCCCAAAAACTTACGCAGGATCAAATAAACCAAGTTGAAAAGATGGTCAATGATGTTATAAAAAAGAATTTGCCGGTAACTTTTGAAAAAATGACCTTGGCCGAGGCAATTAGACGCGGTGCCTTAGCTTTTTTTAAAGAAAAGTACCCCGAAAATGTAACTGTATACTCGATAGGCGACTTCTCCAAAGAAATTTGCGGCGGTCCGCATGTCAAAAATACCTCGGAAATTGGGGAATTCAAAATAATTTCTGAAAAATCATCTTCAGCCGGAATTCGACGCATAAAAGCAAGTATTCAGCCATAAACTTATTGACATAACTAAAATATCTGATATAATCAATTTAACATAAAATTTAACATCAAGTTGAATACGCAAGAATTAGTCAAGAAATCGCGAAAATTAGCGAAAAATGGTACTATTCTTGCCTGATTTATTGGCAAGATTTTTTATTGGATAACACTATGAATCAGCCAATTGGCGACTCAAGCCAATACCGTACAAATAAAAAAGGTTTTATCGAGGTTGCCGGCACTGTCGAGGAATTATTACCGGCTGCTAATTTTAAAGTAAAGCTGGACAACGGTTATATTATATTTGCACATCTTTCAGGAAAAATGCGTATGAATAAAATTAAAATACTGCCAGGTGATAAAGTTTTGGTTGAAATGACTCCTTATGACCTAACAAAAGGACGTATAACCTACCGACAATAGAATTATGAAAGTCAGAGCCTCTGTAAAAAAAATTTGTTCGAAATGTCAAATTATAAGACGTAAAAAGAGGGTTTACGTCATTTGTTCAAATCCTAAGCACAAACAACGTCAAGGATAATCATATGGCCGCACGTATCGCAGGCGTGACCCTGCCCAACAACAAAAGAATTGAAATCGCCTTAACCTATATTTTCGGTATAGGCCTGACTTCAGCGAATAAAATTCTGGATCAGACACATATAGATAAAAACAAGAGAACTCAGGATTTAACCGATGAAGAAGTTAATAAACTTCGAGAAATCATAGAAAAAAATTACAAAGTTGAAGGTGAATTGAAGCGCGAAATACTGATGAATATAAAAAGATTAAAAGAAATTGGCAGTTATAGAGGACAACGCCATGCTAAAGGACTGCCAGTGCGTGGTCAGCGTACCAAAACCAATTCTCGGACCGTGAGAGGTAATGTTCGAAGAACTATGGGTTCCGGACGTAAACCACCTGCTGAAAAAACATAAGGCAAAACTATGACAGAATTAACCAGCAAACCTGAAAAAAAAATCATCAGCGTGTCCAAAAAAAAGAAAAAGAAGTTTATCCCCCATGGACAGGCTCATATTCAGGCAACTTACAATAATACTATTATAACCATAACCGATCCAATGGGTAATGTAATTAGCTGGTCCTCGGCCGGGCGGTGCGGTTTCAAAGGACCAAAAAAAGCCACGCCGTACGCAGCGAGTATTATAGTCAAAGATGCTGTTGATAAAGCCAAAACCATGGGACTTAAAAGCGTAGATGTTTTTGTCAAAGGGGTTGGTTCTGGCCGAGAAGGAGCAATTCGCGCCTTGAATGCTAACAATATAAACGTCATGTCGATTAAGGATATCACACCTATTCCGCATAACGGTTGTCGTCCGCCGAAAGTTAGAAGAGTTTAACAATATGGCCAGAAATATTGATCCAAAATGCAAACAATGTAGGCGCCTAGGAGAAAAACTTTTCTTGAAAGGAGAGCGTTGTTTTTCTGCCAAATGCGCCATGGTTAAACGAAATTATGCACCAGGAATGCATGGGCCAAAAGGCAATCAAAGAATATCCCAGTTTGCTCAACAACTAAAGGAAAAACAAAAGGCAATAAAATCATATCGACTTCTAGAAAGACAATTTTCCAACTACTATAAAAAAGCCAAAAATACCCAAGGCGACACCGGTGAAAATTTACTTCGTCTCTTGGAGATGCGCTTAGATAACGTTATTTATAGAGCTGGTTTATCAAAATCCCGTGACGGCGCCAGACAATTAATCACCCACGGGCACATTTTGATTAACAACCGACGGGCGGACATTCCTTCGACCCAGCTGAAAATAAACGATGAAATAAGCATTAAAGAATCGGCTTTAAAAAAAAGATATATTCAGGAAATATTAAAAAAAATAAATAAAAAAGATATGCCCACCTGGCTTGACTATCTCGACGAAAAATTAGGAAAAATCAAAATCATAGGT
>Ga0185342_1001205_pt1 | contig 11090 bp, 9 predicted proteins | sample ConPoolayeEmetaG_FD_128045 | JGI IMG/M metagenome (GOLD analysis project Ga0185342, IMG submission 128045) | Hot spring microbial mat communities from California, USA to study Microbial Dark Matter (Phase II) - Cone Pool mat layer E metaG... ...
CCTTTATATTCCCTTCAACTTTACCATACTTCTCATATCCAGAGAAGTATTTATTCCAGAAATTCGCTAAAGTATTTATGTCACCACCATTTAGATTCACAATCCCTCCACTGAATTTTATCCCAACTTTTTTGAAAACGCCTTCCGATGAATAGAGGGAAAAAGGAAAAAGCATTACTAAAAATATAATATAAGTTTTCATTCCTTTCACTCTTTCCTCCTTAAATCAAATTCCTATTTCCACCCCTGAATAAAGAGATAAATGTCCTTTCCTTCTAAAAAATTCCATACTACTGTCAGGGAAAATATAAAAGAGTCCAAGATTCAGATTTAAAACAAAGATGGTTGTTCCCTTCTTTGTTTCTTCATGTAAGAAATTGTATTTTACCCCTATCCCTGTCTTGTAAGCTATACTCATGACATCGAATTGATCCTGCCATCCTATCCCAACTAAAAAATATGGATAAATCCTTTTATCTCCAAAAGAATTGAATTTGTAGAATAAATTGAGAAAAGCATAGGGATGCGAAAGGTATTCCCTGCGCGTCCCAAGACCTTTACACTCTCTTTTTACTTCTACTCTTTGCACCCTCATTTCCACTTGAATCCCAATGTTTCTTGATGGATAAACCTGAAAAATATGTCCCCAGTGAGATTTAAATTTTAAAGTCTCTTTATCCCCATTAGAAATTATTTTTGGTTCTAAGGAAAGCCCATATCCTACATCGAATTCAAATGTGAAATGTTCCCTTAATTTTCCATAAATGGGGTTTAAAGAGAAAGAAAAAAATAGAGTAAAAAAGAATGAAATTAATTTTTTGTTCTTCATTCCCTCACCTCTTCAAGAAATAAAATTGCCTTAATAGTGAATTTGCCGCAAGAATTCCGTGAATCAACTGCTGGAGTGAAATTAACAAAAAGAGTTCTAATATCACTTCTCCAGTTAATATGGTTTGAGAGTTTTATTCTGACCCATTTAAATTCACTTTCATTTGTTCTTTGGAGATTTACATCTATAAAAGTTCCCCCTTCTGGAATGTAGATAAGGAAATATTTCTTGTTCTTATCTACCATCCTTTCATCAACCCATCCAATCCTCCCTCTACTGACACCACTTAAATATTCGATCTGATTTGAATAGAGAATAGCCATACCTTGAAAATTGACAGTTGACATAAATTCTAAATTTGGGCTTGAAATTATTTGTGGTGAATCTGAGGGGTAAATATCCATCACAAGACAACCTTCCTCATTAAGATATGTTTTTGAAGTTAGTCCTTGAAGCCAATTTTTGAGAGAATACACACTTTCTTCAAAAGAGTCTACACTATTCCAGGACATTACAGGTTTTTCTCTTGGAAATGGTCGTTCTCTAGAACATGCATCTCCAATTCCATCACCATCAGAGTCTCTTTGATTTGGATTCCATCTTCGAGGGCAATTATCGCATTCATCTCCTACACCATCTCCATCAAAATCATCCTGAGAAGGATTGGAGGTGTTGGGACAGTTATCACAGACATTTCCAAGACCATCATTATCTGAATCTGCTTGGTCAGGATTAAAATTGAAAGGACAATTATCAGTACAGATAACCCCATCGTTATCGTAATCCACACAGGGGTCTGGAGGCATTATTTCTACAGTCACATGGTTTGAAACTCCATAGATATTACGGTAATTGCAATAATAGTAAGCTAAGGCACTAAAAAAGGCATGGTTTGTTGACTTTTCATTGAGAACAACATTTTTGTTACAAATGTATGACTCTCCAGGATTTAAAGAAGATATTGAACAAATAAAACCTAATTTATTGTCGTTAATTTCTACATTTGTTATGGGAATCCCTCCCAAATTGGTCATTTGATAAAAATAGGTAACCTCTTGACCTTTATATGCCTTATAAGAGCTTGGTCTTTTTTCAAATTTAATGTTAATAAATGGAGGCCAATATAAACATGATGGAAGAGAATAGCTGGATGAGTTTAAAAATGGATTATAAATATATCTTTCACCTTTGTTCCATAAAGATATACCTCCCTCTTCATGATGTCTAAGAGGATCTATAAACCATTCTCCCTTCTGGTCAAAGTTTTCTTTGAACCAATTCCATGGAGGTCTTGCTGCACAAGGTCCATTAAAGAAGTAATCATAAATAGACTCACTATAATTATCCCCTGAAAATTTTGCACCAAAGTAAACATTTACTGGATTCTCTCCACCAGTAGTAAATTCCCCAAAATCACTGTGAGGATCAGTAAACCTTCTTTCCCATAGTTTTAAGGTAATATCGATTAATTCATAACTAACATCTCTATCATTTACACTTTCGGGTATTTCTGCTCCCCTTCCTGCATACCAGTATCCAATCCCTGTTCCATCAACACTGGGGAAGACCTGACACATATTCCAACAATCGGGCCAATGTTTAGCAAAATTTGTCCCATAAACCCCATGTTTCCTATCCATTACATAAACAGCAGGGTGTGAACCATTAATTAGAGAGAACTTATCAGTAGAGTTTTGAGAATCCGGAGGATCATAAGAATACTTAATTCCATGAGCCATTGTATCCATTTTGTAGGGTTTGCCCCAGTATGAGCCATCCTTTTTGATTATCACTCTGCAACCTTCAAAATCATTTTCATGTCTTGAGCAATGATTGCAGAGAGGATTTCCGTCATCCCTTGGGTGAAAGAAGGAGTAGGTTAAAAAGTAGTAATTTGTGGATTCTACTATTGCATAATAAACATAGGCAGGAAGTGGATAACATTCATAATTCTCCCAGTTGTCATGACCAAGCCAGTTTCCATCAAAATCAAATCTTGTAATGAAATCGTGTCTTCCTGTTGTTGCTTGATAGATAAAGGGAGACCAATGCTCTGCTAACTCTCTGTAAGTAGGTCTTGAAGAACTCTTAAAGATGACCCCCCCCACTTGAAATTAGAACTAAAATACTTAAAATTAAAATAAATCTAAACTTCCCTCTCATCCTTTCTTCCTATTTCATCTTTTATAATATATGCCTTTAGTCAAATTTTGTCAACACTTGCAAGATAGGGCGGAAGAGCGGAAGGGCGGAAGCCCCCTTTTACATTCTTACATCGTTTCTAATAAAACTTTATCGTCTGCATTTAAAGGAATGCAGATTAGATAGCATTTATTTATTTTTAACTCTCTCAAAAGAGGTTTCAACCTTTTTAACTCCTCATCTATCTCCTCTTCGTTTTTGTAATACAAGACATTGGCTACATTCATATTTTTAAATACAAAATTGAAATTGTATGTTTCAACTTGGTGGTATTTATAACATATTGGAAAATCAGAAGCAGAAAAGTCAATCCCATTTAATCTCAATTCTACACCAATTGCATTTGGAAAGATCTCCAATCCTCTTTCCCGATAAAGGAATTCTACTCCAAAATAGTCATAAACCGTTTTCGCAGCATGTTTAAGTATGGTTTCGATTTCTTTTCTTGACCTTGATGGCTTGACAACGCCTTTTTCCAAAATTTTTTGGGGTTTTGAAACCCTTTCCAGAACAATACCATCGCCAAAACTAAGGACCCCTCCCTCATCAATATTCAATGAAATCATGTATACTTGAACTTGTCTTATATGGGAATCCCTGATTCTTTTTACTGCCTTTAATTCTAACACAAACTCTTTTCCACCTTTGCCTGCCCAAAGTGGATTAAGAATCAAGTCTGCTCTACCATCACCGACTTTGTAACCTTTATAGAGTATCTCAAAGTTCCTTTGCCTCTCATAAGGTATTTTCCTTAGTCTAAACTCATGTGCCAGTGCTTCCTCATAGACACTTTCTTTCCAACCCTCCCCTAAAACACTAAAAACTTCTTCAGCTGCCTCCTTAGCTTCTTCTAACCAATTCATAAACTCCTCCTTTCAAATTTTCCATTTCAAAATAGAATTTATTTTTTTCTCCATATCATTCAGATGGGTTCCTTCCCAGAAAACTTTTTCACATTTTTTGCAAAAGGCAAAAGTATCTTTTTGACTGTATATGAAGGATGGAACAAGATATCTCACTCTCTCTTTTCTTACAATTTTTAAAAGTGTTCCACAATCAGGACAACGGGTGAAGGGCTTTATTTTCTTCCATAATGAGAATCTATCTAAAACCTCCTTTAGCTGTTTTTTCCAATCTTCACTCTCAACAAAGTATATCTTTCCCTTAAATTTCTTGCTACCCATTCTTGTGTCCTTTGTGAGAATTATTCTCTTTTCTTTTTCAGCAGTTTCAAGAATTACTTCGTCATCATCTTTCATGTATATAACATCAAAACCGAGGATTCTCATCCAGCGGGAAAGTTTTCCGAGCATACAATCTGCAATGAATTTCAAAAGATAACCTCCAGTTTTTTATACAAAGAGATTCTTTCAAGACTGACAAAGCAGTTGAAGGCAAAAACCTCTATTCCTTTAAGGACTGCCTCCTTTAGGAGATTGGAAAATTCAGGATCAATTTTTCTGTTGGGAGAGAATTTTTCTGCATCTTCCCTTTGGACAATAAAAACAATAATCCCTCCTTCCCCTTTATCCTTTATTTTTATGAGCTCTTTTAAATGTTCTCTCCCCCTTTGAGTTGGAGAATCAGGGAATAAGCCGAAACCATCTTCAACAAGGGTTATGGATTTTGTCTCTATCCATATTCTTTTTGAATTTTCAATCAAAAAATCCATTCTTCTTCCATTTATTTTAGCTTCTCTTTTTATAGTCTTTGATTTTCCAATTCTATTTTGAAGAAGCTTCTCCATAAGTTTATTAGGTATTCTTGCATCTATTGAAACAAATTTATCTCCCTCTTTTATCAGTTGAAGAAAACCTTCTGTCTTTAAACTCTTTTTTGGAGAAAAATAGGCTTTTCTTCCTTTCTTTAAAACCTCTTGAAGCCTTCCTGAATTAGGAATATGAACATTAACGATCCTATTTCCAAATTTTAAACTCCCTGTGAACCTGTTCAATCTTTCAAGGTAAATTCCTTCAAAAAGAGGATGAGGGAATTCGTAAGAGATTTCAAAGGGTTCAAAATCGTCTATCCTTAACAATTTAAGAGTAAATGGAGGTGACCGGATTCGAACCGGCGACCTTCTCGTTGCGAACGAGACGCTCTCCCAACTGAGCTACACCCCCATAAAACATAGAGTTTAAAACTCCATAAATTATTTTAAAATTTAAAGGAAAGATTATCAATTGTTCTTTTAATATCACTAATAGGCACAAATAAAAAGCTTTTTAGCCTTAGTGTGATTTTCCTTCTCTTTTATGCTTTATTTTTCAATCCATAAAAGCTTCTTTTGGTCAGTTTTCCTGGTGTTTACCCGCCTCACCAAATTCTGTATAATTTTCATATGGCTTTTTGGAAGGAAGAGCTTGAAGAGGAAATTTTAAGAAAGTTAAAAGGAAAATATATCTTAGATAATGTTAAACTTGACTCAACTCCTTCCCCTTCCTTTGGGGATTTTTCCATTAAAGTAGCCTTTGATATAGCTAAGAAACAGAAGAAAAAACCATCGGAAATAGCAAAGGAAATTATGAATTCCCTTCTTCCATTACCATATGTTGAAAAGATTGAGGAAAGGGGAGGGTTCATAAATCTTTTCTTGAAAAAAGAAGATATTATTAAAATTGAACTTATTCAAAAAAGAGAAAGGAAAAGGAAGGCTCGCTGGAGAAAGATAATCGTAGAACATACAAACATAAACCCAAATAAATCAGCTCACATAGGTCATCTCAGGAATGCCTGCCTTGGTGACACCCTTGTCCGTTGTCTAAGATACTTAGGAGAAAATGTTGAGGTACAGAATTACATTGACGATACTGGAATTCAGGTTGCTGATGTTGTTTATGGATTTAAGGAACTTGAGGGGAAAGGGGTCGAGGATCTGGATAAGATTGAAAAAATAGACTATTACTTCTGGGACCTTTACACAAAAGTTTATGAATATCTTGAAAATAATGAATCTGCAATTTCGAGAAGGAATGAAATTCATAAAAAAATTGAGGAGGGAGATGGTGAAGAGGCTGAACTCGCCCATCAAATTTCAAGGAGAATCCTTCTATGCCATTTAAGAACAATGGAAAGGATAGGTGTAAGATACGACCTTCTTCCCCATGAAAGCCATATTCTCAAACTTAAATTTTGGGAAAAGGCATTTGAGCTCCTGAAGTCAAGGGGAATAATATATTTTGCAGATGAGGGTAAAAATAAAGGATGCTGGGTCATGCCATATGAAGGAGAAGAGAGAGAAAAGGTTATTGTCCGCTCAACAGGGACTGTAACATATCTCGGAAAGGACATTGCTTACCAGCTCTGGAAGTTTGGATTGCTTGGAAGGGATTTTTACTATTCCAAATTTCCATTTTATCCCGACAAAGAAGTCTGGATAACCTCTGAAAAACCTTCAGATTCATCCCATCCTGAGTTTGGAAGGGGGGACAGGGTTTACAATGTAATAGATGTAAGACAATCAGACCTTCAAAAGCTTCTTTCAAAGGCTCTAAAAATCCTTGGATGGGAGAGGGAGAGTGAAAATTCTATACATTTCTCCTATGAGATGGTATCTCTTTCCCACAGATCAGCCAAGGAGATGGGCTTTCCTCTTAGCGAGGAAGAGATGAAAAAACCATTTGTTGAGGTCTCAGGAAGGAAAGGGGTAGGTTTAAAAGCTGATGACCTACTGGATAAACTTGAGGAGAAAGCATTAGCGGAGATTGAGAAGAGAAGTCCTGAACTTGACCCGGACAAAAAAAGGAAAATTGCAAGAGATGTTGCAGTAGGCGCTCTCAGATACTTCATGATCAAGTATGGAAGAAATTCAGTCCTTGTTTTTGACTTTGGAGAAGCCCTTGACTTTGAGGGAGAGAGCGGACCTTACATTCAATACAGTGCTGTTCGAATAAAATCGATTCTCAGAAGACTTGAAGAGATGGGTTTAAAAAGAGAAGAAGGATTTAGCGATTTAAAATTTGATAAACTTGAAAAAGAAGAAATAGAGACAATGTGGGATATTATAATTTATAGCTCTTTTATGGATGATATTGTTGAATCATCGATCACTTCCCTTGAGTTTTCTCAGGTGGCTAAGTTCCTTTTCAATCTTGCGAAGAAATTTAACCTGTGGTATCATAAATTCCCTGTAATTCAGGAAGAAAACTCTGAAAAAAGAAATATCAGGATGAAGTTCATAGGATTTGTAAAATATATTTTAAACAAAGGAATGAATTTGATTGGAATTCCTGAACCTGAAAGAATGTGAAAGAAAATTCTTAAAGAGGAGGTGTAAATGATAAGGGTTGAGAATTTAACAAAAAAATATGGTGAAAAGATTGCAGTTAACAATATTTCCTTCGAAATTGGTGAAGGAAGGATATGGGGGTTCTTAGGACCAAATGGTGCTGGGAAAACAACCACAATGAGAATCATAACAGGTTATCTCCCTCCAACAGAAGGAAGAGCTTATGTTGCAGGGCTTGATCCAATAATCAATTCCAAAGAGGTAAAAGCTCTGATAGGATATCTTCCTGAAAATCCACCTCTCTACAATGATATGACAGTTGAGTCCTATCTCGTGTTTGTGGCTAAGATAAAGGGATTGAAAGGAAAGAAAGTAAAAGATAATATGGAGAAGGTTATCGAAGAAACTGGTCTTGAGGATGTAAGGAGTAGATTGATAAGAAACCTGTCAAAGGGATACAAACAGAGAGTTGCAATTGCCCAGGCTCTTATTCACGAACCCAAAATTTTAATTCTTGATGAACCGACCATAGGTCTTGATCCAGCCCAGATAAGGGAGATAAGAGAGCTTATAAAATCACTGAGAAAGGACAGAACAATAATACTTTCAACTCATATCCTCGCAGAAGTGACCCAGATCTGCGATGGGGTTGTAATAATAAATGAAGGGAAAATCGTTGCCAACGGTTTCCTCGATGAACTGACAAAATCCTTTGCTGAAAAAGAAGGGGTCTTTCTAAGACTGAAAAATTTTGGACCTGCTGAAAAGTTAATATTTGAGAACATTGAGGGAGTAAAGGAAGTTTATGAAGGGAATGGTGGTGTCAATATTGAATGGGAGAGAGGAGCAAACCTTGCAGAGAAAATTGCTAAGGTTGCAATTGAGAAGGGGATGGGTCTTCTTGAAATGAGGTCCCTCACCCCTGACATTGAGACAATCTACCTCAAAGCAATATCCCAGTAGGAGGAAAGGAATGAGGAATATAATTGCAATAACCCAGAAGGAATTAAAGGTCTATTTTGTATCTCCCATGGCTTATGTTTTAATAGGGGTTTTCCTCCTAATTTCAGGCTTTTTCTTCTATAACATTCTAATGTATTTCAATATGCAGTCAATTCAGTTTGGAGCAAATCCATACTACTCAAGCCAGCTAAACATCAACCAGTTCGTCTATTCCACATATTTTCACAATACTTCAATAATCCTCCTTCTAATTCTACCTCTCTTAACAATGAGGCTATTTGCAGAAGAAAAAAGGCTTGGAACTGAAGAGCTCCTCTTTACTTCACCCCTTTCAACATGGGAGATAATAATAGGAAAGTTCATCTCTGCTGTTATTATTCTTTTAATAATGCTTCTTTCCACAGGAGTTTACTCGATTTTCACATTCCTTTACGGAAATCCTCAACTTGAGCCAATCCTTACAGGATACCTTGGACTCTTTCTCCTTGGTTCAGCCTTTATTGCTATCGGTCTTTTCACTTCTTCAATAACTGAAAACCAGATAGTTGCAGCAGTTCTCGGTTTTGGAACCCTTCTCCTCTTTTGGGTTATAAGCTGGGCATCAGACAATGTAGGGCTAATGTGGAGAGAGATTTTAACCCATCTTTCCTTTTTTGAGCACTTTGATGATCTTGTAAAGGGAGTTTTTGACACAGAGGATGTTATTTATTACCTATCAGTTACATTCTTTGGTCTATTTTTAGCCCACACAACAATTGAGGCTAAAAAATGGAGGTAAAGATGAAAAGAATAGCTGGATGGTTAAATTATATCTTTATAATACTTCTCTTAATTTCCTTCTTTTCCTACAAGATTTATCCCACAAAAAAATTCATCTGGATTCCTGCTCTATGCCTTAGCCTTTTATCCCTAATCCTTTACATTATTTTTAACAGAGAAAAGTTAAAGGAGCAGATCAAGCTAAAAACTCTTTTATATTCAGGAAATTTGATACTCCTTATTTTCCTTGTTTTTGCTATCCTTGTGGCTCTAAATTACCTTTCCACAAAGATTCATTTTAGAGCAGATTTAACTGAGGGGAAAATTCATTCCCTTTCAGAACAGACAGTAAAAGTTTTGAAGAATCTTAAAAAAGATATTGAAATAAAAGCTTTTTTCAGGGAGTTGAATCCGAGAAGGGGAATTATTGAGGAGATGTTAAAGAGATATTCCTATTATACATCGAGGATAAGATATGAAATTATAAATCCTGACAAAAATCCATCCCTTGTAAGGGAACTAAACATTTCTGAAGATGGGACCACAGTATTCAAGTGTGGAGAACAGGAGACAAGGATAACATCTACAGCTGAAGAGGATATAACAAATGCAATAATAAAGATAACAAGGGAGAGGAAAAAAGTAATATACTTTACAAAGGGACATGGAGAAAAGTCTATAGAGGACAGCTCTGAAAGAGGTTATTCCCAGATTAAGACATCCCTTGAAAACTTAGGATATACAGTAAAGGAGATAGTTCTTGCAGAAGAACCCTCTATTCCATCCGATTGCTCCCTTATTATTATTTCAGGAGCAGAAAAAGATTTTCTTCCAGGTGAACTTGAGGGAATCGAAAGATTCCTTAAGGATGGGGGGAGATTACTCCTTCTTATTGATCCCCTTTCAGCTCCTTCCTTTGTCGAATTTATGAAAAAATATGGAATAAAAATTGGAGATGATTTTATAGTAAGCATTGATCCAAGTGCGAGGATTATGGGAGGGGATCCCACATGGGCTGTTGTTTCCAAATATGGATACCATAAAATTTCTGAAAAATTCAATTATGCATGTTTCTTCCCCTTCGCTCGTTCTGTTGACAGATTAGAACCAGTTCCAAAGAATTGCTCGACAGAGACAATAGCATCCACATCTCCTTACTCCTTTTCTACAAATCAATTCGATGCAAGGGAGATAAGATTTGATCCTGAGAGGGACAGAAGGGGACCAATTCCGGTTGTAGCTGTCTCAACCTTTAAGGAAGAAGGAAAGGAAAAAGAGAGTAGAGTAGTTGTTTTTGGAGATTCAGACTTTGCATCAAACCAGTTTCTCGATTTATCTGGAAACAGCAATCTTTTCCTTAATACGGTCAACTGGCTTGAGGAAGAGGAGGATCTTGTTTCAATAGCTCCAAAAACCACCCGTCCGAGAACAATCTCTCTAACCCTTTCCCAAGGAAGAATGATTTTCTTCACAACAATAATTTTACTCCCTGGAATTTTTGTTCTTGGAGGAATTATTGTCTATCTTAGAAGGAGGTCCCTATGAAGGCGAGAACCCTTTTAATCCTTACTGCTATCCTTGCAATACTTGTTGTCTCAATTATATATTTAGAAAAGAGGGAAGAGAGAAAGGAGAGATTTGAAGGGAAGTTGCTGACTTATAACTCATCAGATATAAATAAAGTTGAGCTAAAAAGAGGGAGTGAGACCATAGTTTTTGAGAAGAAAGATGATAGCTGGGAAGTAACAACTCCCTTCAAGACAAAAGCTGATAAATACACAGTTGATAGACTTGTTGAGGACTTTTCAGACCTAAAAATCGAGAGAAAGGTTGAAGAAAATTCAAGGGATCTGAAAAAATATGGACTTGAGCCACCTTACAGGATATTGAAACTCTGGAAAAAGGATGGTAGCTCGGTAAGTGTTTATGTTGGAATTGAGAATCCAATTGATGGAGCCCTTTATGCGAAAAAGCCTGAGGAAAACATTGTCTATTTAATACCATCCTTTCTTAAGAGTGGCCTTGATAAGACCCTATTTGATTTTAGAAACAAGAAGATTTTTGAATTTGAAAAGGATAAAGTTAATAGAATAATTTGGGAGAGTGAAG
>Ga0185342_1001207_pt1 | contig 11079 bp, 13 predicted proteins | sample ConPoolayeEmetaG_FD_128045 | JGI IMG/M metagenome (GOLD analysis project Ga0185342, IMG submission 128045) | Hot spring microbial mat communities from California, USA to study Microbial Dark Matter (Phase II) - Cone Pool mat layer E metaG... ...
TTGGTTCAGAATTAGAATTATATCTTTTGTATTATTTCTTATCTGGTTCAAGTTGAACCTTGTATTTTCTTATAAATTTCGTTAATCTTTCTTTTTTTCTTGCACCATTATTTTTATGAATTATACCCTTTCCCACTGCCTTGTCTATTTCTTTTATTGTATCTCTTAAAATTTTGTCAAAATCAGGATTATTGTTTAAAACTGCTTCTTTGGTCTTTTTAATCAGTGTTTTTATCTTAGAAATTATCATTTTATTCCTCATTCTTCTTTTTATTTCCTGCCTCTGCCTTTTTAGAACACTCCTTTTTTTCTTTGCCATATTTTTTCTCCTTTTATTTATTGAGGTAAAATATTATCATAAACTAAACTTTTTATCAAGTTTTTTTGTCTAAATTTAAAATGGATGGAAAAGAAAAATTTTGAAGAGTATTATTTAATGTATGCAAATAAAATTTACGGAGTCGCTTATAAAATGGTGAATAATCATGAAGATGCAGTTGATATAGTTCAGGAAGTCTTCTTGAGGGCATATAGAAACTGGAATAATTTTAAAGGGCTCTCAAAATTTTCTACATATCTTTATAGAATAGCGGTTAATCTCTCATATGATTTTTTAAGAAGAAAAAATAAAATGAAAAGAGTGGATGATTTAAATTATGAAAATATTTACTCTCTCAATCCCAGCACAGATTTTGAAAAAAATGTTAAAAATAGAGAAATAGTAAATGAAATAGAAAAAGAAATAAATAATTTAACAGAAAAACAAAAAATAGTTTTTATCTTGAAAACATTTGAAGAATTAACATATGAAGAAATTGCAAAAATTTTAAAAAAAAGGGTGGGAACTATTAAAGCAACTTACTTTCAATCATTACAGAAAATAAGAGAAAATTTAAAAAATAAGGGGGTGATAAAAAATGAAATGTGAAGAATTGAAAAAAAAGATTATAGATTTTATTGAAGATAAAGGAAATGTAAAAGATAAAGAGAAAATAAAGGACCATCTTGAAAAATGTGAAAGTTGTAAAAGTTTATATAATGATTTTTTATTTATTTTAAATCAATCAAAGAAAATTCCAACTTATCAAATGGATGAAAATTTCTGGAAACTAAAACTCAATTTTATTATTGAAAAAGGTAAAATTTATAGTAGAATGTTAAAACCAGTATATATCGGAATTTCAATTTTTATTTTAGTATTTTCTACAATTCTATTTACAAAAATTTATACACCAGAAAAGAAAAAAATACTTTCTACATTAAAAATAGAAATTTTTAACCATGAACTACCTTTCTCTGAAGAAGAAATGATTAAATATACAGATTATATGAAAGAGGAAGAAGCGGAAAAAATTATTGACTTCATTTTTGCAGGTTTATAATCTTTAAACTTGAAAATTTTCTCCAAAAAAATTAGAATTAAAATATGAGGATTTTATTATTCATTTTTCTTTTTCTGATATCTTTTTCAGGGGGTGAAAATATGAAAATTATAAATTTACCTCAGCCTGATTTTAAAGGTAAAATTTCTGTTGAAGAAGCATTAAAAATTAGAAGGTCTGTAAGAAGTTATAAGAATGTACCCTTGACATTAAAAGAATTATCTCAAATTTTATGGGCAACAGATGGGAAAACCGCTGACTGGGGAGGAAGAACCGCTCCTTCTGCCGGTGCAACCTATCCTTTAGAAATTTATGTTGCTGTTGGAAATGTTGAAGGATTAAAACCAGGACTTTATTATTATGAGATTGACACTCATTCATTAAAACTTGTAAAAGAAGGAGATTTAAGAAGCCAACTATCTTCTGCAGCGTTAAATCAATCTTCTGTAAAAACCGCACCTATTGTAATAATAATTTCTGGAATTTTTGAAAGAACAACAGGTAGATATGGAAAAAGAGGAGAAAGGTATGTTTATATGGAAGTTGGACATTGCGGTCAAAATATCCATTTACAAGCAGAAGCACTTGGACTTGGAACAGTTATGATAGGTGCATTTGATGATGAAAGGGTTAAAAAGGTTCTTGGAATAAAAGAGGATGTATTTTATTTATGTCCTGTGGGTAAAAAATGAGTAAAAATCAAGAAATTGCTGATATTTTTGATAAAATTGCTGATGCTCTTGAATTTAAAGGGGATGATTCTTTTCGTATTGGTGCTTATAGAAAAGCAGCAAGAATTTTAAGAGAATATCCCGAAGATATTGAAGAGGTATATAAAAAAGGAGAAATTCAGAAAATTCCCGGTATTGGCAAAGGGATGGCTGAGAAAATTGAAGAGTATTTGAAAACAGGAAGAATGAAAAAGTATGAGGAAGCAATAAAAGATATCCCTGAAGGACTTTTACAATTACTTGAAATTCCAAATCTTGGACCGAAAACATTAAATCTTGCATATACAAAACTTGGTGTAAAAAATTTAATTGACCTTGAAAGAGTTATAGAAAATGGACAACTTGCAAAATTATTTGGAATGGGAGAAAAAAAAGTTGAAAATATTAAAAAAGGGATTGAACTTTATAAACAGGGAAGAGAAAGAATACCCATAGGGATAGCACTTCCAATAGTTGAAGAAATAATAAATAGTTTAAAGAAATATACTGAAAAAATTGAGCCAGCAGGTTCTTTAAGAAGGATGAGAGAAACAATAGGAGATATAGACATACTTGCAACAGGGAAAAATAATATTGAAATTATTGAAAAATTTACAAAATTACCAATTGTAAAGGAAATTCTTGCAAAAGGAGATACAAAAGCATCTGTCATTGTTAAAACGAATAATTTACAGGTTGATTTAAGAGTTGTTGAAAAATCTTCATTTGGTTCAGCACTTCAGTATTTCACAGGTTCAAAGGCACATAATATTAAATTAAGAGGTCTTGCAAAGGATAAGGGTTTAAAAATAAGTGAATATGGTGTATTTAAAGGAGAAAAGAAAATAGCAGGAGAAACTGAGGAAGAAGTTTATAAAACACTTGGACTTATATGGATTCCTCCTGAATTAAGAGAGGATAGAGGAGAAATTGAAGCAGCACTTGAGAATAAATTACCTGCCCTTGTTGAAGAAAAGGATATAAAAGGTGATTTACATGTCCATTCAAAATACTCAGATGGAGTTGAAACAATTGAAGAAATAGCAATTGCAGCAAAAAATCTTGGGTATGAATATATAGGAATTTGTGACCATTCAAAAACATCAAAAATTGCAGGTGGTCTTGATGAAGATATACTCAAAAAGAGAAATGAGGAAATAGATAGAGTAAATGAAAAAATAAAAGGGATAAAGGTTTTAAAGGGTATGGAAGTTGATATACTTGCAGATGGTTCACTTGACTATTCAGATAAAATTCTTGAAGAACTTGATTTTGTTATTGCAGCAATACATCAGGGATTCAAAAAGAATGTAACAGAAAGAATTAAAAAGGCGATTGAAAATCCATATGTTGATATAATTGCACATCCAACAGGTAGATTATTAAGTGGAAGAGAGGGATATGAAATTAATATAGATGAGGTAATTGAATATGCAGGTAAATTTAATGTCATTTTGGAAATAAACTGTTATCCTGATAGATTAGATTTGAATGATGTTAATATTTTAAAAGCAAAGACAAAAAATATAAAATTTTCTCTTGGAACAGATTCTCATAATATAGGTATGTTAAAATATATAAGATTTGGAATTGGTATTGCAAGAAGAGGATGGTTAACAAAAGAAGAAATTTTAAATACTTATAAATGGGAAAAAATGCCATTAAGAAGGAGAAAAAAATGATACCTGTTATAAAAGTTGAAGGAAATTCAATAGCAGAGGTATGGGAAAAGAGTTTAATTGAATTATGGAAAAATGGAATAAGTATAAAAACAGAATATGATAGAGAAAATGAACCACCAAGTAAGGATTGTACAATGATTATGGTTATAAAAGACCCATTTTCAGAACCAAGAATTCATCTTGCCTTTCCTGGTGGGATTGAAGACCTTGAAAAATACAGACAGGAGGTTGTTTATGGAATTCATGATAGTTGGATAAATCCTGAAGAGAAAAAATGGACTTATACATATCATGACCGACTCTGTAATTATCATATACCAGAAGATACAGAAAAAATTAACCAGATTGAATATATAATAAATAAACTTTCAGAAACACCATATTCAAGAAGAGCGCAGGGAATAACATGGATTCCATTTTATGACCCATTTACTTATGATCCTCCTTGTTTGCAGAGAATCTGGTGTAGAATTATTGAAAATAATGGAGAGTTGTTTTTAATAATGAATACTCACTGGCGTTCAAGAGATGCTTATAGGGCTGCATTTATGAATTTATTTGGTTTAACAGAACTTCAAAAATATATCGCAGACCAAATTTCAAAAAAAATAAAAAAAGAAGTTAAAGTTGGACAATATGTTGATATTTCTGATTCTTACCATATTTATGGAGAAAGTTTTGACGATTTTAAAAATAGATTTTTAAGGTCAATTGAAAAAAGAGATTTCTATAATCCTGACCATACAAAAAGCAGAACATTAAGAAGCGATGACCCGGTAGCAATAAGTGGTTTTGAATATGGGAGACAACTGATAGAAATGGAGAAAAAAACAGGGAAAAGAGGAACTCTTTTTTAATTTGCCTTCCCTATGCTAAACTTAAAAAAGATTCTTATAATAGGAGGGCCAACTGCTTCAGGTAAAACAGAAATATCATTTAAAATAGCAAAAGAAATAAATGGAGAAATTATATCATCCGATAGTAGACAGTTTTATAAAGAGATAAATATAGGAACTGATAAGCCACCCATCTGGATGAGAAATGAAATACCCCATCATTTCATTGACTTTCTTTCTTTAAAAAACCAGTTTGATGTATATGAGTATAAAAATCTTGTATATGAAAAAGTTAAAGAAATAATATCAAAGGATAAAACTCCCATAATTGTGGGCGGAAGTGGATTTTATATAAGAGTTTTAATTAAAGGCCTTTTCCCATTACCTTCTGAATTGAAAGAAAAACAGAAAGAAATAAGGAAAAAACTTGAAAATGAAAAGACAGAAAAACTTTATGAAAGATTGAAAGAAATTGACCCTCTTATTTCAAAAAAAATACATCCGAATGATAGATATAGAATTATAAGAGCAATTGAAATATACCAAATCACAGGGAAAAATATGAGTTTCTGGCAGAGTCAAAAACCTGAAAAGACATTAAACGACCTTGGAGAAATTCTTTATTTTATTTTAATGAGGGACAGAAATCAGATTTATGAAAGGATTGAAAAAAGGATAGAAAAAATGTTTGAAAATGGATGGATTGATGAGGTAAAAAAATTAAAAGAAGAAAGTTTTGAAGAAGATTTGAAATTTAAAGCACCAATTGGCTATAAAGAAATAATTGATTATCTTGATGGAAAATATAATTTTGAAGAAATAAAAAAAATGATTTTAAAGAAGACAAAAGAATATGCGAGAAAACAAATTATATGGTTCAAAAAAGAAGAAGGTATTTTAATAAATTTTTCAAATGAAGAAGAAGCAATAGAAAGAATTTTGGAGAAATTTAAAAATGATTGATTATGGAGCAGGTTATTTTGCAGGAATTAAACTTGGATTTATTTTGATAGTTCTTGGAATTGAGTTTTACTTTTTTGTTTTTGATAGAATAGTAGAAAAAGATATAACACCAAGCGAAACTCTAATATTTTCCATACTTTTTGGCATAAGCATTTTTTTAATGGTCTGGAAATTAACTTTGATTTCAATATTTATACCTTTTCTGGGTTTTGTCTTTATAAATTTAATAAATAAGAAAAAAGAAGATTTAATAACAAAACAGATGGAAGAAAAAAGATTGAAAGAATTAAAAGAAATAATAGAACAGCAACCAGATAATTTTACAGCATATGTTGAACTTGGAGATTATTATTTTAAAAAAGAGGATTATTCAGAAGCAATAAAATTTTATGAAACAGCAAATAAACTTAAGGATTTACCATGGATTAAAAATAAACTACAGATAGCAGAAAGGGAACAGAAAATTAAAGAAGGAATTATATGGATATGTAAAAACTGCGGAGAGACAAATTTAAAAGAAGATGAGAAATGCAGAAATTGTGGTGAAGAAAAAGAAGTTTTAAAGTCGATTAAAAAAGATTTAAAAGAAACAAAAAAATATTTTATTCTAATATTGATTTCTCCAATTATTGGGGCATTCATAATTTTAATAATTATTTATCTCCCTTTATATTTTTCAATTTTTATCTTTTTGCTCTTATTATATTTTGTTTTTAAATTTTTTCTTACATCAGATTAAATCTCTTGATTTTTATTTATTTTGAAAGGTAATGAAAATAATATATAATTTTTAAAAAGGAGATTCTATGATACCAAGATATACAAGAAAGGAAATGGCTGAAATATGGAGTGAAGAAAATAAGTTTAAAAAATATCTTGAAGTTGAAATTGCTGCTTTAGAAGGATGGAGTAAAATTGGTATTATTCCTTACGATACTGTTGAAAAAATAAAAGAAAAAGCAAAAATAGATATAGAAAGAATAAATGAAATAGAAAAAATCACAAATCATGATGTAATTGCTTTTGTTGAACAAATAAGTGAAACAGTTGGAGAAGAAGGTAAATATATCCATCTTGGACTCACTTCCTCTGATATTATTGATACATCATTTTCTTTGATTTTGAGAGAGGCAGGAAAATTACTTTTAAAAGATATTGAAGAATTATTGAAAATATTGAAAGAGAAAGCGATTGAATATAAAAACACTATAATGATTGGAAGAACTCATGGAATTCATGCAGAACCAATAACTTTTGGATTTAAAATAGGAACATGGCATTTTGAATTTTTAAGAAATAAAGAGAGATTAAAAAAAGCAATAGATGAGATAAGTGTTGGTAAAATTTCAGGAGCAGTTGGAACTTTTTCAAATGTTTATCCAGAAGTTGAAGAATATGTCTGCAATAAGTTTAATTTAAAAAGAGAGAAATTTTCAACGCAGATAATTTCAAGGGATAGATATGCATATTTTATCTCTACACTTGGAGTTATTGCTTCTTCCTGTGAAAAAGTTGCTTTACAAATCAGATTACTCCAGCAAACAGAAATTTCAGAAGTTTTTGAACCATTTGGAAAAGGTCAGAAAGGTTCATCTGCAATGCCTCATAAGAGAAACCCTGTTTTATGTGAAAGAGTTTGTGGTCTTGCAAGAATTATAAAGAAAAATGTAAATACTGCTTTAGAAAATGTTGCTTTATGGCATGAAAGAGATATAAGCCATTCATCAGCAGAGAGAATAATTTTTCCTGAATCAACGATTTTGCTTGATTATATATTGAATTTACTTATAAAAATAATTAATGGAATGGAAGTTAAAATAGAAAATATGGAAAAAAATTTAAAAATCCTGAATAATGTTTTCTTTTCGCAGAAATTACTCAATACACTTGTTTTAAAAGGGGTTCCGAGAAAAGATGCCTATGAAAAAATCCAGAAAATTTCATTTGAAGCAATTGACAAAAAAATTGATTTCTGTGAACTTGTTAAAAAAGATGATTTTATAAAAAAGTTCATAAGTGAGGATGAACTGCAAATGCTATTTGACATAAAAGAACTTTTAAAAAATTTAAATGAAATTTTTAAATATCTTGAACAAGAATAAATGAAATATATCCTTTTCTCCTTACATGGGTATCTTGAATTATTCAAAAAGAGGGGAGAGAAAACTTTATTTGATTATGCCAGAAAATATAACTTTGAGAAATTTATGGAAAATGGAAAATGGGGATATGTTAAGTTTGATAATAAAATTGAAAAAGGTTATTTTAAGTTTCTAATGCCCAAAAATATTTTCCCAGGAGAAGGTTTTTTAAGAGCATTAAAATATAAAATACCAACAAATAAAAATGAAACTATTTTTCTATGTAAATTTGTCTTTTCAGTTGATGGGAAAATTGTTGAAACAGAAATATTTTTAAATTTGGAGGAAAAAAAGGCACTGATAGAAGCAATAAAGAAAGAAAAGAACAATTTTGATTTTTTTGTTTTTGAAGAGGATATAATTTTGAAATTTTATGAAAATTTAACTTTAACTGAAAATGGATTTCCGAATAAAATTAAAAACAGAAATGTTGGAGATGTTCTTTATAAAAAAGATGAGTTTAGAAAAATAAATAAAATTATGGAGGATTCATTAAATATCTTAAATATCCATCCTGTAAATAAAGTAAAATCTGACCTTAATGAACCATGCGCTAATTTTCTGTATTTTTATGGTATGGGAAAATCTACTGAAAGGATTGAATTTTCAGATATTATAAAAAAAGATGTTTTTTATTTTTCAGATTCGGAAACTTTAAAGGGATTGAAAGAATTTTTGAAATTTGAAGAAATGGGTAAAATAGATGATATAAAAGATAACACACTTTACTGGCTTAATTTTTCTCTTGATTATAAAAATTCCCCTTCAATATGGGTTAAAAATTTTGAAAATTTTTCAAAAGATATTTTAAGCGAAATATCATATAAAGAGGATATAAAATTTTTATTTATTTTTGATCCATTTATGGATGAAAATTATGAATATGAAAATGGCCTTTCTCTCTTCCTTGGTGTAAATTTCCCTTCCAGGATAAGGAGTAAATATAAAAATTCTTCAATTCTTTTTCAAAAATTTATTGAATAATGGAAAATGTAATAATTGGAATCGGGAGTAATAAAGGAGATAGAGAAAAAAATATAATAAGAGGAATAAAGGAACTGGGGAAATTTGTTAAAATAAAGAAAATATCTTTTTTTTATGAAAATCCTCCTATAAATGCTAAAGGTGGTAATTTTTTAAATGGAGTTATTGAAATTAGCACAAAAATTGGTCCCTCTACTCTTTTAAAAAAGTTAAAAGAGATTGAAAAAAAAATTGGAAGAGAATTTCCTCATAAAAAGGGAGATGAAAGAGAGATTGATTTTGACATAATTTTTTATGGAAATAAAATTATAAGAGAAAAAGATATTAAAATCCCTCATCCAGAATATAAAAAGAGAGAATTTGTTTTAAAACCACTTACTGAAATTGAACCTGATTATATAGACCCTGAATTAAATAAAAAAGTAAAGGATATATACAAGGAGTTTAAAAATGAAAATATTAAAAAAGATTGAAGAAATGAAATGCGAAATTAAAAAAATAAAAAGAGAGAATAAAATAATCGGTTTTGTTCCCACTATGGGATATTTACATAGTGGACATATTTCATTAATAAGAAAAGCAAAAGAAGAATGTGATTATGTAGTTGTCAGTATATTTGTAAATCCAACTCAATTTGGACCTGGTGAAGATTTTGAAAGATATCCAAGAGATATAGAAAGGGATAGGAAAATACTTGAAAAAGAAAAAGTTGATTTAGTTTTTAATCCTGAAATAGAAGAGATGTATAAAGAAAATTTTAAAACATGGGTTATGGTTGATGAACTTTCAGATATTCTTGAAGGTAAATTCAGACCAGGTCATTTTAAAGGAGTATGCACTGTAGTTTTAAAATTATTCAATATTGTTCAGCCTGATAAGGCATATTTTGGATGGAAGGATGCCCAGCAGTTAATAATTATAAAAAAGATGGTTAATGATTTAAATATTCCAGTTGAAATTATTGGATGCCCCACAATTAGAGAAGAAGATGGACTTGCAGCAAGTTCAAGGAATGTATATTTAAAAAAAGAGGAAAGAGAAAAGGCATTATGTCTGTATAAAGCACTTAAAAAGATTGAGGAAATGATAAAGAAAAACAAAATTTATGATTCCAAAACTTTAATAGAGGAAGGTAAAAAAATTATTCAAAAATATCCAGATGTAGAACTTCAATATCTTGAAATAGTAAATATTAATGATTTAAAACCTGTTGAAAGGATAGATAAAAATATAATAGTTCTTGGAGCAATAAAAATAGGAAATATCCGATTAATTGATAACTTAATTATTTCTCCATAAATTTTAGGAAAAATCTATAATCTATTTTAATATTTATAATACTTCTCTCTGGCTAATTTTACTGCTTCCATACCTTTGATATGATTTTCAAGCCATTCTTTAACTGTTGGTCTCCAGATTGTTTGCAAAAATCCAAGTAAATTCTCAGAGGAAATATTTTTCTTACAAAATTCAACTGTTTTCTCAAAATTTTCAAAATATGAATGATTGCTTCCTGTTGGTATCTGTTTAAAGCCTCCTTCTTCAAGTTCTATATATGCGCTTATATATCTTGATATTTTTTCATTACTTAAATCAAAATCAATTCCATAATACCAGTTACTTTGTATAACTGTTCTCGGCATTTTACTTAAAAACTCTTCTTTATGATGCCATATATAATCACTCCATACCCATGCTTTTACACCTCTCTTTTCAACCTCATTTACAAAAAAGTATAAATCATGCCACCATAAATCAGAATGTCTAACAACAGCATACAGAAGGTACTGTTGATGAGCATATGTTTCTTCATCCATTCCAAGATGGAAAAATCTTGGTTTATCAAAAATGTCAATAACTTCACCAATTAAATCACTGCATACATTATAATAAATATCTGTTGAAACCATCCTTGAATACTTTCCAAGCCATACATCATGAGCAGTGGAGAAGTTCAATTTGGGAATTGGTTCAATACCGAGTTCCCTTATTCTTTTCAATTTATTTTTGAATTTTTCTACACTCCATGAACCTTCTATCGCAAGTTCTGGGTGACTTTCATATTTAATCCCTTCTCCTATATCTATTACAAGTAGATTTATTCCATAATCCGGAAGTTTTTCTATTAAAAAATCCCATACTTCCTCTTTACATCTTAATCTTGTTCTTGGAGGGTAATCAATTCTCTCATCAGGATGAACTCTATGTTCAGGTCCATGGTCCTCCCACATATTATAACCAAGATGGATTAAATATCCCCAAATCATATCTCCTCCTTTTTTAAATAAGGGTTATGTCTGTTTTTAGCCACCAAATTTATTTCTTTTAAGATTATAAGCACATTTTTCAAATTTGTCAAATTTTTTTAATAAACCAAGTAG
>Ga0185342_1001209_pt1 | contig 11067 bp, 9 predicted proteins | sample ConPoolayeEmetaG_FD_128045 | JGI IMG/M metagenome (GOLD analysis project Ga0185342, IMG submission 128045) | Hot spring microbial mat communities from California, USA to study Microbial Dark Matter (Phase II) - Cone Pool mat layer E metaG... ...
GGGTAAGGAAGAAGGTGCAGGAGTTTATCCAGTCTCTTAATGGAGGAGGAAATCACGGAGCTACTGGGTCGCCAGAAGTCAGAACGGCGTCAGGCTATTGATGGCCTTGCGGTATATCGGAACGGTTACGGCAAGCCGCGGCACCTGACTCTGGGCTGTGGGACAATCACCATTTATCGTCCCAGGGTGCGGGGACTGGAGCAACGGTTTGAGAGCCGGGTACTACCGATGTTTGCGCGGCGGACGGCCGAGGTAAATAAACTCATTCCCCAGCTCTATCTTCACGGGCTGGCCCTGGGGGACTTTGACCTGGCACTGAGAGGTCTTTCAGGTGAGGAGGCGCCGGTATCGGCCAGCACCGTCGCCCGTCTTAAGGAAGGCTGGCAGGCTGAGTGGGAAGAGTGGAAGAAACGCCCTCCGGGCGGTCTGGAAGTGCTTTACATGTGGGTGGATGGCATTTATGTCAAGGCAGGTCTGGAAAAGGAGAAGGCTGCCTTACTGGTCGCTGTGGGCGGACTCCTGGATGGGCGGAAGGTAGTTCTGGTCGTAGAGCCCGGGTACCGGGAATCGACCGAGAGCTGGTCCAATGTATTGCGTGACCTCAAGCAACGTGGCATGAACTGTCCCCGTCTGGTCGTTGGTGATGGCAATCTCGGCATCTGGGGGGCACTGGCGAACATTTATCCTGAAGCTGCCGAGCAGCGCTGCTGGAACCATAAGATGGTCAACGTACTGGACAAGTTGCCGAAAAAGCTACAGCCGCCGGCGAAGCGGCAACTGCAGGATATAGCCTATGCCGAAAGCCGGCTGGAAGCCGAAGGCAGGCGGGACATCTTCCTGGCGTGGTGCCGGAAAGAAGACCACCGGTCGGCTGGAGAAACGCTGATGCGTGACTGGGAGAGGATGGTTACTTTCTACAGGTTTCCGAAAGAGCACTGGAAGCATCTGCGGACAACCAACATGGTGGGATCGCCCTTTGCGGCCCTCCGGCTAAGGACGGATGCCGCCAAGCGGTACAGAAAGGCAGAAAACGCTACAGCGGTAATCTGGAAGATGCTCATGCTGGCGGAGCGGAGATTCCGGAGGCTGGATGCGCCGGAGAAGCTAATGCAGGTCTACCTGGGATTTGGCACCGGACAAACCCGACAGGAAACAGAATTTAAACGGGAGGAGGTACTGGCTGTTGCCTGACGTTTACACACCTATTGACAAGACCTCATCCTTTTTTGGTTTTTGGTAAGATTTTGATTGTTAGCAGAGCAACGAAATCATCAGGATGTGTTCTCTCGAGATGATGGTGATGGCCTTCCTCGGCATGGTGGTAGATGAACTGGTCGCCCATTTCGCTTTTATAGACACAACCAGCTTCTTCCAGCAGCTCAAGCGTGCGGTAAATCGTCGACTTGTGAACACCCAGCATCCTGGACTGGACATAGGCAATGATCTCATCTGAAGTAAGATGCTGGTGGGTTTCAAGAATATCCACAGCGGCTGTCTATAGAACTCCACTTGAATCTTTTCTCAAACCGGTCGAGTATGGCAATCGTTTTAGAGCCTAACACACCCAAAAAGATAGCATTGCCTATAGCGTGAAAGGTGTCAAACCAGAGGCTATTAAGTTGGGTAACTAGAAAGGTCTGTAATGTAAGGGGATAAATGAACGAGGTCCAGAACCAGATATTTACTATCCAGCCAAAGATATAGCCCCAGATGGTACCAAAAATTGCCAGTCCCACCTTATTAAGGTGAAACCGTGCAGCGTAAGCGGCAGAGACGCCTGCCAGTCCCCAGGCAAACATCTGGTAAACAGTCCACGGCCCCTGTCCGAGGAAAAAATTGGAGACAAGGGGCGTCACTGCTCCCACCATAAATCCTGCTACCGGGCCGAAGACATATCCAGAGCAAATAATCAGGTAGGTACACGGTTGTACGCTCGGTATTGCCGCAAACGGTACCCTGAGCACAGCGGATATTGTCCCCAGCATAGCTACCAGAGCTATTTCTTTAGAGCTAACCGCAGTTGTCTCAAATTGGAAAAAGAAAGCAACTACAATAAGGACTATCAGGAGAGCAGCTATCAGACCCCAGCCTCCGACCTGGTCCAGCGAGAAAGAGGTAAACAGAGGAGCGGCGAAAGCGGCTACTCCAGCGAGCAACATTATTATCAGGAGAAGATGACTCTTTCTCATCCCAGTATCCGTATCAGCTCGTCAGCAGTCAGTATATCACCCGGAACACCGTATTCTGTCCAGGATTGGACCAGCCGGTTTATCTGCGGTGAAAAGAGCAGCGCCCCGGAGAGCACCTCATGCCTACTTCCGTCCACCACGATTTGTCCCTCGCTAAGCAGAATCACCCTGTCGGCATATTCGGCGACCGTTTCAATATCATGAGTAACCAGAGCCACTGTGTTTCCCCTGCCTGCATACTCGCGTAAATAGACCATCAGCTCACCCTTTAGCTTGTAGTCCATTCCCCGGGTTGGCTCATCCATGACTAGAATTTTAGGCTCAGTAACCATAACCGAAGCCATGGCTACCCTTTGTCTTTCTCCACCACTCAGAGAGCGGGGATACTCTTTGCGATGCTCCTTGAGACAGAATCTTTTCAGCATTTCATCCACTTTAGCACTGACTATCTCCCGGCTGGTCCCCCGATTCTTAAGGGCAAAGGCTATTTCCTCCTCCACGGTATCGGCAAAGAGATGGTCATTGGGGTTCTGGAAAACAAAACCAACCCGTTGTGCCAGGTCAGCCACGGAAGCCATCCTGGTATCAATCCCATCTATCGTTACCGTTCCCTTTGAGGGCTCTAAGAGACCATTGAAATGCTTTACCAGGGTAGTCTTGCCCGAGGCATTTCTTCCGATAATGGCGATAAATTCCCCTTCGTTCACTCTCAAATTGATATCGCGCAAGGCCACTGGACCTTCAGGGTAAGCGTGCCAGAGCTTCTTGGTCTCAACTATCGCTTTCCCCGAGTCCTTTTCGTCTGGGCCGGTCTTTTTGATAAAAGACTTGCGGAAGACCTCGCCAAACATTGCCCTGGCTTCTTTTACCGTGAGCGGTATTCCGTTTATGACGAAACCCTTCTGCTTGAGTTCATGTACCAATCTGACAACGGACGGCAATCCGACCCCGACTTCGATGATCTTGGCATAGTCATTATCTAGAACATCTCTCACGGCACCGTTGGCAATGATTTTGCCCTGGTCGACTACTACCAGCTTGTCGGCATATTGAATCACCCGGTCCAGCCGGTGCTCTATCAGGACTATAGTGAGCCCAAGTTCGTCATTCAGACGCTTTAAAATAGAAAGCACCTCCTCAGCGCTCCGGGGGTCCAGCTCTGAAGTCGGCTCATCCAGCACCAGAATCTGAGGGTGTAGAGCCAGGACGGAGGCAATCGCCACCTTTTGTTTTTCCCCTCCAGAAAGCTGGTGCACCGTCCGGTGACGGAGATGGGAGATACCGAGCGTATCCAGCGATTCTTCAATCCTTTTGGCAATCAGGTTTCTAGAGAAGGCTAGATTCTCCAGACCAAAGGCGATTTCCCTTTCCACATCCACGGCCACAAGTTGGTTTTCGGGGTCCTGAAATACCATGCCCACCTTGGTAGCGAGTTCTTTAGTGGAGTGATTTCTGGTGTCCAGCCCCTCAACTAATACCTGTCCGCTAAGCCTGCCGCCGTAGAAGTGTGGCACCAGACCATTGAGGCAGCGGCATAGGGTAGATTTGCCCCCTCCTGAGGGACCGGTTAGCAGTACGAACTCGCCATCTGAAATCTCGAGGTTTACCTCTTTGAGAGCGGGTTTTTGGGAATCACTATAGTAAAAGGTAAAATTATTTATCTTAATCAATTTCCAATCCCTTTTTCATTAGTCCCCATAGCGCTAGGCTGGATATCACAAGAATAGAAGTAACGAGCCAGAATAGGTCAATGCCACCTAGGCTAATTTTTCCTAGCGTGGGGTAATATTGGTAACCACCCAGACCATAGCGCCACATCAGGATTCCCATGAGAAGAGGCAAGGTGCTTCCAGCCAACGCCGGAATATCGGCTTTGCCGAGCTTTGTTTCCTTGTAGAACGTTCTTCTGGTGCCAGCACCGAAGGCTCTGGATTCCATCGCCTCGGCCACCTGAACAGACCGGTCGAGAGAGTTGGAAAGCAGGGGCATGATTACAGCAGAGTAGTTTTTCACTCGCTGAACCAGCTTGCCCTTATCCAACTCCAGCCCTCTTGACCTCTGGACGTCTCTGATGCGCTCTATGTCGTCAATAAAGGTAGGTATAAACCGCGTGGAGAGCGAAGTCACCAGCACCGATTTATAGGGCAGCTTCATCTTTATCATCGCCAGCATCATATCGTCAGGATGAACAGTAAGATTAACCAGGACAAATGCCGATATTATTACCAGCAACCGTAGAGCCATACCCAATCCAAAGACCATGGCCTCGAGAGTTATGGTCGGAATCCCCACCACCGGTAGTTTGAAGGGAGCCTGATACAGGACATGGGAGCCGTGATAGCTGACTAACATATTGATTATCACTATAACCAGAGAAAAATACAGAGCAAACTTCAGAGAGATGAGCCACTCGCGCGATACCTTCGCAGCTACTACCGGCGGTAAGATGGCTAAAAGCAGAGCAAGGAGATACAGAGGATGATTAAAGATTAAGGCGAGAGCGAAGACGCTTGTAAGCCATGCCAGCTTAACGAAGGGATTGAGTTTGTGGACACCGGTTCCTTTATCTCTATATCGCAGGTTTATCGTTAGGGCACCTTAGCTATCTGGTCACGGACCACTACTGCCGCGAAGGCGTAGCGGATTTCGGACGGGCGTCTTATGAGCACATCCAAGGCTCCTTCTACACCCATCCTATCAGTACCAGTCAGCATCCAGACCACGTTTTCGCCCGCACCAACGCCTTTCGGGTTCCAGGGGTTCTGGGTTGCCTGAATCACCCCGCCTCTAGCGGCATAATGACCAGATACTTCACCCTTAGCATTAAAAGTCACGATAGTGCCATCTTCTACGTAGGAGAAGAACCCCATCCGGCGCCAGTTGCGGTTGAGCTCCGTGATAAGGTCATCGCTCGTCATACCCAGAAGAATTAGATTAGAACTAGCCCTTTCTTTTTCCCGCAATTCCCCAAAGCTTCTGATGGCGACGTTGGTGACCCCTGACTGGCTAAGCTGTATCGCCAGGTCTTCGGCAGCCTGTTTGAAGCTCGCGGAATAGGCAATGAGTGTCGGCCCCGTTTTCTTCTGAAACCCCTGCCGGAAGGTCTCGGGAAAGGCGCCAATGGTAGCTGGAATGAAAGTGTGGAAGCTCCAGTCGTGGAAATCCCATTGCTCCACGTCACCAGCACAGAGAACGTAGTCCAGTGCTCCCATGTTACTCATGATGCCGTTAATATAGAAAAACCAGTCTCTCTTAGCAGAATTCACCCCGCCATACTCTGACCTGATGCCATTTATCGAACTGACAAATCCGCCACCATGTTTGGTTTCCACCTCTGCCACTCTTTTTAAGGCATCCAGAGCCGAAGTCCCCGCGTCAACTTGAACCAGCTTGTCGAATCTTAGCTCCTGCCCGAAGTTCCGGGTAACTACTACCCTGACCAAAGCCGGGCTGACTTCTAATGACGCGGGCGGAGAAGAGCAGGAACATGAAACAGCAGTTATAATTAGGATAATGAAAGCCAATAAGCTTCGCTTCAAAGTTCCCAAGTCCTAATCACGCCTTCTTAAGACAATCACGAAGATGAATAACCCGAGTACTATCACACCTCCGATGATACCGCCAATGACAATCCAATTTGTCTGCGCAGCGGGAGGCGATGGTGGCAGTGGGGGAAGTGGGGATGGCGATGCTCCTGGTGTTGACGGCGGTATCTGCGGGGGTGCCGCTCTAACCACGAAAGGGATAGACAAGTTATCCACACTCGCGGTATATGTCCCGGGATTCTCCCTAGTTACCGCGAAAGTGACCTGCTGGCTGGCGCCACCTGCTAAGGCAATCTCTCTTGTTTCCACCTCTAAGTTATCTATCTTGAGCACAATTTTATAATTGCCAGCGAGGTCACCAGTATTGGCAACAATCGCTGAAAGGGTTACGCTCTCCCCAACCTTGGCTTCAGGCGGATGCACCGTAAGCGACCTGATGCTGAAAGCAGCTGGAAGCTGAGGCATTATTACCTTAAATGACCCCTGCAGAGTGCCAATGCCTACAGAGTGAGTGCCGGTTGTGTCACCGGTGACATTGAAACTGACCGTCTGACTTGCACCACCAGCCAGGGTTATATTCTTCGTTTGGGTGACAGCGTTATCTACTTTCAAGATTACTTCATAGCTTCCTGAAAGGTCGCCATCATTGGTTACCTGAACGCTGACGTTCACTACCTCTTTCACATTGACTTCAGGAGGAGAGACGGACAGGTTAGCAAGGGTAAAATTGGCGGGCCGTGTATGCGCCAGGGTGGTGTAGGCAGAAAAGTGGCTTACCCTGGCACTAATCGTGTTTGCCACCGGGTCAACCGTGCTTGGTAGCTCCAGCCATTTCCCGACAGCCGTATCCCACGTCGCGATGACCAGTTTCTTTTCATCAACGCCCTGGGGCACTAATGAATCGCTGTAGCTGAAGGTGAGCGTTATTGGAGGGTCAAAGCTGGCTCCGTCTGGGCCGAGGTTATAAACCAAACCAATTACGCTGGACTGTGTCGGAGGAGGGGGTGGGCTTGTCATTGGTGCTACCGTAATTTGGCTTAGAGCCTGCCCCGACGCCGTTAAACCCTTGGTTCCAGTATTGATGGATAGGATACATTTACCATCCTGTGACTGGACGCTTACTCCCTGGGTAAAGACGCCGTCGCTCCGGACAGCATGAGAGACATTGATAGTGCCCGGCGGTAAAGGGGTTGGCGTGGGAGTTGGAGTTGGAGTGGCACCTCCACCACTCCCTCCTCCACCACCGCTGCCACCGGAGGCTGTTACCTGGAAAGACCAGCTTCGGCTCGCTTGGTTGCCGCAACGGTCACGAACAGTGACGGTTACCGAATGGGTGCCAGAAGTCAATGTGGAGGCTGTGTAGCTGATATTGGAAGCACTCACCGTGGCGCTGGCGGTAACATCTATCCCATCCAGTTGTATTCTGGCAGTCGTCTGATCGATTCCGGCCGTTTTGTCCGAGTAGCTGGCACTGATGACAACGCTGTTGGAAGCAACCGTAGCCCCGGATGCTGGTGTAATACTGGATATTGTTGGTGGAGAAGTGTCCCTGGGATAGGACTTCCCCAGTAATGCCGGGATAGCATAAGCCGTCATCCACTGGGGATTTGAGCGCTGTGCCGCCGACCATTTGAAGGCACCATCAGTGTCTTGGAGGCTGAGCAGATGACCTATTGGATTGTTGCCACCTTTACGCCACTCCTCGGCAAGAGGACTTTGCCCGACACTGGTCAGGGCATTAATCACCCACGAATCAACAGCGGTGTTGGTCACACCCTCTGAGACAAAGCCACCATCGTTTTGCTGCTGCGACTTGAGGTAAGTAAGAGCCTTGACTATAACCTGCGAGGCGGGCGATTCACCAGCAGCAACCAGCGCTGTTATCGCAGCAGCGGTATTATCGGCATCGCTATTCCCTCCAACTGTCCAGCTCCAGCCACCGTCGCTGTTCTGTTTGCTGATTATAAAGCTCTTCACATTCGGGACGATTTGCGAGCCTTCCCCAATAGAGGTCAGTGCCAGTATGCCCCAGAAGTCATCATTGAGCAGGGTAGCGTCCCCCATCTGCTTGTTCTGGTAAAAGCTCAATAGCTTATCAACATAATTGATGCCGCCAAAATCACGTGGGTTCTCACAAGCCGCCACGATTGCCAGTATTGACCTCTCCCAGTCAGTCGCCTTATTCTGGTCGAGATTGGAGCTGGCATTGTCACGCAAATAGCTGATAATAGATTTATTGCCAACTGTCCAGGTATTCGGGTCCTGTCCCGCAGCAGCGATGGCCATCGCTGCCCAGGCCGAGGTAACAAAGCCGCCGATACCGCCATCAGCCTGCTGCACCTGCCGCAGGTAGTTCAGGGCCTTGGTTACTTGGATGTCCCCCGCACCCAGCGGATACGCCTGAGCCGAAAGATTCAGTTGTTTGGACTGTCCCGGCTCATATACGGCAGTCTGGTTTGCCCGCACACCGTTAACCCAGAAGGTGATTATCTTACCAACCTCTTTCTGCACGCCGGCAACAACCAGGCGGGGCGTGAAGGTCGCGGCACCACCATACTTCCCGGCCTCGGTGGTAACAAACCGTCCCCGTTCTGTGCTGTCAATCCTGGCTACGACCGTCGTGCCCACCGGCGCCGATAGATTGTTTATGGTTACATCTCCATAGAACTCCTCTGGAAGCGTAATATCAGATGCTACGGCAGGGACTGGCAGGGGCAAGACTGCCATGCATAAAAATGTCAGAAGTAAGCTAATGAGCCTTAACTGGTTGCCCAACACAGTATTTCCTCCTTATGAGCTTATGGCAGCCAGCTCTCCTGAACTTGTCATGTAGAGCCAGTAGCCCTTCCACAAAGACATTTCCCTGAGTTCACTGTGCGGGTCGCCCGACGGAGCGTTGTTTATGATGGAGACTTCATAGGTCTGTGTTGCCGCATCAAAGCCTATGAGCGTCGTCCACTTGCTTTCCACAGAGGTCAGGGCAGAGTTAGCTGAAGCCGAGGTGAAGTCAGAGAACCCGATGGCGTTCCAGCCAGAAGCAAGCTGTTTAGTCGGCGGTACCTGGCGCGGGTTGGTGTCAAATACCGGGCGTAGCTCTGCTGCCGTTGCGGAGTATATCCAGATACCTTCCAATGGCGAAACAACTGCGCTGGCTCCCATAGCTGTCCAGCCTCCGGAAGCGCTATAAACGAAGATGGAGTGTCCAGCTGTATTCACGCTGCTGAATACCTTTTGAGCAGTGTTATTATCACTGGCCAATCTCTTGGGCACTGATATGAAGTTCCAGCCCGGTTGAAGATTGAGAGGGACGTAGACAACTACCTGCTTCTGATTGGAGCGGATGAATTGGGTATAGTTGCCCTTGCTGGCATAAACCGTGTAACCGCCGGGGCTTAAAGAAATATTCAAGACCTTGCCGTTGGCATCGGCGGTATATGTGCGTGAGCCAACGTATAAAATGGCACCACTGGCGGCGCTCCAGGCCGTTCCATCATAGGACTCTACAGTAGCGGTGAAGTTATCGCTGGACGGGAGGTCATCCTTGTCTACTGAAAGCCTTAGTGGTTTAGCAGTCCAGCTGCCATAGTACCACAACACCTCGTCATTGGCAGCCAGGGTGTAATCTACAGCAGCAACATCCGGGCTTGCCCAATTTACCCGGTACATCCAGCCATTCATACCTTCGTTGGCCTCATCGGCCACCGCTTCAACAAAAGACAGCGGACCATAGGCACTGGAAACTACAAAGTTAAACCCGCCAGCTTGCGATGCCTGACTTAAAGCTCCCAGCGCTGTAGGATGGTCAATAGTGTGGGTGGTACCCTGCTTGTCGGTGATCGTTGATGTCTGGAAGGTTACCTCCCCGCTCCATATGGTCGCCGTTTTCCCTTCAACCCTTACCTTGACCGTTACCGGGGTCGCGGCGAGTACCGTTACCGCCCGCTGAAGCTGGTTGTTAGTCTCATCAGACTCAGCAATCGCTCCGGCTGAATCGACTGCCGCCGTAAGCGTATAGGCCCCGGCTGTAGCTGGATTCCAATCAAACTTGACCGATGCTGGCCAGTATGACGGGTCGTTCTTACCCAGAACCGAGATTCCGGTTTTAGTCGCAACAGCCGTGCCGTTGGCTGACAGAGTCACGGCAAAATTGCTAGCTGCAGCCTCCCCGTTATTCGCCACCACGACAGTCACGGCATTGGTCACTCCAGCGTATAGAGTGGTTACCGTTATTTGAGTCGGTTGCAGGTCTGGCTTAGCCTGTGCCAACGCTGGGGTGGCACTCATGAGACCTGTGACCGCTACCAGCAAGCAACATAGGAATCTGAATAGCTTAACCATCGATAGTGACCTCCGTAATAAACTACACTTGTTTTTAATCAACTAGTTTTGATTATACCATTACCTAATTATTGGGGTGTCAATACCCTTCCTACAATTTTGAGAATAAAAAACCGGTATGGCGAAACCACCATACCGGTCGGTTGGTTGCAGTAGCTACAACTAGAGACTAGACACTTTTCCTGCCGCTCTTTGTCAGGTCAATTATGTCATAGCTTACATTCTGTTCCTTGAGTCGAGCTATCAATGGTGAAATCATATCATCAACGCAAACAATGAGCGGATAGAGGCCACTGTGAGCGCCCTCAATAGCTGCCTCAGCCGCACCGTAGGTGTATACAAGCCCACCGGCAACCCGCTTTAGTGCAATAATGGCTTCAATACCGATAGCCCCCACCAACTCTCTGTTAGTTATTTCTTGTTTGAGTTTCTTAAAATCGGCCATCCTAGAGCCGCCCCGCTGTATGCTCGGCACTTTCAGGATGGTTACCTTGCCTGTTTCCAGCTTAACTATTCCCTCTATACTGGAGATGCCGACGTCTTCACCCGCCTTAGCTTCGAAACTGGCTATTCCCCTGGCTCCGTCGCCAACCTCTCCGGTAGCAAAAAGCAGCCCGTCTTTCATTATTAACCCTACTGACTGCCCTTTAGCCAAATTGCTCTCCGCTATTGCCGCACAGGTTGAAATATTAGTAATCGCCTTCTCTATGAAGGCATTATAGTTTCTTAGCTCTCGGAGATTCTTGATAATCCAATTGACACCCTCGATAGTAACTGCGTACTTGGAGCGGCCATCTGAAGTAAGCAAACGCTCCTGACATAGTTGCCTGATATAATCTGACACGGCTTGCGGAGTGACCCCTATTTTCTTAGCTACATCCCGTTGCTGAATATTCGGGCCACCGCTAGCTACCTCTACCAGTATCTGAAATTTGGTCGCCAAGTTCTTATTGCGCAGTATCTCTACCACGAATTCACCTCACTTGCACAATAAT
>Ga0185342_1001210_pt1 | contig 11061 bp, 9 predicted proteins | sample ConPoolayeEmetaG_FD_128045 | JGI IMG/M metagenome (GOLD analysis project Ga0185342, IMG submission 128045) | Hot spring microbial mat communities from California, USA to study Microbial Dark Matter (Phase II) - Cone Pool mat layer E metaG... ...
GTATATTGAAGTGCGTACTCAATTTCCGTATTATCCATCTTTTTAGAATAGTAGATTATTGGGTGGAGCTTCGCTTTCGCCTTGTTCAGATGTTCCACAAATTGCTTTATTCCGCCTTCGTAGCAGAATTTCTCTGATTTTCCATTTCTCTCATCTGCTATTGATATAGTTAACCCTGGATTTAAGAAGGCAAGTTCCATTAAATGTTCCTTCAGATAATCATAATCAAACTCCAATTCTCCAAATATTTCTGGATCTGGTTTGAAACGAACAACTGTTCCTCTCCTGGTTGTTGTTCCAACCTCTCTCACTGGAGATATAGGAACCCCTTTTCTGTATCCTTGAAGATAAATCTTCCCGCCGCGATGAACCTCAACTTCCATCCTCTCGCTTAGCGCGTTTACCACCGAGATACCTACCCCATGAAGCCCCCCACTTACCTTGTACGCTTTTTTCTCGAATTTTCCACCTGCGTGTAGTATAGTGGTAACAACTTCTAAAGCAGACTTTCCGCTCGAATGCATCTCTGTTGGAATACCTCTGCCGTCGTCAGTCACAGAAGCAGAACCATCTTTATTTAATATCACTTCTATATTCTTGCAGTATCCAGCGAGCGCTTCATCGATGCTGTTATCTACCACCTCCCATAGCAAGTGATGGAAGCCATTTTTTCCAGTGTCTCCTATATACATCGCAGGTCTTTTTCGCACTGCCTCTAGACCCTCTAGAATCTGAATCTGTTCTGCTGTATATTCTTCTTCTGGTGTCATAGAATAACCACTAAAACTATGTTATTTTCGGTTGCTCTTTTCGTCGATAGATACGCCAAAAATATATTGGTTCAAAGCCTTTAAATTAGTATGTTTTTTTGATTGAAATCAGCCTTCCTCGCTAAGCATCCTTACCTTTTTCTTCCACGCTTCTATAGCATCCTTAAATTTCTCCTTATTCACAAAAATTGCCGTATCGTAGGAATCGACTTTCATCGTAACATATACAAATTGGTCCCCAACCGATACGAAGCTCGCAAGTTCGCCAAATTTCATCTCTTTCGCGAGGGAGGTTAGATAAAGCCTCAACTTTAGGGTAAGTGCCGTTGCCACTGTGGGGCTCTGGTCACCTTCGAGCCACGCACCGATAATATTCTCCTTCTTTAATATAATTCCACCCTTTATCAGGCCAGCGGACACCATCTCTTTTATCAGCATAATCGGAGAAATCTTTCTTCGTTTTATGGCCATTCCTTCGAGCACGAGCCCTTCTTCAATATTTTCCTTCATGTATTTTGTAAGCGCCCATGCGCGGAGGCTTTCCGGTATAGCAATCAGGGCGGATGCATGAACTTCGTTGTGCTCCGTAAGCATTTTCACGATAGCCGCCTTCCACGCGGGCCAATTTTCATCTGCGAGTTTCTTTTTCTGCTCGAGTTTTTCTATTGCTATATCTATTCTCGATAGGTAATCGTCAAGCATCGCCCTTGAATAAACAGTCATCTTTTTTTCCAGTTCTTTAATCTTTTCTGCTGGTATGGAAGAAATAGCATCATATCCTTCGCTTACATCAAAATCCTCGGCAGCGTAATCCTTCACCATCTTTTTCAAGAGGTTTATTTTTTCTTTAAGGATTGCTATGTCCTTCAGATACGCTGCTCTCTCAGCTCTTACAGAAACTCCATATATTCTTTCCAATATTATTATCTTAATGAGATTTTCAACAGCTGAATATCCGATAACACTACCTAAAAGGATGAGCGCAAACCCTGCGAACGCCCATGGTTCTGAAATAATGTAATAGAAGGAATTGATGAAGGTGAGGTGTTGGAGTGGAGGAGGTGTAAGGAACAGCGAGATATAAAAACCTACAATGAGCAGGAAAAGCGCTGCAGCTCCGTCTATCTGCCATCTTACCCGCACCTTGCCGAATGCTACCTTTATGCCGTGCGCAACCCCGGCGCCGGAAATAGAAGCGATTATTAGGTTTACAGCAAGAACTAATATTGTATAGATGAAAAATATGAAAATAAAAGTAAAACCAATAGCAAAACCAAGAGAAATAGGATAGTTGTTTGTAATCCCATAGAATAAAACAAAGAGAGAGTTGGTTGGTCCTAGCACAGAAAGATCCAGGGTTTTTATAGTTATTGCGGGGGCGACAAAACTGTCTGCAACTTCTTCAGGAGGTTTATCAGATGAAAATTTATAATATAGGATATAACCTGCATCGGATGCTTTTGATGAAGACCATCCAACTATCACCTTGCCGCCATTTACTGCTGAGGTTATACTTTGATGGGACGAAAGAATGTTTGGATTAGAAACAACATTAACAGGAATAACATCTTCCACAGCTATCCCGTTCATATTGCTTCCTAAATCTTCTTTGAGTAATGGTTCAACTTCTAGGGTGACTATGTAGTTATAGCCAGTCACCTCTGTACTGAAATTACCTACCTTCTTGCTTGCGTTTACTATGTTTCCTATTCCATAGTTCGCATGCGGGCACAAGTTTAGTTTTGGGTGGAATATTAATGGGTTTGCATTTATCGATGCGATCTTTGCTGTTATCTCCCTTAGTTTTCCAAGATAAACGTTTTTCTCATCCTCTGATGCAGTTCGCAATCTTAAAACAAGATTTCTCGCTTCAAAAACAGCGTTGTCGATATCATGTGCATCCTGTATAAAGTACAACATGCTTCCTCCAAGGACATCTTGATATTCGGAAGCTATTTTTTTGCAGGTCATAGAATTTGCAGAACATAAATTTGCGCACGTCCTTACATCTATGCAACTGATGCTTGGTATTCCTATTTTGTTCGCGCAGAAATTTTCATCTATCTTTTTTTCACGTGAAAATGTTTCTAGATAACCATCAGTTTCAAGGAGAGATAAGTCTGTCAGAAATTCGTATGAGGTATAACGCGCTGATGTAACCGTGCTAACTGAAAGCCTTCTCTTTATCTTTACATTCTGTTCGTTTATCTCAGAAAATTCGTAAACACCATAATCAAATATTCCATCGCCATCTATATCCACAAGTTCTCTCGACTGAATGATCTCTTTCTTTACTGGTGCTATTCTATTTTCCGTAATACAGCCAAAGGATGTGAATAATAAAATTGCAAGAAATATTGCAAGCATCGAACGCGTCATGCTGAGCAATGGAGAATGAAGTTTAAAATATTAGCGTTTTAATAATTTGAAATTGAAATAGAATTAAAGTGAAGTGAATGGGAGGTAAGATAAATGTACGAACACACGAAGGAAGAATACGAACGATTTAAGGCATGGGGAATGCTCACAAGTTTGGACCTTATCGAATGCGACCCGAAAAAGGTTGAGAGTAAAGAGACAATAGAAAAATGGATAATAGACCTCTGCGAGCTTATTGACATGAAAAGATATGGCGAGCCGCATATCGTCTATTTTGGAGAGGATCCGAGGGTAAGCGGATATTCAGCATTTCAGCTTATAGAAACCTCCGCTATAACAGGGCATTTCGGTATTGGACCGACAGGAAAGAAAGGGTACGCATATATCGACATATTCAGTTGCAAGCACTTCGACCCCTATAAGGCCGCGGAATTTACAAAGAAATGCTTCGACGCAAAGGATTACAAGATAAATACTATATATCGAAAGGCTTCTTTCCAGGAGGAAAGCGAAACAGAAAAGGGTAGAGCGATATCTATTGGAATAAAGAAACTACTGGAAGATGTCAAAACTCCATACCAGCATCTTCAGATTTTTGATACTGTTTATTTTGGGAAGATGCTTGTCCTTGATGGCGCGATAATGCTAACTGATTACGATGAATTTATCTACCATGAAATGATAGCGCATGTCCCACTGCTCGTTCACCCAAATCCAAAACATGTGCTTATAATCGGTGGTGGAGACGGTGGTGTTGTTCGAGAAGTGGCAAAGCATAAAACTGTTGAAGAGATTCACTTGTGCGAGATAGATAAGGTAGTAGTTGATATGTGCAAAAAGCACTTCCCGAAGGTAAGCTCTGCGCTTTCAGATAAACGTGTGAAGATATTTTACGAAGATGGTTCGAAATTCATAAAGGAGCGCAAAGGGTATTACGATGTAATAATAGTAGATTCTTCAGACCCAGTAGGTCCTGCTGTTCCTCTATTTAAAGAGAATTTTTACAGGGATTTGAAGGACGCGACAACGGACGACGGCATAATAGTAACACAATCAGAGTCTATGTTCTATCATAGGGAACTGCTGAAAGAGATGTCAGAATTCAACAGACGGCTTTTCCCCATCTACAAGTACTATCACGCAAATGTGCCGACATATCCGAGTGGTGTGATAGGATTTTCGTTCTGTTCAAAGAAATACGACCCAATGAAATTCGATGAGAAGCGCGCCGCTCAGCTGAAAGGGCTACAGTACTACACTCCGGAAATCCATCGCGCTGCTTTTGCTTTGCCGAAATTCTTCAAGGACTTAATAAAGGTATGATTTATCTGAACGGTCGTGCATCCCTTCTGAGCGGTCTTAGGGAGCTGCCGAGCAAAATTGAAAGTTTACTCTTTATGTTTTCCATTTCTTTTGGATCCATGGCAGCGCAGAGATCTGCTTCTATCAGTGCCGCAGGGTAAGCATAATTCTCACTTATAGAAGAAAGGGAGCGGATAATTTCTGGTATCTCTTTAGCGTTGTTGCCATTCAAAAATTCTATACGAAGCGGAAGGTCGCGTTCCGAGGACTTTATGTAGAAGCAATATACCTCGCCATGTTTTTTTAGCTCAGCGATGGTAGGGGTGTCTTCCTCTGCGTATGGAAAGATGCATGTTCGCTCCCCTTTTTTAAGGAGGAAATTTGCAAAGCGGCTATCGGATAAGTCTGGTTCGTTTATGCCAAGGGCATTCACAAGCCTCTTGCTTCTCGTGTCTTTTATCACTCCTATAAGCGCACAGTTATTCTTGCATCCTTCATAGAGCTTTGCGTAGAGAGCGAGAACTTCAGCATACTCTGGATAGATTATGCTATCCTTTTTTGGTATGTCATTTGGCAGCGGCAACAGCGAGCCATCGAAAAGGAGGACGTCCGGTAAGAAATTTTCAATCGCATCTATGGCGGTTTTTATCTCCATTTTAAGTCGAAAGAGTGAGGCGTGCACTTGGGATTCGTGTTCATCGAGCCCAAATCTTGCATCCAAGGTTGGAGGTGGAAATTTCTGTGGAAAATAAGTATATGACAAGAGTTTGGAATTTGAATACTTAAAATTTACTGCAAGTGCCTTTCCGATTAGTATATCGACACCATGAAGCCTCTCAGCAAGAAGACCGCCGTCTATGGCACATACGGAGTAATTTATATCACTTGCATTGGTAGTAAGGTAAAGGTCTTTTTCAAATGCGCCATTTATCGAATGCTTATTAGATTCTCTGAGTTTTCTTGCTATGTTTTTTATTTTCTCTTCGCTAGATTTAATTGCATAAGCAATCTCTGAGAGCTCTGCCATAGAAAAAATTTTGTTGTATGTTTTTAAATATCTATATTCAAGAACATAGCATGGCTGTGTTCTCAAATATTGATATAGAAAGGTTCATTAGAGATGGTAAGATAAGGATAAGACCACTAAAAAAGGATCAGATAGGCCCGGCGAGCATTGACCTAACACTCAGTGATGAATGGTACATCTTCAAAAATAAATACCGCGAGGGGATTGTTGATCTGAAAAAAATCAATTACAAAAAGGTGCATAAAAGGATCAAGGCTAAGAGCATCACCCTTGAGCCTGGGGAGATGTGCTTAGGAAAAACGGTAGAGAGAATAACACTCTCTTCGAATATAATTGGAAAACTTGAAGGAAGAAGCAGATACGCGAGGATGGGCCTGTCTATACATATCACATCATCTATAGTGCAGCCAGGAAGCGACAACCGACAAGTTCTTGAGATAGTTAATCTCGCACCTTTTACTATAACACTTCATAGCGGTATGAGGATATCGCAGATAATATTCGAAGAATTGAAAACTCCAACTTCAAAACCGTATGCAAAATATGGTAAAATAGCGAGGGTGCAATAGGTGAAAAAAGAAAATATTTCCGCGTGGCTCCTTGCGCTTGCAATTGTTTTGATCATTTTTATGATTGTATCCGTCTATCCTCTGGTAAATCTGTATAGTCCGTATGAAGGTGGAGAAACCCATTTCGAGCAGAAGGAATCTTCGTTATACAAGAATACAAATTTAACCCTTAAAGATGGAGAACGCTATGTCTATAATTTTTCTAATGGCTATGAAACCGGCAATATAACGTTTCTTGTGGAGAAGAAAAAAACGTGCACTAGCATAACCCCAAAAGAGATAGAAGGAGCTGGGGTATGCCTTGGATTGGATGGCACTGATAAGAAGGGCTCAAACGTAAGTGTAGGAAACGGATATATTTTTATGTTTAAACCTTGGATGTTGGCGCTTAATGATACTTGGAAATGGAACGTTACTGTTTATGCAGTTATAAACAAAACAGAGACGCATGCCTTTGATATAACATACAGGATAGTTAGAATTGATGTGATAAAGGGAAGGAAAACGTATGTTGTTGAGATAAAAATTGGTGATGAATTATCTTCGTACGAATGGGTTGATGCAGAAAAGAGAGTACTTGTTAAGGAAATGACTGGAGAGACGATTATAGAATTGATCGAAGGACTTACTTAGATTCCTTCTTAAGAACAACAAGCGGTATTACCTTCTTCTCAAGCTCTTGCTCAGCTATCGTCATTACATCTGCGTCTTTCTCTACCTTTAGGAGCGGAGGGGCGCCATGCGCAAGCTGAAGTGCCCTAGCGCCTATTATTCGTGCAAGCTCGTATTTTGTAAGCTCCATAAAATTCCCCTATTGCTAAACGATCAGGAAAAATATAATTCTTTATAAAACAATATAAACATTTCCCTTCTTTCCGACCGTCAATCCTGTTTCACCTGAGAAATTGAATGTCTTCGCATACCCCTTTACTATCTTTATCTTCATTTGAGGTTTCAGCCATTGGCCCCTGCCATCGAATAAATAGACGACACCCTCATTTCCTCTTTCATCTGTTACAATCGCTCTTGTAGCGATAGCTATTTGTTTTGCAGTCTTTTTGTATTGTATAGATTCGACTTCTTTTACAAGCAGTAGATCTGTATTTATATTTCTCATACCGTCAGTGATCTTTGTTATATCTGTTATCTTTCTTTCTCTGAATCTTTCGCGAGCTATCATAAACGCAAGCTTTATGTCCTTTTCAGCCTGGATAAGCATCCTTTTCATCTCGCTGTGCATTACGTCTTCATCTCCGTTTGAGAGCATCATTGTCTCGTATGCCCTCTTAAAGAAAGAGTCTGGAAGGTTCTTCTCTGCCTTATCATCTTCTTTGGTTTCAACAAAGTCGCGCTCTTCTATCTCTTTTATTTCTAATGATACAATGTCTGTCTTCCTCTCCTTTGTGCCGACTTCGTCCAAAAAGACGACCTCCTCTCTTTTCTGCGGCTGAGCGTCTATAAACTCTGCCTCATGTGCTATTGGTTTTGTATTTTCATCCTCAGCGCACTGGTCTACTATTTTTGCATCATTATCAACGATTGGCCCTGTTGCTGGCGCTTCTTTCTCGTTTATTCCAGAAACAGCCTCAAGATAGCTTGTAAGGAACTCCTGTATGACCTCTTTGCTGTGCCGCTCGTCAACTATTCTTCCCCGGCTGCTCGCATTTCTGTAGATCTTCTCAATTGTTGGCATCATCTTTGCCTTGACCTTCTCTGCCTTTTCTTTACCAAGTCTTTTTTCAAAAAGGCTCGTAATGGGTGAAAGTATTTTTTCCTTTTTATCGAGCATGCAGACCTTTTCATCCTTTTCTTTATCTTTTTTCACTCCCCTCCCGAAAAGCTCTGCGAATGACATCACATCTGCTTCTTCTTTTTTCTTTTTCTCAAGTATCTCTTGCACCTTCTTTCTTACCTCTGCCTGTTTATCATAACTGAGCTCTATAAGCGCGAAGATCGCTGCCGGGTCGTCAAGTTCTGCGAGAGACTCAGCTGCCTTCAACCTTACTTTAGGATCTTCATCAAAAGTAAGCGAAACGAGTTTGTTGATATCGTTTTGAACCGTCTCCATTAGAATCCCCTTCCACCACATGAATTTGCTACGATAAATATTTAAAACAGCCTTACGTTTTCGGTTTGCCCAGAATTTTCTCTATTGCATTTAGACACTTATCTAACCATTCCATTTCGAAATTTCCCATGTGCGCTATCCGCAGTCCATTATCTTTGTAGATGCCGCGACAGCTTACTATCTTTATTTCAAATTCGTTCTCCAGCCTCTCCTTTATGGTCTTTGCCTGCTCAGGACTCTCACAGATGAAACCCGTTACGGTATTCGACTCGAAGCCCTTTTCCGCAACAAGCTTGAAGCCAATTTCAACGAGCCTTTTTCTCACGTGCGCTGCTGCATCTGCATGCCTTTTTACACAGGCTGGCAATCCGCCCTTTTTATCTAAAACATCGAACGCTGCTTGAAGTGCCCAGTAGAGGCTTATCGCTGGCGTGTTTGGTGTTTGCCTATCCTTTTCGAATCTCTTCTTATGCTTTCTCAAGTCAAAGCAATAGCTTGGAATGAAATCGCGCGACATGAAGCGCTCCACCGCCTCCCTGCTCAAACCAATAAGCGCCATCCCTGGAGGAGCAGCTATCCCTTTCTGACTTCCTGTGACAAATCCATCAACGCAAAATTCCTTCATATCGAATTCCGTTCCTGGCCATGCTGATATCCCGTCTATAATTGTTATCATTCCTTTTGATTTTGCATATCTGCAAATCTCCTTTACATGGTTTCTTATTCCATACCCAGTCTCATTATAAACCATCACGAGGACATCAGCGTTGCTCTCATCAATTGCAGTCTTCGCTCGTTCTAAATTCCATCCTCGTGCTCCCTCTGCTGGATGTGCATCTGTATTTGTGTACACCCTAACTGTCTCGACAAGCTTTTCCCCAAATTCTCCATTCGGAAAACAGACTGCCTTTTCCTCCCTTATGCAGAGGTTCGCAACAAGGGTTTCAAGCCCAACAGCACCAGAACCAGTAAGAACATACGCCTCCTCAGAGTTGAAATATTTCCTTAGCCGAGTGCAAAGGTTCTCATAAAGTTCGCTAAATTCCTTGCTCCTGTGCGTTATCATCTCCTTTGTCTGCGCCATCCTTATCTCTTCAATGATAGGGACAGGACCGGGTGTTAGAAGAATTTTGCTCATGTAGGCATATTAGAGTAGCAGAGTAATAAATATTACGTTCCGGAGAATTCTGAGGATTCAACAAGCTTACCAGAACGCACGAATCAGCAAAAAGAGGACTTAGCTCTCTCGCCGCGCAGTAAAATTTTTAAACACGTGCATGCACATATAATAACATAGAGTAGGTGGGTACGTGCAGAAATTTGCAATAGAAAAATATCCTAACCCACAAAGGGCAAATGAAGAAAATAAAAGGCTGAGAGCAAAGCCGTTAGTGGAATTATTCAGAGGAATCGGCCGGCGAATAATGCCGCAGAGTCAACAGGAGGCTGGAGTTGTGCAGGCTGTTGCTCAGTCGGTTAAAGAGAATGGAAAGAGGGTTGAAATCCCATCCCAGTTAGCACAGCTGCAAAGGCCATGGTTTGAGGGCAGGAAGGTGGATGACGAAATAGAAAAGCGTATTAGATTCGGTAGTAGAATTTTTTACTCTGGGAGTGGATGGTATATTTGTAAATGGCGAAGCGGTGCTGATGGAACGATAGAGGCGATACCAATAGATGAAAGGACTGCGCAACGCTTTGCAGAAGTCGCACGCGATGAATACTTTCCTGATGTAAAGGACAAAGAGACAGCCAAGAGAGCGTGCGAAAAACTTAGTTCATTTCTTTCTGAAAGAGGAGTTGAGCTGAAAACTAGCTATGTCGGGATTCCTCATGAAGAACTTTTCGAACTGACGCTTTCAATACTCAAAATACTTCCAGACCACCATTTTGGCCACGAACACTTTAAGGTGCTAAAACTTGGTGGTTGGGGTAGCGGAAACTACAAAAGCTCACTGTGCTCTGCGTACTATGATTCAATAGTCCATCTATTTACATTCGCTATTGATGGCCCGAGAAGAAACTACATGGCGTTGCTCCTCCATGAGATAGGTCATTCGTTTGTAAATTTAATCAATGAGGCTGATCTTGAAAGGCTTGGCGAACTTCACCGTAAAATACCTAAGATAGGGGTTGACTATCTCTATGGCGAAAGAAGCCGTATAAACCGTCAGCAGGATGCCCTGAACGAATTCATTGCAGAGAATTACATGCACTATGTAACACAAGGAAAGAGACTTTCGAATTTTATATGCTCACTCGAACCTCAGCACCAGGAGATGTGGAATGAGCTGCTCTTGGTTTACCAAAAGTATTTTGGTGGAAGGATCTATATATAACACACTTTTGCTTGGAAATTCAAATCTTTCCTATTCCTTGAGTTTCGCATTTTTTAATTGGTATTTCTCCCTTAGGCAGTTTCCATTTTATCGGTTCCTTCTCATTCAATGGATTCGAAGGCTCCACCTTTTCCTGCTCCACCTTTTCCTTAATCAGAGCAGTAAGAGAATTAAGCTTCTCTATTAGTCCCTCTTTTTCCTTCACCAAATACCAGTCTTTCCCTTTTTTGCGGAATTCTGCCCTATACATTTTCAAGATCAGATCAGTAGTATTTCCTATCATAGAAAGTGCAGCCTTGTAATCCTTCTCTTCGAGCTTCTTATTCACGAAATTTTCAACGATTTCTTCAAGTGCCCAAGCAGCCCCCCTTCGCACATCCCCATTCTCATCTTTCAATGCATCAATCAAAACAGGAACTGCTCTTATATCTTTTAGAAAACCGAGTGCCGCTGCTGCCCCGTGGCGTTCTTCCCGTCTTTTTCCATTCTTCAGCATTTTAATAATCGTTTCAAACTGTTCATCATTTACTCCGATTTTTTCAAGTGCCTCAGCAGCCTCCCTTCGCACAAACACATGCTCATCTTTCAATGCATCAATCAAAGCAGGAAC
>Ga0185342_1001215_pt1 | contig 11006 bp, 6 predicted proteins | sample ConPoolayeEmetaG_FD_128045 | JGI IMG/M metagenome (GOLD analysis project Ga0185342, IMG submission 128045) | Hot spring microbial mat communities from California, USA to study Microbial Dark Matter (Phase II) - Cone Pool mat layer E metaG... ...
GGCTATTAAAGGTCAAAAAGCCTTCAAGGGGACTCTCGTTGAGCGCCTGGTCATCATCGGCCTGGATGGACTCGAACCGACGCTCACGGAAAAATTCATGGCCGAAGGGAAGATGCCCAACTTGGCTCGGCTCAAGACCGAAGGAACATACCGCCGCCTGAAGACGACGACTCCGGCGATCTCACCCGTTGCTTGGTCCTCGTTCATGACGGGCTCAGAGCCGTCGAAGCACAATATTTTCGATTTTCTCAGCCGCGACCCGAGAACCTATCTTCCCGGGCTGTCTTCGGCCCGAATCGGCAAGCCGAAAAAAGTCCTTCCCCTCGGAAAATACCGCCTGCCCCTTTCCAAGCCGGAAATTAAAGGTCTGAGGAAAAGCATTCCTTTTTGGAAAATCTTGGGAAAAGCCGGCGTTTTCAGCACCGTCCTCCGTGTCCCGATCACCTTTCCGCCGGAAAAATTCTCGGGTCATCTCCTTTCCGGCATGTGCGCTCCCGACCTCAAAGGGAGTCAGGGGACGTTTTCCTTCTATACAACGGACCGGGCAAGAATTCAAAAACACGAGGGCGGAGTCTCGATTCCCGTCGAGGTCAACGGAAATCGGATCGAAACGTTTATCTCCGGTCCCGAAAATTCTCTGGTCGAAAACGGGGCTGAAATCCGGATTCCTCTGCGAATCACTCTCCACCGAGAAAAAAAGACGGTTGAGCTTGAATTTTCAGGAGGTCGAGCTGTCCTTCGCCAGGGCGAATTTTCTCCCTGGATAAAATTGGCCTTCCGACCCGGGCTGGGGATTAAGATCAGGGCGATCGCCCGTTTCTATCTCCAATCCCTCGAACCTCATTTTGAAATGTATATGACTCCCCTGAACATCGATCCCGAGAAGCCCGCCCTTCCGATATCGCACCCGTTTGTTTATTCTGTCTATCTGAGCAAACTCCTGGGAAGCTTTATTACTCTCGGCGAAGCGAACGACACCTGGGCGTTGAACGAGGGCGCCCTCGGGGAAAGGGCTTTCCTCGATCTGACTTATAAGAATCACCTCGAGTGGGAGGCGATGCTGTCGAATGCCCTCGAGAAAACCCAAAAGGGAGTTGTCGTCTGCGTATTTGAAACTACGGACAGCATCCAGCACATGTTCTGGCGTTATTTGGATGAGCAGCATCCGGCCAATGCGATCGTGCGGTCCGAGCTCGACTCCAGGGTGATCGAAGATCTCTACCGCCGCATGGACGATCTCGTCGGAAGAGTCCGCTCGCGCTTGGATTCCCGGAGTGCTCTCATTGTCATGTCCGATCACGGATTCAAGTCCTTCCGCCGCGGCGTGAACCTGAATTCCTGGCTCTATCTCAACGGCTATCTCGGTCTTAAGGAAGGAAAGGAAGAAAGCGCCGAATGGTTCAGGGATGTCGAATGGGGTTCGACGAAAGCCTACGCTCTCGGCCTGGGCGGAGTCTATCTCAACCAGAGAGGAAGAGAAGCAAACGGGATCGTCGCCCCTGGAGAAGAAACTAAAACTCTCAAGGCCGAGCTCATCCGCCGGCTCCGCGGTCTTCGGGATGAGGAGAGCGGAGAAACGGCGATTACCGAAGTCTATGATCGGGACGAAATCTATTTCGGTCCCTATAAAGAGAATGCTCCCGACCTGATCATCGGGTATAACCAGGCTTATCGAGCTTCCTGGGACTCCGTCACCGGAAAAGTCAACGGCCGGGTCTTCGATGACAATATCAAAGCCTGGAGTGGTGACCACTGCATCGACCCGTCCCATGTTCCGGGTGTCTTCTTTTTCAGCCGGGCCATCCAGGTCAAAACTCCATCGATCACGGACATTGCGCCGACGGTCCTCGACCTCTTCGGCCTTCCTGTTCCGGCTCACATGGATGGGCACTCTCTTCTGGCCGAAGCAAAATCTCGACCGGAAAAAAAAGGAGCGTCGAAATGACAATATTCAGGCGACGCGATTTTCTAAAATATGCCCTGGCAGCATCTGCCGCCGTGGCCGTCGGCGGCTCGAGTTCTCCGGTTATTCGGGCGCTGGGCCGGAAAGAGACCCCCCTAAAGCTTCTGATCCTGGGTTTTGACGGCCTGGATCCCCGGCTTCTCGGCCGCTGGATGGAAGAGGGCAAGCTGCCGGCGTTCCGCCGGCTCATCGGGCAGGGCGGTTTCCGTCCCTTGCGCACAAGCCTTCCTCCTCAGAGTCCCGTCGCCTGGTCGAATTTCATCACCGGGACCGATCCTGGAGACCACGGGATTTTCGATTTCATGCATCGTGATCCCCGAACCTATATTCCCGTTTTTTCTGCTTCCTTGGCGACTGAGGCCAGAGCGACGGTCAAGCTCGGAAAGATGGTGTTGCCGCTTCGCGGCGGAGAGGTCAAGAACCTGCTCCGGGGAAAAGCCTTCTGGCAGGTTCTTGAGGAGTACGATATCCCGGCCACGGTCTTCAAAATGCCGGCCAATTATCCTCCCCTTCCAACCCGGCAGAAAACCCTTTCCGGCATGGGAACGCCCGATATCAAGGGGTCCTACGGTATTTTCAATTTCTACACCACCCGGCCGATGACCATCAATCAAACAATCGGCGGCGGCCGCATCCATCAGGTGTATCTCATCGGCAACCGAATCGAGGCTCGGCTTCCCGGCCCGGTGAACACATTTCGAAAAGACCGACCGGAGGCGGAAATCGACCTCAAGATTTTTGTCGACCCGGTTCATCCGGTCGCCAAGATTGTCCTGCCCGACCAGGAATTCCTGCTCAAGGAAAGAGAATGGAGCGGCTGGAAGCGAGTTCACTTCGACCTCATCCCGACGCAAAAAGCGAGCGGCATCTGCATGTTCTACCTCAAGGAAATCCGGCCCGAGTTCAAGCTCTACGTGACTCCCATCAACATCGACCCGGCCGAGCCGGTTTTGCCCATCTCCACTCCTCCGGGTTACGCCCGGGAACTGGAGCGGGTTTTCGGACCCTTCTTCACCAAGGGGCTGCCGGCCGACACGAGCGCCCTGGATCACGATATCCTGGATGAGGGCGAATTCCTCGAAATGGACGACATGATCCTCGAAGAGCGAGAAAAGTTCTTCGATTTTGAACTGGCCCGGTTCGATTCGGGACTCCTCTTTTATTATGTTTCGAGCACGGACCAGAGGCAGCACATGTTCTGGCGGCTGCACGATGAAACTCACCCTGGATTCGACCCTCAACTGGCCTCGCTTTACGGCCGGACGATCGAGAATATCTACATCGCGGCCGACCGGATCCTCGATCGAGCGATGCAGAAAAGCGACAAAAACACGATCATTCTGGCGATGTCCGACCACGGGTTCAATCCCTTCCGGCGCACCTTCAACCTCAACACCTGGCTTCTCGAGAACGGCTATCATCGACTGCGCAATCCTTTCCGAAGGGAAGAAGGCGAACTCTTCGCCAACACCGACTGGTCAAGGACGAAAGCTTACGCCATCGGCCTGAATGGTCTCTATATCAATCAGCGGGGCCGGGAAGCGGAAGGCATTGTCGATCCCGGCGCAGAGAGCAAGAATCTAATTCATGAGATTGCCGCTAAGCTCGATCAGGTCGTCGATCCCCTGACCGGCCAGCGAGCTGTCCGGCGGGCGTTTGTTGCGGCCGAGGCCTACCGCGGCCCTCACCTTGAAAATGCTCCCGACATTGTCGTCGGATTCAACGAAGGCTACCGGGTTTCTTGGGAATCCCCCCTCGGCAGGTTTTCCAGGAATGTCTTCGATGATAACGGCGAAAAATGGAGCGGCGATCATATGGGAGCGCCCGAAATCATGCCGGGAATTCTCGTCGCCAACCGAAAAATTGTCACCGAATTTCCCGCTCTTTATGACATCACCGCCACCATCCTCAAGGTTTTCGGCGTCCCGAAACCTGAAGAGATGATCGGCGAGCCCGTTTTTTAGGAGGAACCATGGGCCGAGCGAAAGTCAAACTGGATAAAGACCTGCTGGCCAAAGTCAAGAAATACTCGGAACTCGCCGGCTATTCGTCGGTGGAGGAATTCATTACCCATTGCCTGGAGAAAGAAATCGGCCAGCTCGGCGAAGCGGATTCGGAAGAAGAGATCAAGAAAAAGCTCAAAGGGCTGGGATATATTTCCTGATCGGCCGGAAGGGCTCTGGCCTTTATCCCGAGTTCCGAGCTCTGAGAGGTTCTAAGAAGAGTCATGACGGCAGTCGTCAATTCGGCCCTCAACCGATTTTTCGATTTTCTTTTTTCCCCTTTTCAATCACTTGATCCCTGGTTCGGGATGCTCGCCCTTTCCGCCTTGACCGCCGGGCTGATGCTTTTTGTTTATCGCCATTTCTCCAACCAGGCAGCGATCAAAACGACGAAGAATCGGATCAAGGCCCATTTGCTCGAGCTCCGCCTGTTCAAAGACAACCCCCGTGCCACCTGGAGCGCCCAGGCCCAGATTCTCCTCTGCAATTTCCGCTATCTGGGATATTCCCTGCGGCCGCTGGCGGTGATGTTCATCCCGCTGCTTCTGGTTCTCGTCCAGCTCCATTTCCGGTTCGGATATGAATCCCTCCAGGTCGGAAAACCGGTTATCCTCAAAGTCAAGCTGGCGGATTCCGCCAGGACGATGAAAATCGAAGCTTCGTTGAAGGCTCCTTCTTTTATGGCCGTTGAAACTCCCCCGCTGCGGCTTGAACAGGAAGGAGAGATCAATTGGCGTCTCCGGGCCCTCTCACCGGGCCAGGGACTTATCCATGTTCTCCTTGACGGAAACGATTTTGAAAAGACGGTCATTGTCGCGGCAAAATCGATCCGCCGAATTTCAACCCTCAGGGTTCGGAAATCTTTTTTGCCTGAACTTCTTTACCCCTCGGAAAAGCCTCTCCCTCGATCTTCTTCTGTCGAGTCCATCGAGATCGGCTATCCGGCTCGGAAAATGACCTTTTTCGGCCTGCGCCTTCACTGGCTGATCGTCTTCTTTGTCTTTTCGCTCTTTTTCGCCCTGGCTCTCAAACGGCCGTTTAAAGTTGAAGTCTAAGCGGAAAGGGGCCCCCGCGTCCACGAAGATCGAATCGTTCAGAAGGGAGTGGCTTCGCCTTTTCGGTCGCGACATTCATAACGGGACGCGTGTTTTTCTCCGCAATGATCATCCCGGAGTTTTGCGGCCGTTTCCATCATAAGCCGAGATATCCAAAAAACCGTGTCCCGAGAGATTGAAAAGAATGACCGTCTCCCGGCCGGTCTCTTTGGCCTTGAGCGATTCTTCGATGACGGCGGCGACGGCGTGAGCCGACTCCGGGGCCGGAAGAATCCCCTCGGCTTTCAAAAACAGGCGGGCTGCCTGGAAGACATGATCCTGGCCGTAAGCCCGCGGCTCGACGATTCCCTGATCGACAAGATGGCTCACCAGCGGAGCCATGCCGTGATAGCGGAGTCCTCCGGCGTGGATGGGCGAAGGGACAAAATCCATTCCCAGAGTATGCATGAAAAGAAGCGGGGTAAGCCCGACGCTGTCGCCGTGGTCATAGCGCAATTCGCCCCGGGTTAAGGTGGGGCACGCCTCAGGTTCGACGGCGATGAACCGGATATCTGTCCCCTGCCGCAACTTGCGGCCGACGAACGGAAATGAGATTCCGGCAAAATTCGACCCTCCTCCGACACAGCCGATGACCACATCAGGCTTGGCCCCCATCTCGCTCAATTGAGCTTCGGCCTCGAGCCCGATCACGGTCTGGTGCAACAAAACAGCGTCAAGCACCGAACCGAGAGAATATTTTGCTCCGCGGCTGCTGACCGCTGTTTCCACAGCCTCAGAAATAGCGATTCCCAGACTTCCCGGGTGGTCGGGGTCGGCTTCATAATATTTCCCGCCGGACCGGGTCAGCGGGCTCGGGCTCTCGACAACCGAAGCGCCGAAAAGTTCCATCATGATCCTCCGGCCCGGCTTCTGCCTGAAGCTCGCTCGAACCATGAAGACCTTGATCTGAAGTCCGAAGACGGATCCAGCGTGAGCCAGGGCTGAACCCCACTGTCCGGCGCCGGTTTCAGTCGCCAATATCTCCACGCCTTCGCGGGAGGCAAGGTAAGCCTGCATCAGAGCCGTATTGCTCTTGTGACTGCCGCATGGCCCGGCTCCTTCGTATTTATAAAAGATTCGGGCCGGCGTCTCGAGAGCTTCCTTCAGCCCGGAAGCGTAGATCAGAGGCGTCGGCCGGTAAACGGAGAAGGATTTGAGGACCTCTTCGGGGATGGGGACATCTCGCGACGTCTCCGTTTCCTGGAGAACCAATCCTTTAGGAAAAATCGGCTCGAGTTCCTCAGGCTTTAAAGGCTGGCCAGTCCCTGGATGAAGCTTCGGTTTTGGAAGCTCTTCGAGGTCGGCTTTAATGTTGTAAAAATTCTTGGGCAGGTGTTTTTCCGTTCTTGAAGAAAACCTGTTCATCGTAACCTCCTTGATCAGAATGAAAGAAAGAATAGATTGAATAAGGGGTTAAAAAAATGGATTCAGGTAGATTTCTGGGCGGAGGAACCCGCCCACCAGAAGGGAAGAACGGCCCAATTTAAGATTCGCGACTCGGCCGTTTGACGCATGCCTCTATTTTAGGAAAAAGCGTCCGGATGTCAAGTTTTTTTTCGGCGAGACCGAATTCTTTCAGTTGGACGAATCAGAATCCGGGCCAGAAGCTGAATTGAAAGTACCAACCTTTGTTCGACCGATCGAACGGCTTGACGTAGTTGACTCCGACCACAAGGTAGCCGAAAACGTTCATCCGGAGACCAAGACCGCCGCTCGAAATCGCCTTCCGGGTTCCGCCCAAAAAGACCGGCTTAGCCTGTTCGCCGGTAAAGACATCCGCTCCCCAGGCGACGCCCCAATCATAGAAGGCGACCATATCGACGGGCAATATGCCGTAGAATCCTTTGCCGATGCCGAGGACACGGAAAAGGGGAAACCTGAGCTCGAGGTTGCCGACCAAAATTTTGCTGCCGAAAAGGCGCGCCTGATCAAAAGATTCCCCTTCGAACTCGGCGTAGGTGAAGGAGCCGTAATCATAGCCGCGGACAAAGGTCTCATAGCCGAGATAGAGCGGCCAGAGACGGGGATCGTCGGCGTCGCGGCCGTAGCGGCCGTAGTGGAGGGCACGGAAAGCCAGGGTGAAGGGCTTTGCCGGCATGACATATTTTCGATAATCGGCCATGAACGTGTGATAGCGGAGAGAACCGATGGTCGGCGTGTATTCAAGGATGTAGCTCTGGCCGATGATCGGGGCTGTGGCGCCGAATAACGCGCTGTCATAGACGAGGGCCAGAGTCGTGTAGGCGAAGCTGATGCTGTCGGCCGAGGGCTGGGGAATCGTATCCCGATAAAGCTGCGTCCCCGTATAAGCATCATAGATATAGGTGACATACTCCCGGTCGAAATCGATGTATTGAAAACCCGCATAGACCTCCACCCGTCGGACCTGATTGAACGGATAGGCCAGAAAAACGGAAGCCTGATAGTTGATCTGCCAATAGAGATCCTCCTGTTCGATGATGACTTCCTGTCCGTCGATGATTCCATAGTTGACGCCGTAGCCGCCGTAAAAAACATAGGGGATCCGGCCGATCGCTCCGCCCCAGTTCAACCTTCGCTGAGAATTCTGGTAGCTGAGGATCCCGGTCAAATCCTTGAAGCGCGAAGTTGATTGGACAACCGTGCCCAGCGTATGGTAGCCGAGCATGTCGGTCCAGAAAAGGCCGACCCCACCTCCCGTGTATGTGCCGAACCGATCGACTCCCACTCCAACCTGAGGTGGCGCCACATAATCCAGGGTCAACTTGGGCTTGTATGAGGACTCGGCGAATTCGACTTGCTCGGGGAGCCCGAAGAGCGGGTTTTTCAGCAGGCCGAGGAGAGCGCCGCTCGGTTGCTCCCGCGGGGGCAAAACGGAAAGAAGTTTGCCGCCGAATTGCACAATTTCTGCCTTCCCCAAGAGCGGTTCTCCCGGTTCGACGGCAAAAATGCTGTATTTTCCCTGGTCAAAAGCGGAATAGGCCATGCGGCCGCTTTCTTGAGCGACCGAGATCGCCGGACTTAGATCGGTAATGCCGCTCACGCCGGTGAAAAGATTTGTCACCTGGAAAATCCGTTTCGTGCCGAGGTCGATCCGATAGATATCGGATTTTCCGCTCTGATCGGAGATGAAATAAAGGCTGCGAGAATCGGGCGACCACTGAGGGTTGATGTTCTTGGCGCCGCTGAACGCCTCGACACGCTCGATTTGGCCGGACTCGGGATCAATGAGGGCAAGTTCATAGTCTCCGATGCTCAACAGCGAGAGATCCGTGGTGAACCGATCGGTGACGAAGGCGATCCGGCTTCCGTCGGGAGACCAGGCGGGATGAAGATCGCCGAAGAAGTCGTCCGTCAGCTGCCGGAGGTTTTTTGTCTCGAGATTGTAGACATAGAGGTCAGTCTTTCCTCCCGTGAGAGAGGAGAAGGCGATCATCCGGCCGTCAGGCGACCAGGTCGGGCTGAAAATCTCGTCGAGCTCGCGAAACTCGATCTCCTCCACGATTCGCTCTCTTTCCGCATCGAAGACGGTTAGGTTGGGCTCACCGTTACTCACCGCGCCGAAGACGAATTTTTTCCCTTGGGGATCCCAACAACCGGTGGACTTGATGAATTGCAGGCTTTCAAATTTGGCCTCGACGGCCGTCTCGGTGATTTTTTTCTTGATTTTTCCGCTGAGCGCATCGGCCAGGTAGAGATCGATGGAAAAAAGATCGCGGGTGGAGAGGAATATCACCTGCCGACCGTCCGGGCTGAGCGAAGGGGAAATATTATAGACACTCTCTTCGGTCCCTTTGAACAGGGCCTTGCTCGCCGGGTCGACAAGCTGCGTCTGAGCCAGGAGAGGCTCGAAGGCGTCTTTATAAGCCTGATGCCAGTCCTTGGTCAGGGTTTCATAATTCACCCCGAGGACTCTGGTGATTGCGGCCTCGAGGTCCCCCGCTCGGCCGGCGGTTTTTACTAGGCGAGGAATCATCTCATCCCCCCAACGGCCGGTGATATAAGACCACATGGCCTGTCCGTAGCGGTAGGGAAAATATTTATAAGGATTATCCAATTTCTTGACCGCCGGGAGCTCCTTTCGTTGGGTGGCGTCCCTCATCCACATCGCCGTGTGCGCGTCCACCGGGCCGATAGACAGGTACTCGGACATTCCTTCAATGAACCAGAGAGGCAGCTGCAGGGCATTGGAATAGGCCGTTGCGCCGGGCGTGCCGAGGGAAGCGATGTCGTACTGAAAAGCGTGGACCAGCTCGTGCCCGATGACATGGTCGGTCTCTCCGGGCGAGCTTCCGACGGGAAGAACGATCCGGCGTTTGAAGGCTTCGGTAAACCCGCCCGTTCCTTCACTGATCGTCTCCGATGTCGTCGTCGTCTGCTGAAAATGGGGGCTGGAAGAATAAAGGATCAAAGGCTGGCGCCCCTTCAGTTCATGGTTCAAAACCCTGGACAGGCGGGCGTACCAGCGCTCGGCCATCCGCGCCGCCTGCTGGGCGGCATCCTTGAACTCTGGATAATAATAGACATCAAAATGTTTCGTCTTGATGATTTTGAAATCAAAGCGCTTATACTGGACTTTGTTCCGGCCAAAATATTGGGCCTCAAGACCCGGACTGAGGATGGCGAAAAGGGCAAACCCTAAAAGGACAGCGGCCATCGCTCGCCGAATCGTCAAAGCGTTCATGGTCTTCCTCCATCATCCGGTCTTTTCTTTCGCCAAGACGGACGGTTCATATTCCTAGTATCCCTATCGATTTTATCAAATTTAGCCCGGCCAGGCAATTTTTCAGCCTTCCTGGCTCGCCATTCCGACCCCAAAGACGAACTCGCGGCCAGGGCAGATATCCCGCCATCCCTCCAAGCCCGGGTCTGGTCCGGCCAATGGTCGCCTAACGCAGGCTGCTCACCTCTCATCATCTGTCCAGGAAGGCAAAATCTGTGCCAAAAGAGGCCGAACGACGCCAGGCCACAGCTGGCTCGCCCTATCCCTTGTTCTGTCTGTCTTCGGGGACAGATGTCGCCTTATTGGACAGGCCGCCGTCTTCATCCGCCGCAACGATTGAACCAGGCGATCTCGGCCAGAGGCTTCCGCCTTTTTTCTCGAACCGTCTTTTCGCTGGGATATCCGAGGGCCATCAGGCTGACCACCCGATATTTTTTCGGCAGGGCGAAAAATTTTCTCACCTTTCGAGGGTTGAACCAGCCGATCCAGCAGGTCCCCAGCCCGAGCTCCTGGGCCTGGAGGGAAAGATGAGCTCCGGCAATCCCGATGTCGATCAGATAAAAAGGAACTCCCTGAATCTTGCGCCCGATGCGGTTGGCCAGGATATCCAGTTGCGCCAGAATGACGATCAAGACCGGAGCTTTAGCGGCGAATCGGGAGAACGAGTAAATCCCGGAAAACGCCTGGGAAGCAAAGCGCGCCTTGAGATCAGGATCATCGACAACCAGGAACCTCCACGGCTGGACATTTTCAGCCGACGGAGCCAAGCGAGCCGCTTCTAGACAGGCAAGAATTTTCTCCCTTTCCACCGGAATCTCGAGATAGCGGCGGACACTCCGTCGGCTTCGGACCAATTCTTGAAACGGGGAAAAATCCATTACTTTTCTTCCCTTAAACAATATCCGGTAAGGGAAGAAAAATCAACCGGCTTTTGCCAAAAATGCATTTCTAAAGTAAAATCCTTTCCCTCTGAGCATCCGGCATCTTTGACCTGAGGAGGACGAAATGAACAAGAACCTGCGGCGGGCTGTGGTCGCTTCGCTTTTCCTTCTTGCCAGCGTTTCCTCCGCCGCGACTCCGAAGTCGGGCATTGGTCTCATCCTTTTCGAACCCTCCGGCCTCACTGGGAAAAGCTGGCTGAGCCGATCCTCGGCCCTGGCCGGAGCCGTGGGCTGGTCGGCGGAGAAAGGCAACGATCTTCATCTCAGCGCCGACTTCCTTTTTTTCCGGAATCGCCTAGAGGG
>Ga0185342_1001218_pt1 | contig 10989 bp, 13 predicted proteins | sample ConPoolayeEmetaG_FD_128045 | JGI IMG/M metagenome (GOLD analysis project Ga0185342, IMG submission 128045) | Hot spring microbial mat communities from California, USA to study Microbial Dark Matter (Phase II) - Cone Pool mat layer E metaG... ...
GTATTTCGGAATTGCGGCTGTGGATCTAATAGTGAGAGAAGACTTTGGGAAAATGGTGAGCTATCGTCATGGTCAGATCACGGCAGTTCCTCTCGAAGAGGCTGTGGAGAAATTGAATCTCGTGGATGTGAAGACTCAGTATGATACCGAACGTTATAATGGCAGAAGGACAATCCTGGGATATTAAAAGTTAATCATTCAGAGTCAACGGATCAAATTTAAAAACTCAATTATATGGGTATTACTCTCTAAACTCCGAACCCATCGTTTCGAACTTTTTAAAAAAGTCTCTGATGTTCTTTTTTGATACACCGATCCATCACCACTTTCAGCCCGGCTCTCTCTGCTTTCAGCCCTGCTTCAGGAGAAATGACCCCCTCCTGCATCCAAATCACCTTTGCCCCCCTCTGAATCGCCTCTTCCACAATGGGTAGAACTTCATCTGATTTTCTGAAGATATCCACCACATCTACCTCTATCTCCTTTGGGATTTCCATCAGATTGGAATAAACCTTTTCGCCCAAGATCATATCTCCATCAGGCCGAACAGGCAAGATCCGATAACCCTTCGATTTGAGATAGGAGGCCACGATATAACTGGGACGATCTTCTTTGGGTGAGATTCCAACCACGGCTATTGTCTTAATCCTCGAGAGCATATCCTTCATCTCATCTTCTTTCATTGATTCCTCCTCATTGCTTAGTAGTTGGGCAGGGGAGGTCGACTTTCTTGAGACCATCCTTTGATCGGGGTTCCTGAAGTAGCCTCTCCCTTTTCAATCTTCTCTTTAAACTCGGGAGAAGTCCCTTCCACAAAGGCCTCTAAGATTGTATCTTGGGATTCTTCTGTGGCAGGCATTCCTGTTTCGAGGTTTACCCTAATCAAAACCACTCCATCAGGTTTTAGGAAATTTTCAATAGGCATGTTTCTGAGGGCCGAATCCATAAATGAGATCCAGATAGGAAGAGCAGCTCGGGCCCCAGATTCATTTTTACCAAGGGAGACCTTTTCATCGAATCCCACCCAGACACATGTCAGAAGAGATGGGGTATAACCGATGAACCAGGCATCTCCACAGTCGCTTGAAGTTCCTGTCTTTCCGGCAATCGGTCTTCCGAGGATCTTTGCCCTCTGGCCTGTCCCATGCTGGATTACCCCCTGGAGGAGGTGAGTCATGATAAAGGCAGTCTGGGGAGAGAGAACCCTCTCTTTTGGAGAAGGGGGAGAGGGTTTAAAAATTTCCTCCTCCTCTCCAGTTTCTTCTATTTCCACATAAGGGACATTTTCCTCGAGAACCTTTCCGTTTGTAGTGACGATCCTTTTGATGAAGACCGGGTTCACCCGCTCTCCCCCATTTGCAAAGACAGAATAGCCTATAGCCATTTCCAGCATAGAGACTCCAGAGGTGCCTAAGGCAATGGAGAGGTCCCTTTTGATTGGGGATTCAATACCCAGCCTCTTAATGAATTTTAATGCGTAACCGATCCCAATATCTTCAAGGATTTTAACGGTCACGACATTCCTTGAATGGGCCAGCGCATTTCGAAAGGTAATAGGGCCTAAGAAATTTTTATCATAATTCTTAGGAGCCCAGTATGTTCCACTATCAGGATCAGAGTATTCGACTGGAGAATCCATCAGAATGGTGGAGGGGGTGTAGCCCTTCTCCAAGGCTGCTGCATAGATAAAAGGCTTGAAGGCAGAGCCAGGTTGTCTACGGGAATGGATCGCTCGATTGAATTGGCTTTCGCTAAAGTCTCGACCCCCAACCATGGCTTTAATATAACCATTTTTGGGATCGATACAGAGCAGGGCTCCCTGAACCAGAGGTTCTTGTTCAAGAGTAAGGGTAGGAGGTTGATCCTTCTTCCCCATCTCTTTCACCCTTACAAGGACAACGTCTCCTGGGTTAAGAAGGTCACCTGGAGAGTTAACTTTCTGTGGATTGAAATTGGGGGAGGGTTTGACTTTGAGAGCCCAGGCCATTTCGGAGTAGGGAAGGATTGCCTTTCGGTCCTCAACCCAAACGTTGTAGCCCTTTTTAGAGTCATCTTTGGACAGGATCACTCCTTCAAACCTCTCACGGGTTGGAAGAGGTGAAAGTCCACCCCTCTTTTTCTTATAGAGTTCCTTTACCTCTTTTGGAGAGAGCCTATAAAGTGGACCTCGAAACCCCTGCCTCTTATCCAGGTCCATCAAACCTGTTTCAACAGCTCTCTGAGCGGCTCTCTGCAGGGAGAGATCAAGAGTGGTATAGATTTTAAGCCCTTCCTGGTAGAGCTTTTCTTTGCCATACTTCTTCTCTACATAGTGCCGAATAAATTCTGTAAAGTAAGGGGCTTTGCTGAAATAGGCGCTCTCTCTCGATTGGACCTTAATAGGAAACTTCAAAGCGCGCTCCTTCTGCTCCGGGGTGATGAAACCCAATTCCACCATGCGCGTAAGAACATAGGCCTGACGATCTTTTGCCTTTTTAAAATTATTGACAGGTGAATATCGGCTGGGGGCCTTTACCAACCCTGCTAGCATGGCCATCTCCGCAAGATGGAGTTGTCGAGTTCTTTTGTTAAAATAACTCTCGCTGGCAGCCTCCACCCCATAAGCCCCATTTCCGAGATAGATATGGTTAAGATAGAGGTTGAGGATTTCTTCCTTGGTAAGGTTCTTTTCAAGCCCAAAGGCATAAGCGATCTCTTTTAGTTTTCGGAAAAGGCTCCTTTTGGGAGTAAGAAAGAAGGTCTTGGTGACCTGTTGAGTGATGGTGCTTCCTCCCTGAACAATCTTCCCCGCCATTATATTTTTGAACATCGCACGAAGGATGCCTTTGTAGTCAATTCCCTTATGCTCGAAAAATTCGGCATCCTCGGCAGCAACGAAGGCTTGAATCAGAAGGGTTGGGATCTGCTCGTAGGGGAGCGGGATCCGATTATCCAATAAAAATTTACCCACCACTTCCCCCTCCTCAGAATAAACGATGGAGTAAGCATTGGGGCGTCGCTCCTTTAAGGGTTTATAGTCAGGGAGATTGTTAGAGTAATAAAGGAAGAGAAGAGTCCCGGCAAGGAATAGGAGCAGGATGAGAAGAGCAACGGGATAGAGGAAGTAAATGGTCCATCGCTGTTTTCGCACTTTTTTAGAAAATTTTTTTGAATGAGAGCCCTTTTTTTTCATAAGGAAGGAATCCAATCAAAAAAGGGAAAACCCCAAAGGTTGGGTCTTCCCTTTTTCATGGTCTAAAAGGAGGTGGCTATCTTTTCTTTTTGGCCAATTGAGCCTTCAGGTCTTCAACCTGTTTTTTTAGAGCCTCATTCTCTGCAGTAAGAGAACTGATGTTCGCCTCTTTTTCAGCTGCCTTCTGGATCTCTTCCTTAAGTTTCTGGATTTCGATTTTCAATTTTTCGTTATCTGACTTCAGGTTGGTGTTTTCCGCTTTGAGTTTTTCGTTTTCTGCCTTAATGTCTGCCCCACAACCCACCAAAGAGGCGATGACCAAGCCGATCAGACACAGAGAAAGAATCACTGAAACCGATTTTTTCATCTCCCTCTCACCTCCTTTTTAAAGGATTTATTTAAAACATTACCATTATAAATTTATCCCTTCGAGAAATCAAATAATTTTTTGAGATCTTTGAAAAAGTTTTCATATAACCATGGGTGAAGTAGGATAAAAAACCTACCTGCCTCTGGTGAGTGGGTAGCGATAATAAATAATTGTAGGGTAAGGGCTTGTCCCTTATCTAAATAAAGGGAATTCATAAAGGGCTACTCTACAAATTTTTCAGATCGCTCCTAAATTCAGGTTGACTTATAAACACAAGTCTTGTATAAATAATAACCATAATTAATTCCTTCTTAGATATTCAAAAATTCTCCTACCCTATTGAGGGAAGATCATCCAAATTAATTGCGAGAGGAGGGATGGTATGAAAAGACGATGGAGTTTTTTGAGTGGGGGTTTAATCGTTCTTTTCCTATCAATCGGTCTTCAACAGGGATGGGGTGATGAGTATTATAAAGTCAAACCTGGTGATTCGCTTTATCGGATTTCTAAATCCTTTGGCGTGAGCATCCCAGGCATCAAAAAAGCCAATCATCTAAAAGGAGATGAAATCTGGCCCAATCAGATCCTTCTCATTCCCACCCAAAGGGGAGAAAATCTTCCTGTGATTCCCAAAAAGGATACAGGGAAGACCTCTAAGAAACCTTCGATTGAGAAGGCCCAAGAAAGACCTTCTGAGTTGGAGACCTATGTCGTTCAGAAAGGAGATAGTCTCTATTCGATTTCGAAAAAAAGTGGTGTCTCGGTAGAAGACATTAAGAAAATTAATCATCTTTCATCTACTCTACTGAAAGTTGGTCAAGCCCTTAAACTTCCGAGCACCCCAATGGAGGAACCATTCGAAGAGGATGGGGATCTGGAAGACCGAAAGGAGATAAGGGAGGAATCCCTCGCAGAGAAGGGACCGGAAGAGAGACAGTGGAGTGTATCTCTTGGAAGATGGAACAATCCTGATGAGCGAAACCTTTTCATCAAGGTGGTCAAGACTTTTTTAGGAGTTCCCTATCGATTAGGTGGCTCCACCTTGAAAGGAATTGATTGCTCTGCCTTTGTAAAAAAGATCTATCAAATTTTTAATGTTGATCTACCCCGGACCGCAAGGGAGCAATTCTATTTCGGGAAAAGGGTAAAGAGAGAGGAACTGGAGGAAGGGGATTTGGTCTTTTTTAAAACCCGTCGCGTTAATGGGACTCATGTTGGAATCTATGTGGGGAATAATGAGTTTGTCCATGCCTCATCCTGGAGCAAAGAGGTAAAGATCGATAGTTTAGAAACCTCCTATTTTAATAAACGTTTTCTCGGTGGGGTCCGTATCAAAGAATTGGGACAGGAGAGTTAAGTATGCTCATTGCCATCAATCCTAAAAATCCACAGAAAAGATTGGTTCAGAAGGTGGTGGAAGTCCTTAAGGGAGGAGGGGTCATCGGATATCCCACCGACACGCTTTATGGAGTGGGATGTGACCTCTTCCATCCAGAGGCAATCCGCAGGATTCATCAGATTAAGAAGATTGAAGCGAAGAAACCCCTCAGTTTCATCTGTTCCGACCTGAAGGATATTAGCCGTTATGCCTTTGTTTCGAATTATGCCTATAAAATTATGAAACGCCTTCTCCCAGGGGCCTATACCTTTATCTTGAGGGCGACCAAACTGGTTCCCAAAATCGCCATGACGAAACAGAAGACCGTAGGGATTAGGATTCCTGACAATAAGATCTGTCTGGCCATTGTGAAGGAATTGGGACATCCAATCATCAGCACAAGTGTTTACAAACCCGATGAGACCCTCTACAATGATCCCTCCGAAATCGAAGAACGGTTTGGGAAACAGTTGGATCTGGTCATCGATGGAGGGATTATTTTTTCAGAACATTCAAGCATCATCGATCTCACCGATGACTTTCCAAAAGTGATTCGAAAAGGAAAAGGGGATGTGAGCCTTTTCCAATAAAGATGAAAATTTTGAAAGGAGGGGAAGATGGGAAGAAAAACTCTATCCCCTACGACGATGCTTTTTCCAACTCCGGTCGTTTTGGTCACTTGTATCGATTCAGCAGGAAGACCAAACATCATCACGCTTGCCTGGGTGGGGGTGGTCAATTCGGATCCCCCCATGGTAAGTATCGCTGTTCGCCCTGAACGATATTCCTATCGGTGTATAAAAGAGTCTATGCAATTCGTCATCAACCTCCCTTCAGAAGAGATGGTAAGAAAGGTGGATGCCTGTGGTGTAGTTTCTGGAAAGGAGATCGATAAATTTGCCTTGATGGGTTGGAAGTCTGTTCCAGCTCAAAAGGTAAGGCCGCCTTTGATTGATGAATGCCATCTACAGATGGAATGCGAGGTAAAGCAGATTCTCCCTTTGGGAAGTCACCATCTCTTTCTTGGGCAAATCGTTGCCCTCCACGTGAGAGAAGAGATTCAGAAGGAGAGGGGGAGAATCGATATCTCTAAATTTTTGCCTCTTGTCTACTGCCCTGGAGCGCAGGAGTACTGGACCCTTGGCAAATGTCTGGGCCATCACAGCTTTTCCAAGGGGAAGCCATGATCATCGACTCTCATACCCACATCTTCCCCAAAGAGATGAGAAACGATCGGGAGACCTTCTGCCAAAAGGATAGAGGGTTTTCATCCATTTATAAGAATTCGAATTCAAAGATGGTTGGGGTGGAGGAGTTGATCGCCTCGATGGATGAGGCAGGAATCCACCGATCCGTTGTGTGTGGATTTCCGTGGAATGACCCAGACCTCTGTAGTCTTCATAATCAATATCTGATGGAGTCGAGGGCAAGGTATCCTAACCGATTGATCGTCTTTATCTCTCTCTCCTTTTCAGACCCTAAACGATCGGAAAAAGAATTTGAGCAGAGGATGAAGGAGGGGGCCATGGGAGTAGGGGAGGTTGCTTTTTATCTTAAGGAGATGACCCTTCAGGATATCGATCTCATGAGACCGATTCTAAGGGAGATGGGAAAAAAAGGAATTCCTCTTCTCCTTCACACCAATGAAACGATTGGTCACTCCTATCCTGGAAAAGGAATGACCCCACTTGAACGGTTCTATGAACTCATCCTTTCTTTTCCAAACCTTCCTATCATCTTGGGACACTGGGGAGGAGGCCTTCTTTTCTACGAGTTAATGCCAGAAGTGGCAAAGACTATGGCCAATGTCTATTACGACACAGCCGCTTCACCTTTTCTTTATTCAAAAAAGATTTACTTTATTGCCTGTCAATTGGTGGGGATTGAAAAGATTTTTTTTGGGTCAGATTTCCCGCTAATTTTACCCCGAAGATATTTTAAAGAATTAGAGGAATCTGGCCTTCCAAAACAGGATCAGGAGAAGATCCTCGGCCTCAACTTCTCAAAACGGTTCGATACGTTTTTTAAATTTGACAACTTCCTATTTTTTAAATAGACTTAAGTTGTGAAATGATTGAGTTCTATAAAACATGATAGGGGAGTTAGAAAGTGAGAGAGGCATTGAGATATTTAAATAATGCAAGAGAGATATTGAAATCTATTCCCGTAGAAGATAATACATATATAGATATTAAGCCTGTGCGGGAAGCATTTGCAACGGCTTATCTTGCGGTTTTAGAAGCCATTAATGAATATCTCATGAAAAGGGGTTTAATAAAGAAGGAACTTCCTAAGTCAGTGGATGCATATAGGAGGGCATTACAGAAGTATTTAGCAGTTCGTGATGGTAAGATTTTAAGAGAGTTTGAAAAACTCTATGATGCTTTGCACATAGCAGGATATGATAGAGGGTATATTTACGATACTCGGGCGGTTAGAGACTATTTGCGAGCCGCCAAGGAGTTTATTGATAAGATTGATTAATGGATTCGGAGTCTAATCTAAGGACACTTTGTTTTCTAAAAATTCATTGAAACACCTTCCAGCCTTATGTATAAGTTGTCCAACATCCTAAGATAGTGTTGTTTGCTATTGACCCTCTTTACTTCTGTTTCAGGAAGGTCGATGTCCCTGTTGCAAGAATGGTTCCATCCTCTTTGGCTATATGGGCTTTTGCCCGAATCAATCTTTTACTCACTTCTGTAATCTCTCCGTGGACGAGCAATGGCTCAAGGATTGGAGCAGGATTTTTAAACCTGATCTCTAAGGAAGCGGTTACTGCCTGATACCCTAATTCATATACGAGTTTTGCCATAGCCTCATCCAGTAAGGTGCTGATGATTCCACCGTGGACAATGCCATCCCAGCCCTGGAAGGTTGGGCTTGCGACAAAAGTGGTTTTGAGGGTCTTTTTGTCTTGATCGATCTCAAAATTCAATTTCAGACCATTGGGATTGTTTTTCCCGCAGACAAAGCAATTTCCATAGGTCTCAAATTTCATCCCTCTCTCCTTAAAGATTTTTACTTGTGAGATAGGTTGACTTGAATACGCAATTATCATAAAGTTTTGATGAAGGGGTTGTCAAATTTAAACCTCCCTTGAGTCAATCTTGGGGGGGGTGGGAGAAACCATGAAAAATGAGCATCGTTTTTTAGAAGTCGCCATCGATGCAGTCAAAGAGGCGGGGAAGATTCAAAAAAAGTATTTCGGGCATTTCCACCAGATTGAATACAAAGGAGAAATTAATCCCGTAACCGAGGTGGACAGGCAATGCGAGCGGGCCATTACTCAGATTGTTCTTAACGCTTACCCCCACCACGATATCCTTGCGGAAGAGGGGGCGTTTGAAAAAAAGAATTCTCCTTATAAATGGATCATTGATCCCCTGGATGGCACAACCAATTATCTCCATGGATTTCCTATCTTCTCTGTTTCAATTGGGCTTGAGATAGAGGGAGAGATAAGGGTGGGAGTAGTTTATCTCCCAATCCTTGAAGAAATGTTCTTTGCAGAGAAGGGAAAGGGGGCCTTTCTGAATGGCCAGAGGATTACTGTCTCTCAAACGGCCCAATTAAAGGAAAGTCTATTAGGGACAGGGTTTCCTTACGACGTTCATGAGCATGTGGATGATTACCTTCGCTATTTTAGAGAGTTTATTATAAAAAGTTTTGCGATTAGAAGACCTGGCTCAGCATCCATTGATCTTGCCTATGTGGCCGCAGGTCGGTTCGATGGGTTCTGGGAATTAAAACTTCACCCATGGGATGTAGCGGCAGGATGCCTTTTGGTCAAAGAGGCAGGAGGAAGTGTAACCGATTTTAAAGGTCAACCCGTTAATATCTATTCTGAAGAGATCCTTGCCTCTAATGGGCTGATACATAAAGAGATGCTTCGGGTGATTCAAGAAGTCAATAAAAGGTCCGCATCGGGCATCGCGCAGAGCGCAAAGTAAAATTATATGAAGAAGCAGCCAAATCTTTTTGAAAAGAGGGCAAAGGAGCTATTTGAACGAGAGGCCCCCCTTGCTGATCGAATGAGACCCCGAACGATTGAAGAGTTCGTTGGCCAAGACCATCTCTTAGGTGAGGGCAAAGTCCTTCGACAGGCCATCCAGTCGGATCAACTTCCTTCTATGATCTTCTGGGGTCCTCCTGGATCTGGAAAGACCACACTGGCCATGATTATTGCCTCGAGCACAGGTGCAAAATTTATTGCCTTTAGTGCTGTGCTTTCAGGGGTTAAAGAGATCAAAGAGGTGATCGAGGAGGCGAAGGAATCGTGGACCTACGAAAAGAAGAGGACCATTTTATTTGTTGATGAGATTCATCGATTCAACAAAGCCCAGCAAGATGCCTTTCTCCCACATGTAGAGAAAGGGACAATTATCCTCATTGGTGCTACCACAGAAAACCCCTCCTTTGAAGTCATTTCTCCCCTGCTTTCGAGAACAAAGGTTTTTACCCTACGTCCCCTAACCGAAGGGGAGATTGAATTGATTTTAAACCGAGCGATAAGAGATAGAGAGAGAGGATTAGGAAAGTATCCAGCCGATATAGAACCTGAGGTCATCAAGGGGATTTGTAGGGTGGCCAATGGAGATGCCAGGATAGCCCTCAATACCCTGGAGATGGTGGTCTTGCTCACTCCTCCTAATGGGAAAGGGGTCCGTCGTATTAGAAAAATGGAATTGGAGGAGGTTCTTCAGAAAAAGGCTTTTCTTTACGACAAATCAGGAGAAGAACACTATAACCTCATCTCTGCGTTTCATAAAAGCCTGAGAGGAAGCGATCCTGACGCAGCCCTCTACTGGCTTGGGAGGATGTTAGAGGCGGGAGAGGATCCCCTATATATTGCCAGAAGGATGATCCGCTTTGCCTCCGAAGATATTGGGAATGCAGACCCCCAGGCCCTACAAATTGCCGTTTCAGCGATGCAGGCCTTTCACTTTGTTGGGCTTCCAGAGGGTGATTTAGCCCTGGCTCAAGCAGCAGTCTATCTGGCCACTGCTCCCAAATCGAATGCTATCTATAGAGCTTATCAAGAGGTTCAAAGGGATGTGCGAGAACTGGAAAACCTGCCCGTTCCTCTTCATATCAGAAATCCGGTTACTTCTTTAATGGAAGACCTTGGGTATGGGAAAGGGTATAAGTATCCCCATGACTACCCGAATCACTTCGTAGAAGAAGAATATCTTCCAGAGAACCTGAAAGGAAAGATTTACTATCATCCGACCGAGCAGGGCTTTGAGAAAGAGATTAAAAAGAGATTGGATACTTGGAGAAAAAAGAAAGGAGGTAGTAATTCGAAACTTTAGGATGTAACCCTATCGTCTTTTTTTATCTCATCTCCTACACTCCTTGTTGCCTAATCATCTCTTCTGTTTTACACCCTCTCCGGTCATAGGGACAAAGATGACCGGTAGGACATCGGTCGTCTCAATCTTACCAGAGCGCTTAACGATCTTTTTTAATTCTTGGGAGTAAGTCCCAACTGGAAGGACCATCCTCCCTCCTTCTTTTAATTGATCGACCAAGGGTTTGGGAATATGATCGGGGGCACAAGTTACGATGATGGCATCAAACGGCGATGCCTCAGGCCATCCAAGGTAGCCATCCCCTACCTTTACCTGGATGTTCTTGTATCCAAGATCAAAAAGCAATTTTTTGGCAGAGTTAGCAAGGGATTCGACAATTTCAATGCTGTAAACCTCCTTAGCCAGCTCAGCAAGGATGGCTGCCTGATAGCCTGATCCGGTGCCGATTTCTAGGACTCTCTCGGTCCCTTTCAACTCCAAAAGTTCTGTCATAAGAGCCACTATATAAGGTTGAGAAATGGTCTGTCCTTCGCCAATGGGAAGAGGTTGGTCTGAGTAGGCAGAGGATTGAAATTCTTCTGGAACAAAACGATGGCGTTCTACTTTTAAGAGAGCAGAAAGGACACGGGGGTCTTTCACCCCCCTTGCTTTAATTTGGGTCTCCACCATCTTTTCACGCATGGTTTTGAAATCTCTGGGGATACTTGAATCAGAATACATTTTTTTGTCCTTGCAATTGGCCAAAACCATAAAA